>ERZ889078.2150-NODE-2150-length-14359-cov-10.365282_pt1 | contig 14359 bp, 7 predicted proteins | sample MGYA00521266_ERZ889078 | MGnify/ENA primary metagenome ERZ889078 (study PRJEB32303, sample SAMEA104408618) | aquatic metagenome | biome: Brackish water; feature: Pelagic; material: water | place: Baltic Sea | collected 2014-06-16T06:34:00 | depth 76,534 m ...
ATATGGCGAACCAATGGGCAGTGTAAATATGTACTCACATAGCAACATATGTCTTTATGTTACCCACTGCCTTTGATACTCTTAAGTATGAATATGGCCTAGGTCTGACGATACAATGCAAGATCCTCGTGATGGCATGATAAAGCAGAAAAAAACTCTCCTGGAAGTTATTCTCGGGGCTCAACAGTTGTACATGGTTCAGCATAAGCCGGAACAGGCCCTTGGACTCCTGTTGCAGGGTCTCCTTGATGAAACAGACAGCGGGTATGCTTTCCTGGGTGAATTGACACCAGAGACCTCTCAGAACGAGGATCAGGCCGTACACGTCCTGGTTAAACTTCGTCAAGGTTTCTCTGCTCCTGATTCAGCGGCACCATCAACAGGTGCCTTCAGGAAGTTCTTCTCAGGGAAGGATCTTGTGTCCGCCCTGGTCAAGGGTCATGAGGCGCTGATCTACCCCGGATCTGCCCTGGATCTGCCAGGGAACAATACCTTCTCTCTACCGCAACAGATGACTTCTTGCATCTGCATCCCTCTCCTGACAAACAACATTGTAACAGGTGTGATTGGCTTGGCCAATCGTCCACAGGGTTACAGCCATGACCTTCTGCATCAACTTGCCCCATTGCTTCAGACCTGTGCCGCCTTTTTCACAGCTTACCGAAATGATCGGGTGCAACAGATAGAGACTGACCAACTCCGGGAGAAGGCCGATAAATTCCGCACCATTTTTGACCAGACCTTTCAGTTTATCGGCCTGCTCTCTCCCGATGGACGTGTCCTTGAGGCGAACAGAACGGCCCTGCAACTCGCCAATATTTGTGAAGAAGATATCCTGCAGAAGCCTTTCTGGAAGACACCCTGGTGGCAACATTCCACTGAGTTGCAGGATAAATTGCAGAAGTCCGTGCACGAGGCGGCACAGGGAAATCTGGTGCGATTTGAGGCGACTCATCCCGATGCGGATGGCAATCTCCATTATGTGGACTTTTCCCTCAAGCCTTTTTTTGATCGGCAGGGACAGGTCAAGTTCCTGATTCCGGAAGGCCGCGATATCACCGGAATCAAAGAGGTGGCCCTCCAACTCAAAAAGAGTGAATCATGGATCAAGGCCATTGTGGAGACTGCGGTGGACGGGATCATTGTCATCACCCAGACCGGTGTGGTTGAGGCCTTTAATGCCGCCGCAGAAATGATATTTGGTTATTCTGCGGCTGAGGTAATCGGCAATAACGTCACCATGCTCCAGCCCGAGCCTTACAGGACTGAACACGACGGCTATCTGCGCAATTACATGAACACCGGTGCGGCCAAGATCATCGGCATTGGCCGGGAGGTCTCGGGCCGTCGAAAAGACGGGACTGTTTTTCCTCTGGAACTTTCCGTCAGTGAAATTCTTGCCGGAAGCACTCAGCGCCTCTTTACCGGGATTGTCCGTGATATCTCCGAACGAAAGGCGGCTGAAAAGGCCCTGCTGGAAAGTTCAGTCCGAATGGAGGCCATTCTGGCGACCGCTGTGGAGGGGATCATATCCATTACTGACCATGGCATTGTGCTGATGTTTAACCCGGCCGCTGAAACACTCTTTGGGTATACGGCAGAAGAGGTGATCGGCCATAATATCAAGATGCTCCAGCCTGAGCCGTATCACAGCGAACATGATGGATATCTGCGCAACTACCGGACAAGCGGTCATGCCAAAATCATCGGCATCGGTCGGGAGGTAACGGGGCGTCGTAAGGACGGCAGCACCTTTCCCATGGATCTGGCGGTCAGCAAAGTCGAGTTGGGTGATAAGACCATTTTTACCGGGATTGTTCGCGATATTTCCGAACGGAGGATGGCGGAAGAGGGGTTGCGCCTGGCCAAGGAAGAGGCCGAGGAGGCCAATCGGGCCAAGAGTGAATTCCTGGCCAGTATGAGTCATGAGATCCGCACGCCCATGAATGCCATCATCGGCATGGCGGACCTGCTCTGGGAGACGACGCTGACCCAGGAGCAGCAGGAGTATGTGCGAATCTTCCGGAACGCTGGCGACAATCTTCTCAATATAATAAATGATATCCTTGACCTGTCCAAGGTTGAAGCCGGTCACATGGAACTTGAAAGAATAGATTTCAACCTCCGGGAAATGGTGGAAAAGACCGCAGAGGTTCTGGCCATCAAGGCCCACGAGAAGAAGCTGGAATTGCTCTGTTATCTGCCCCAAGATGTACCGGAAAACCTGGTCGGCGATCCTGGACGAATTCGTCAGATCCTGGTGAACCTGATTGGAAATGCCATCAAATTCACCTCTGAAGGGGAGGTTACTCTCTCAATTACCGTCAAACCCCTGTCCAGGGTCTCTTTGAACAAAGAATGTATCCCCGGGGAGTGTATCGAACTTCTCTTTCAGGTAAAGGACAGTGGCATCGGCATTCCAGCCCATAAACTCCAGTCTGTCTTTGAAAGTTTTTCCCAGGTGGATTCCTCCACCACCCGGAAATTTGGTGGGACCGGTCTGGGCCTGACCATATCCAAACGTCTGGTGGAATTAATGGGTGGGAAAATCTGGGCTGAAAGCAGTGAAGGGATTGGATCGACGTTTTATTTCACTCTTTGCATGGAGATAAACCCACAGGCCCAGGTTTCAAAAACACCAGCAGAGGCCAGGGGAAAAGCCAACTTTCATGGCCTCAAGGTCCTGGTGGTCGATGACAGTGCCACCAATCGTTTTATCCTCAATGAGATGTTGTCGGACTGGGGACTCTATGTCACCGAAGTGGACAACGGTCTTGCTGCCTTGCAGTCCTTGCAACAGGCCCATGCAGATGGAGATCCCTTTAATCTGGCTGTCCTGGATTGCCGGATGCCTGACATGGATGGTTTTCAGCTGGCTGAGAAGATTGGAGAAGATGGACGCTTTGCCGCCCTCACCACCATGATGCTGACCTCTGATACCCGCAGCGGTAATGCCACCCGCGCTCAGCGGCTCGGAATGGCCGCTTATATGGTCAAACCAGTCCGAAAGGCGGAGCTGTTCAAGACTTTTTCTGGGGCCATGGCGCAGAAGGGTGATAAAAAAATTCCCGTTGCAGCGAGTATTCCGGAGCCAGCTGAGAGTCCTTCTGTTGCTGCTCTGTCCATCCTGCTGGCTGAAGATACGGTGGATAATCAGCTGCTGATCAAGTCATACCTGAAAAAGACCGGTCATCAGCTGGAGATTGCCAATAACGGTGCAGAGGCCGTGGCCATGTTTCAGGCGGGCGACTATGACCTGGTTCTGATGGACGTCCAGATGCCGATCCTGGACGGGTACGGCGCCAGCAGGGCCATACGTGCCTGGGAAGCGGAAAACAAGAAGCCCCCCACCCCGATCTGTGCCCTGACTGCCCATGCCATGCGTGAAGATGTGAAAAAAAGTCTGGATGCCGGTTGTGATACCCACCTGACCAAGCCCATCAAAAAAACAGTCCTGCTGGACGCCATTGAAACATTCAGGAAAAGATAGGGAGAGATGCTGATGAGCGATCCAAGCAACCAGAGCGAACCAATCATCATTGTCACGGATGCAGATCTGGAAGATATCGTCCCCATCTTTCTGGCTAACCGGCAGAAAGACATTGTCGCCATTCAGGCGGCTCTGGCAACAGGAGAGTATGAGACCATCAGGATACTTGGTCATGGTATGAAAGGGGTCGGCTCAAGTTACGGATTTGATCTGGTGACCGAGCTTGGTATCCAGTTTGAGAACGGGGCCAGGGAGCAGGATGAAAAGGCAATTTCCAGGGCCCTGGTTCAGTTGGAGGATTATCTTAAGCGGGTTGAGGTACGATATGAATAGGATTCGGGGCCGGGTTGAATCCCTGTAGTCATTCACTCCCAAAATTATCCAGGACAGACACATGAACAAGAAGAGCACACCCAAAAAGCCAGCCCCTCTGATCCTTGTTGCCGATGATAACGAGGAGATGCGTCTCTATCTGCGGCACATTCTCAGTCGCGAAGGCTGGGAGGTTGCTGATGCGGTTGATGGAGAGGAGGCCTTGCGGGTGTATCAGGAAGTGAGTCCCGTCCTCGTTCTGCTGGATGCGGTCATGCCCAAGATGGATGGTTTTACGGTCTGCCGTAAAATCCGTGCGCTTGGAGCAGGACAGCAGGTCCCGATCATTATGGTCACTGCCCTGGATGACTCCAAGTCCATTGATCTTGCCTTTGAGGCCGGGGCCAGTGAGTACATCACCAAACCGGTCCACTGGAACTTCCTCCTCCAGCGGGTCGAGCATCTGCTCCTTGCCAGCCAGGCAGAAGATCAGATCAGAAGAAGCGAGGCTTCCTTACGTGAGGCCCAGCGCATCGCCCACATGGGTAACTGGGATTGGGATATCGTAGGCGATACGCTCCACTGGTCCGATGAGATCTATCGGATCTTCGGGCAGGAACCGCAGTCGTTTCCGGGGACCTATGAGGCCTTTTTGGCTTCAGTCCACCCAGAAGACCTTGAGAGCGTCAAACAAGGTGTGGCTCAAGCCCTGGAGCAGAACAAGCCGTATGATATTACCCATCGGATTTTCCTGCCCAACGGGGAGGAGCGGTTTGTCCATGAGCGAGCTGAGGTGACGTTTGATCAGAACCGGCGCCCCCTGAGCATGATCGGGACGGTGCAGGATGTCACCAGAAAGCAGCAGGTCGAACAGCAGTTGAAAGAGTACAGTGAGGGGCTTGAGCAGAAGGTGCATGAACGAACAGCCGAACTTGAGACACAAAAGATTCGGGCAGAGCGAGCCAACCTGGCCAAGACCGAGTTCCTGGCCAATATGAGCCATGAACTCAAAACACCGCTCAGCTCGATCATTAGTTTTGCCGATATTCTGCAGCAGGAAATGGTTGGTCCCCTCAACGTGGAACAGAAGGATCTGTTGGCGGAAATCCAGGACAGCAGTGGCCAGTTGCGTGAGATGGTCACTGTAATTCTGCGAGTGGCCAGACTGGAGGCAGGTGAAACTGTTCTTCAGACGAAAAGATTCGGTCTCCGTGAAATGATTGACGGGGCCATGGAACGCTTTCGCAAGTCGGCCGATGCCAAGAAACTGCGCCTTGAATCTCTGGTGTCTGACGACATGGACGAGCTGCACGCAGATGAAGAATTGATTTTTGAAGTACTCGTTCTTCTTTTGGACAATGCGGTCAAGTTTTCGCCTCCAGGCAAAACAGTCAGGATAGAGGCCAACCAGACACCTGGCCAGGCTGAGCTGTGTGTTATTGATTCAGGACCAGGTATTTCTCGGAAGGACCTGGATAGACTCTTTCTGCCCTTTGGCCAGCTTGATTCCTCAATGACCAAAAAACATGGCGGAGTTGGCATGGGGCTCTATCTGGCCAAAAAGGTCATTGAACTGCATGGTGGCCAGATACGGGTAGAGAGTGTGGTGGGCGAGGGCAGCCGGTTTTATCTGACCCTGCCTCAGCCCCACTCCCTGCCGGAATAACTGATCCCGCGTCAGCTTGGTGCTCCAGACCAGGATATGACGAATTATTTGTTTCAACCAGAACCAGAGACAAAAACTTCAAACAAGAACATGAGCTGAGATTATTTATGGACCCGTTGAAGAACAGAGAAGAACCAGTCATCGACAAGATCGTGATGCTGCAGAAATTCGAGGGGCTCTGTCGTTCCTCCCGGATGATCCTGGGTGAGCTTGATCTGGAAAAGTTATTGCCATTGATCGTGGACGAGGCCAGGACTTTTTTGGGATCAGAGTATGCGGCACTGGAAATAATTGACTCCACGGGCGCCTTGCAGACATTTGTTCCGTCAGGTTTTGATTCCGGTGAGTATGAGGCCATGAGGGCCCGTTTTGGCCTGCCCCAGGGAAAGGGGATACTCATGCACCTCATGCAGGATGCCAAGCCCCTGCGGCTTAAAAATATCGCGGATCATCCAGCAGCAGTCGGCCTGCCCCCGGGACATCCGTCCATGACATCGTTTCTGGGAATTCCTGTTGTCAATTCGCATGGTCAGGTGATCGGCAGGCTCTATTTTACCAACAAGGGGCAGGGACGAGAATTTACCGACCTTGACCAACATTGGGCCTCAGTCTTTGCTGAAATTGCAGTTATGGCCATTGAGAATGGACATCTGTTGCAGAAGGTCGTGGACCGGAACAATGAACTGGATATTTTGTATAAAGTCTCTTCGGTTGTATCCAGACTCCGGACAGGCAAGGAGATTGCTGAAGCCGCCTTGCAGGCAGTGCTCGAGTTCGACAGTCTTAGATTGTTGAAGACCGGAGGGATCTTTGTCTCGAGTAAGGATAGGCAGACCCTGGAACTCCTGGCCAGTGAGAATTTTCCGGCCATCCAGCTGGAGACATGTCAGAAGGTGACCTCTGGCACCTGCCTCTGCGGCCTGGCAATGACAGGAACTGTTCCAGTGACCAGTCAGTCCTGCCAGTCTGATCCGCGGCATCTGCGACAGTGTTTCACTCCCACTGATCATGGACATATTATCCTGCCCCTGGTGGCTCATGGGGATAATATCGGGGTCCTCTGCCTGTATCTGCCGGCCAATACCCCGTTGACTGCGCCCGAAATCACCCTATTGGAATCGGTTGCCGGGGTCATTGCCGTGGCCCTGCAGAATGCCGACTACACCACAAAGCTTGAAGAACAGGTGGCCCTGCGAACAGTTGAGTTGCGTCTGGCCAAGAATGCGGCTGAATCTGCCAATCGGGCCAAGAGTTCATTTCTGGCCAACATGTCCCATGAACTGCGCACACCTCTCAATTCGATCATTGGTTTTTCCGAGATCATCCTCAGCGGGATGGCCGGTGAGATCAGTGAAGACCTGCAGGAGTATCTTGGCGATATTAACCAGAGCGGGGCCCACTTGCTCGAGTTGATCAATGAAATCCTCGACCTCAGCAAGATCGAGGCCGGCAAGATGGATCTGGAATTTTCCGAGGTCATTATCCAGGAGCTTCTGGAAGGCTGTACCATGTTTGTTCGAGAAAAAACCATGAAGCATGGCATTCGCCTTGATATCAAAGCCCCGAAGGATGTTGAGGTTATTAATGGTGATGACAGACGGCTGAAACAGGTCATTGTCAATTTGTTGAGTAACGCTGCCAAATTTACTCCCGATCAGGGTCTGATCACTCTTTCGGCCAGGCAAATATCAACAGAGGATCTCAGAGAACTGATTGAGTGGCCCCCGCTGTCAGAAGGGGATACAGGACCCGATTTTCTTCTGGTTTCCGTGGAAGACAATGGCCGGGGGATCAGTGATGATGATGTGGGCAGGCTCTTTCAGCCCTTTCAGCAGGTGGGCTCCTCGGTATATCAGGGAAAGGTTGAAGGAACCGGGCTGGGGCTGGCCCTGTCCCGCAAGATTGTGGAACTGCATGGGGGCAGGATCTGGGTGGAAAGTGAGTTTGAGAAGGGAAGTATCTTCAGCTTTGTTATTCCCTTCTCGCCGGATGCAGATTTTCCAGGAAGAGATGGCGTCAGATAAATGACCAGAATTTGAGGAACAATGTATGTCGACAGTGAACAATTCCAAAAAGCGATTCCTGCCTCATGTCGGTATCCGAACCAAGACGGTTGTGGGGCTGGGGGCCCTGGTCCTGATCTCCTGTCTGGCCATCGGTTTTACCACCTACCGTGAGAATTATGAGCTGAGTATTAAACAGTTGCTGGAGAAGAGTACGATTTCCCTGCAAAGTGAGGCCAAGGAGGTCGGGGCCCTGCTGGAAAAGTACAACGGAGACCTGCGGGCGATCGGAAATTTGCCCATGCTGCAGGGAAGTATCCAGGCCCGGGACCATGGTGGAACACATCCTGAGCGGAATCTTTCCCTGGAGTTTATCCATGACAGAATGGCCGAGATCTTGAAGGCCCGTGTGGCCAGCGATGATGACTATGTCATGATTCGTTTCTTTGATGAATACGGTCTGGAACTGGTCCGGGTGGAAAGAGTGGACTCCGGCATTGAGGTGGTGGCCAGAGAAGAGTTACAGGACAAATCTCACCGCCATTTTTTTCAGGAAAGCATACGACGCCTGGAGGGTCAGATCTATATTGAAGACATCAATCTGCGGCGGGAGCACAGCAAGCTTCTCTACCCACCGGCGCCGGTCCTGCGTCTGGGGTTACCTGTATATGACCAGGGACGTGTGCGGGGGGTGGTGCTCATTGATATCAGGGCCGAGCGTTTGTTTACACTGGGCATGCACGGATTTGGTGAGCAGAGATATGTGGTTGACCATCTCGGTCACATTCTGAGCCATCCCGATTCTTCCAAGACCTTTGGTTTTGAACTTGGCTTTAACTATTCAGTGGCAGACATCATGGCCGAGTTGCCGGAACAGCTTGAGTCCAATGACTTTCTGATCGATTTCCATCAAGCTGATCATCAGATCGAGGGCTTTGCCAAGGTCTTTTTTGACCCCATGGATCAGAGCCGCTACTGGGCACTTTTTCATACCATTACCGAAGACGTGGCCCTGGCCGGGATCTATTCGACCCAGAAAACTGTAGTGACCATGATCCTCGTCCTGACCCTGTTTTCTCTGCTGATGGTGACCTGGTTCGTCAACAGAAAAATCCTCCGCCCCTTGACAACCCTGGCCCGCCATGCCACTCAACTCAAGTCTGGAGATCTGGCCATCCGTCTTGACACGAGCACGATTGAGGATGAATTCAGGGGAATCTATCTGGCAGTCAACGAGCTGGTCGAGCATCAGCAAAATTCCCTCAGCACCTTTGAAAAGAAACTGGCCCAACAGACGCAGGAACTCTCCATGGTCAATGCCCGGATGCAGGCCCTGGTCGACAGCGCCCCGGATGCCATCCTCTCGATCCGGGCAGATGACAGATCCATTGTCCTGTTCAGCCGGGGGGCCGAGAAAATGTTCGGCTACAGTGCGGCCGAGGTGCTGGGACGCAATATCAATATCCTGATGCCTGAACCCTTTCACTCGCACCACGAAGACTTTGTCAAAAACTATATGAGGACCGGGCAGCGCAAGATTATCGGGATCATCCGTGAGGTCAGGGCCAAAAAGAAAGACGGGACCATCTTTGATATTGATCTGTCGGTCAGTGAGGCCAAACTGAAAGAAGGCCATCTGTTCATGGGGATTATTCGTGATATCTCCGCTCGAGTCCAGGCCGCCAAGGAAATTGAGTCCAAGACCCTGGAACTTGAAGTCTCCAGCAGCTATGAACGCTCTTTCGGGCAGGCCATGGCCCTGTTCAGCTCGTCCTATCAAAAGGATGTCATCCTGAAAGGCACACTGGCCCTGCTCTCCAAATCGCACCCCTTCCCGGTCTCAGCTCTCTACGTATACGATGAGTGGAGCGGAAATCTGATCTGTGAGGCCACCCATGGCGTCTCCGCCGATAAACTCAAACAGAATTATCAATTGGGGGAGGGATTGATCGGTCAGGCAGGGACCCAGGAGGAGGCCATTGTCATCAACAAGAAGGATCTGGCCAAAGACATCTGGATCGATGCCGGGATTGCCTCGGTGGAGCCGGCGGCCCTCTTGCTCACCCCGATCCGCTATCAGGAAAAAAGACTGGGCGTCCTGGCCCTGCTTTCCCTTGAGCCCCTCACTGATCAGGATTGCTATTTTATTGATCGACTCTGCAGCCAGATCGGCGTGTCACTGCATAATCTTAATCAATACAGTAATCTCAAAGACCTGTCAGAACAGCTCAAGATCCGTGGAAAGGAGATTTCCCGCCAGAACAACGAGCTTGCCGAGGCCAACAAGATGAAGTCCGAGTTTCTGGCGACCATGTCCCACGAACTGCGCACCCCTCTTAATGCCATTATCGGATTTTCTGAAATATTAAAAGATGGCCTGCTGGGTGATCTTGCCCCGGAGCAGACCGATTATGTCTCCGATATCTTCAACAGCGGTCACCATCTGCTCGACCTGATCAACGACATCCTTGATCTGTCCAAGATCGAGGCCGGCAAAATGGAGCTTGAACTGGAGACCATTGAGGTCCGCTCGTTATTGGAAAACAGCCTGATCATTGTCAAGGAAAAGGCCTTTGCCCATCAGATTCAGTTGAAACTGGAGATTGAAGGTGAGGTGGGGGACATCACTGTTGATGCCCGGAAAATGAAACAGGTGATCTATAACCTTCTCTCCAATGCGGTCAAATTTACGCCAGACCAGGGTGATATCACGATGACCGCTCAGCGGGTTCTCGTTGATACGAGACCATTTCTGGAGATTGCCGTCACCGATAGCGGGATCGGGATTTCAGAATCGGATCAGAAGAAGCTTTTTCAGCCATTCCAGCAGGTGGATCAATCTCTGGCCAAGAAGTTTGAAGGAACCGGTCTTGGCCTGGCCATGGTCAAGCGGCTGGCTGAACTGCATGGCGGTTCGGTGGAGTTGAAAAGTGAACTGGGTCAGGGTTCCTGTTTTACGGTCAGGGTCCCTTATGGGGCAACACTGCCCACTGCCTCGAAATCTTCTCGCCGTCAGGTTACCACCCCTGTTCCCACTCAGAACCATATGGGCGAACGACTGGCCCTGGTGGTGGAGGATGATCCCAAGGCCGCTGAAATGATCCGGATACAACTGGATCAGGAGGGGTTTAAGGTTCAGCTGGCAACCAATGCCGAGCAGGGCCTGGAACTGGCCCGGGCCATGCACCCCGACCTGATCACCCTGGATATTTTGCTGCCCGGCATGAGTGGCTGGAAATTTATGGAGGCCATTAAAAAAGAGGCAGTGCTCTCTTCTATTCCAGTGATTATTATCTCCATCGTGGCCGACCAGAAAAAGGGTCTGGCTTTGGGGGCCAACAAGATTCTGCAGAAACCGATCGACCGACAGGATCTCTATGCGGCCCTGTCAGGCCTTGGCTTTGATCATCGGGATGATCAGTCGCCCTGGCAGGTTCTGGTGGTGGATGATGATCCCAAGGCAGTGGCCCTGATCCGAAAGAGTCTTGAGGCAGTCAATTGTCAGGTCCTGGAGGCCTTTGGTGGCAGTGATGCCATTACTCTTGCCACCAGTCATCTTCCCAATCTTATCATCCTTGATTTGATGATGCCCGAGGTAACCGGATTTGACGTGGTGGCCGCCTTGCGGGAAAATCCAGAAACGGCGCGGATCCCCATCTGTATTCTTTCTGCAAAGATTCTGACCCAGGATGAAAAACAGTTTCTTGACGATAATATTACCCAGGTGTTGCAGAAGTCATCGTTTTCATCCAAGAACTTCGTCTCAGAAATACATCGGGTGATGCGGACCAGGGTACCGATATTGCCAGGAATTCCTGATCTGCCCGCAGGACCTGGACCGGGAAGCAAGCAGCCCCTGATCCTGGTGGTGGAGGACAAGCCCAACGAATCTGAACTGTTGAAGCTCTATCTTGAATCTGCTGGATATCTGGTGGAACAGGCCATGAACGGCAGGGAGGCCCTGGATAAGATGGCCATCCGCCGCCCTGATCTCATCACCCTGGATCTGATGATGCCGGAAATGGATGGAATGACCTTTCTTGATCAGAAAGGCGCTCATGCCGAATTTGATACCATACCCGTGGCCATTATCTCTGCCAATGGACCCGAGCTCACCGGTACTCCCCTGGGGGCCCAGGCTATCCTGGGAAAACCCATCAGGCGTCAGGCCCTTTTGGAACTTGCTCAGAAGTTTGTGGGTACACCCGGCCACGAAGGCCGGCCTAAGGTCCTGGTGGTGGACGATGATCCCCAGGCCATCAAGATCATCTCCTCTTATCTGGATGAAAAGCGCTATGAGATACACAAGGCATCAGGGGGAGAGGAAGGGCTGGAGATCGCCAGGGATAATCTGCCAGACCTGATTATCCTTGATTTGATGATGCCTGAAATGGACGGATTTGAGGTCCTGGACCATTTACAGGAAGATGAGAGGACCAATCAGATTCCTGTTGTTATTCTGACGGCCAAGTTGTTAAACCAACAGGAACGTGATTTATTGCAGGACAAGGTCGCGGCCATCGCTTCCAAATCCAACTTTACCAGTGATGGTCTGCTGAAGAAAATCGAGCTGTTGTTGAAGGAGCAATAAGCGGCAGGACGACGAACAACCAAGACTCATTTTTATGAGTGGAATACAGAAAAGAGGGTGCTGTGAAGATATTGATTGTGGAAGATAATCCCCAGAACATGAAACTGGCAACCACTGTGCTGCAGAAGTCAGGGTATGACACCTTGCAGGCCGTGGACGCGGACAGTGGAATCATGATCGCCAGGCAGGAGTTGCCCGATCTGATTCTGATGGATATTCAGCTGCCTGGTATGGATGGCCTGACCGCCACCAAACTCCTCAAGGGAGATCGCCTGACGAGCGATATTCCTGTTATTGCCCTGACGGCCTTTGCCATGAAGGGCGATCGGGAGAGGATCATTGAGGCTGGTTGCGATGACTATGTCTCCAAACCCATCAACTACAAGGAATTCCTGGTGACCGTGGCCAGGTGGCTTCCGCCTGAAGCCTGAGTCTTTATTGCCGGGTTCAGATCTGCAATAACAATAGAATCCATAAACACCACCCATCCAGAAATCCAAGGCGTGAAAAAAAGCAACATGGATTGCACGAAGTCTGGACCGAGCGGCAGTGGCAGCTCCTCGGGCTGGCCAACACAGCATCAGCAGTGAAGGACACAATAAGATGACAGACGAAAATATCCAGGGTCGAAAAATACTGATTGTTGATGATCAGGATCGAAATATCAAAATCCTCAAGATTTTTTGCCGGAACATGGGCCATGAGACCATTGAGGCCAGAAACGGTCTGGAGGCGGTCGAGGCCGCATTGACCCAGCAGCCGGATGTCATCCTGATGGATATCATGATGCCGGAGATGGACGGTTTTGCCGCAACCGAAAAGATCAAGTCCATGGAAGAGACCAAGTATATTCCGGTGATCATGGTGACGGCTCTGGGCTCCAGAGAAGATCGCCTGGCCGGAATAGCCAAGGGGGCCGATGATTTCCTGACCAAACCCATTGATCATGAAGAGTTGAAGCTGAAGTTGAAGAACAACCTGCGCAACAAGGCCTTTCATGACTTTCTGGCCGAGCACAATCATATCCTTGAAGAAAAAGTCACCGAACGGACCAAGCAACTGCGGGAGGGGTATATTGACACCATTCTCCGGTTGACCCTGGCCTGTGAATTACGGGATGATGATACCGGCGCCCATATCAAGAGAATCAGCTATTACACCAAGGCGCTTGCAGGAATAATTGGCCTTGGCACCGAGGTCGAAGAAGAGATTTTTTATGCCTCTCCCATGCATGATATCGGCAAGGTGGGAATCCCGGATAATGTCCTGCTGAAACGGGGCCCGCTGGATGAAAAGGAATGGGCTATCATGAAGACCCACCCCAAGATCGGAGCCGATATCCTCTTGGGCTCGTCTTCACCGTATCTGCGCATGGCCGTTGATATTGCCCTGTCGCATCATGAACGCTGGGACGGCAAGGGCTATCCTCAGGGTCTCAAGGGAGAGGCCATTCCCATGCCGGCACGGATCATGAATATTGCCGACCAGTATGACGCCCTGCGCAGCATCAGGCCCTACAAGCCGGGTTTTGACCATCAAAAGGCCTATGAGATCATCACCGTGGGAGATGGCCGGACAATGCCCGACCATTTTGACCCGCAGGTCCTGCTGGCATTCAAGGAACATGCCTCGATCTTTGAGGATATCTTTGAATCGTATCAGGATAAAGACTGAATGAATCAGGGGCGAGAGGGGGCTGTCAGGAAGGGGCAATTACACCGATGGAGGTTTAATTGCCCCTTTTTATTGTTGCAGCCATTCAACAGAAATTTGTCGGCAGATGCCTGGCAAGCCTGATTGCCCGTAAAAAGAGTGGCCAGAATTCATATTCGATAAAGACAGGTGAGTAATATGTCCCGCAAGACAATCTTGGAATATGTCTCAAAACGTATTGTTCTCTATTCGGGCCTGGCCATTCTGGCTCTGATCCTGACCATTTCTCTTGTGGCCATAATCCCCTATTACAGCGAATTAAAGTTCAATGTAGAGCACCAGTTCAAACATGAATTAGAGGCGCGTGAGATACTTGTCAACAGCTATATCACTCGGGTCAGAGATGTGGCCATGCAGATAACAAGTCGAACCAGAATCCGTGACCAGCTTGAGTTATATAATTACAATGAACTGAGCCTGGAGAAATTGGAAAGTGTCCTTACTCCTACCCTGAACGATGCCATGGAGATGGCAGAAGACGTCGTCGGGATCACCCGTCTCGATCAGAACAATCAGCAGGTTGCCCAATGTGGGCTTTCAATATCACAGGAGTACTGGCCGGTTCCGGATGAACAGAGCCATGA
>ERZ889078.2151-NODE-2151-length-14358-cov-7.404181_pt1 | contig 14358 bp, 8 predicted proteins | sample MGYA00521266_ERZ889078 | MGnify/ENA primary metagenome ERZ889078 (study PRJEB32303, sample SAMEA104408618) | aquatic metagenome | biome: Brackish water; feature: Pelagic; material: water | place: Baltic Sea | collected 2014-06-16T06:34:00 | depth 76,534 m ...
AAAATGGTTTCTGAGCATCCAAAACCCCGTTACTCTGAAGAGATGGAGAGCGGGATTTTTTGTTCTTCCGGTAACCATGCAATAGAGCTTTCTTAGATATAGGTGTTGAATTTTAAATATTTCATGAACGGCACAGATGCCATGTTACTATTCATTCTTTAACAACTATCTGGATCTGTGTTTTTTTGAATCCGTCATCACATGTCAACAATTGTGCATAGACAAGGCTTTCGTGGGTCGTCGGGGTTCTTGGCCAGCCCTTGCAACAAAAAAGGAAGATGCCTGAACCTGTTTTTTTTAGTTTTCCTGAAACCCACCACCTCTGGTGGTGGACCCGGAAAGGTTCAACCGACCCGGCGAAAATAGTGTAGGCCTATCCTCCAGGAAAGCCCCCCAAATTAAGCATTGCGTTTATTCTTGGGCTTTATGAAGGAAAAAAGTGCTATTAGAATCCACCGGAAAGCAGGACACAAAAAAATGACTGGGATGCATTGGTCCCGGGGATATTGTCTAAGCACCGTCGGTTTGGATGAAGCGACCATAAGGAAGTACATTCGAGAACAAGAGAGAATGGAAAAAGATCAGTTCGATCTTTTTGAGTAAGAGCCCCAAGGGGGCTTTCCTAACGTAAAATACCCCCTTTTAGGGGGTTACCTGAGGCCTCCCGCTATGCGGGAGGAGACTCACTGGAAAGGAGATAACTATTTTGTTTTTACGGAGATTTCTTCTGCAGGGTCTTTTCGTGCTTGTGGGGTTTTTGCTCCTCCTGTCCTTGGGCTATGCCCAGACCGAAGAGTGTCTGAAGGCGGTGGATATTTATAACCGGGCTTGCGATATTCAGGATGAGGTAGCGCAAGAAAGGCTTTTCAAGCAAGCCCTCGCTACGGGGTGCAGCGACAAGGGCATCCTTGCCAAAATTCAAAACAACCTTGGGGACAGCCTTGAAAAACAGGGTCGAAATGAAGAGGCTGTAGCCTGCTATCAACGGGCTATCGAGGCCGATGGATCTTTCTCAACGCCATACTTGAGCCTTGGGGACATCTACGCCAAGCTGAACAGGAAAAAGGAAGCGGCTGAATTTCATGAGAAAGGTTTCTTCAAAGAGAAATTTCGATCGCCGGAAAACATTGTTGATTCCCTGAGTCCGAAAAGATCCATTAAAGCTGTTCCCCGTCTGGATCTCTACTTCGGCCTTAACCGGGTATATCTGAGTGAAGAGGCACAAAGGCAGCTCGATGCTCTGACCGATGCGCTGAATAGCGATGAGCTTTTACCTTATCATTTTTCGCTCGATGGTCACACATGCAGTACGGGCTCCACCGAATACAATCGGACTCTTTCAGAACGACGAGCCAGGGCTGTGGTGGAATGGCTTAAGTCCCATGGGATTGACCAGAGGCGTCTGATGGCGCAGGGATTTGGAGAAGAAAGGCCCGTTGGTGATAACAACACCGAAGAAGGAAAGCGACTTAATCGAAGAGTAGAAATCCGCATGGTCGGTGTGTTGCCGGGTATCCAGTTGCGTACTACAAGGCGCACCTACAATCGAGCACTGGAGCTCCTTGAGGAGGGAAAAGACCTCGTCGCAAAAGAACGTTATCATGAAGCCCTGAAGCAGTTTCGCGAGGCATTGGAACTTTTCAAACGCGAAAAGGCGAGCGAAGGTATCTATGCGGCTCTTGAAGGGCTGGACCTGACATACCGCTACCTTGGGGATTGGGAAAATGCTGAGGTATGCAGGGAATCCATTCTGAAGGCAGAGACTCGCTAAGGAATGGGTATGCGGAAGGGTCCTCGTTCGCCATCTGGATTATATGAATCGGAAACAAGCACAGCCATTAAGGGAAGAAAGGAAATGATGCCTTGGCAGTGCGGTTCGGATTTTGAGTGAGATAGTGATAGGAAAAGGTATAGAGGAAAGATGGCGGTGGGACCCAGGGCCTTTTGTTGAATATCGGATGGGCAGAAAACGAAAATGTAGATGCGAAGATTCTGGTCAGGGTCTCTCAGGCTCCCTCTAAAACTCTAGATGAGTTTGGCAGAATGGCGAGCGAGCATTATCGCGTCAATGGTTGGCAGTTGACTAAGCCAACGTTGTGCAACTCCACGAAAAACGGTGGCTATTACGTGACAGAGCTCTTTAGTGGTCAGAAGGCCGTCGTTGCAGAAAGCACAAAGGGCGAATTGTGGCAGTTGGCGCTATTTGCTCCACATGAAGAAAAACTCTACGTTTTGAACCTATTCGGTTGGCGGGCTGATCTCCCACAGAAGCGAGATTTGTACCAATTGGTCATTGAGAATTTCATCATTGGAGGTAGAATGTCTCATTTTTCGCATTAAAAAGAGCAGCAAGCCGTTGCCGCTTCGGTAAAAAAGCGCAAAAACCCCCAGAACGATGTTACGACCCACTCTTGGTTAATGATGGAGGAAGATAGCATTTGCCCGTTCTTTTCCAGCAATACAATAGAGCGGAGAGCAATGAAATACCATGGGTCACATGTGAAAATCCCTCGGAGTGACCTCCGAGACAGAAACGGTCGCCGGCATGTTGGTTTTGGGCCTAGAGCCCAGGACAACCATACCTTGGCTATTGCCTTACTGAGTAACGAGTTAGAAAATGGTTGTGAAAGCGCGATATCAGATTTGTTTTTCTCTATTTCAGGATGGAAAGGATGATTGGCCTGCAAAAGAGACGTGCGGTTTATAGGAGGAGTCATCATGGCAAGATCCGATATCTTTAAGCTGACAGCCATGTTTTTTGGAACCATTTTATTGATCCTTTTTTGCCGTCTGGAATTGTCAATGGCCCAGTCCCTTGATGAGGCAAACAGGTTAAATGAACAGGTTATCCAGCTTAAGAAACATGGCCGCTATCAGGAAGCCATCGCAATTGCAAAGCGCGCCCTGGCGATATTGGAAAAGACTTACGGGAAGGAACACCCCGAGGTAGTCACCAGGCTCAACGACCTTGCTGGGCTCTATCGTGTCCTTGGCGACTACTCAAATGCCGAGGCGTTATACAAACAATCCCTCACCATAATTGAAAAGGTCTTTGGCCCGGAGCATCCGTTGGTAGCCTTCAGCCTCGACGACCTGGCCAAGGTCTATTCTGATAAAAAAGACTATTCAAAGGCTGAGGCGTTATACAAGCAAGCTCTGGCAATATTGGAAAAGGCTTACGGGAAGGAGCACCTCCAGGTAGCTAACAGTCTCAGCAACCTGGCCTTGCTTTATTCTCACCTTCTTGCGGAACTTGCTGAGAAAGGACGGTACAGAGAAGCGATTGATCCTGCAACAAAGATCTTGAATATCAATCGCCAGATCTTTGGTGAAAAGCATCTGGATACAGCCACAAGCTACAGCGCTCTAGCATTTCTTTATCATTCTGCCATAGGTGATTACGCCAAGGCCGAGCCTCTGTATCAGAAGGCCTTGGCAATCCAGAAGGAGAAGCTTGGGGAGAAGCATCCAGATACGGCCCTAAGCTATCAATATTTAGGGAAGCTTTATCAAGACATGGGTAGCTACTCAAAGGCCGAACCCCTGTTCCGAAAGACCCTGACGATCAATAAGGGGCTTTATGGCGAAAAGCATCTCCGTACGGTTGTGAGCTACAGTCACTTGGGGGCGCTTTATTACTCCATAGGGGATTACGGGAAGGCCGAGCCACTTCTTCAGAAAGCCTTGGCCATCAGGAAGAACATCCTGGGCGAAAAACACCCGGATACTGCCACAAGCTACAACAACCTGGGGTTGCTATATGAAGCCATGGGGGATTACGGGAAGGCCGAGCCACTTCTTCAGAAAGCCTTGGCCATCAGGAAGAACATCCTGGGCGAAAAACACCCGGATACTGCCACAAGCTACAACAACCTGGGGTTGCTATATGAAGCCATGGGGGATTACGGGAAGGCCGAGCCACTTCTTCAGAAAGCCTTGGCCATCAGGAAGAACATCCTGGGCGAAAAACACCCGGATACTGCCACAAGCTACGGCAGTCTGGGGTTTCTTTATGAAGCCATGGGGGATTACGGGAAGGCCGAGCCCACGCTCCAGAAAGCGCTGACGATCATTAAGGAGGTCCTGGGCGAAAAACACCCGGATACTGCCACAAGCTACAACAACCTGGGGGAGCTTTATGGATCCATGGGGGATTACGGGAAGGCCGAGCTCCTTCTACAGAAAGCCTTGAGCATTAATAGGGAAGTCCTGGGCGAAAAACATTTCCATACAGCCGCAGGTTACAGCAACCTTGGTGTGCTATATGAAGCCATGGGAGATTACGCCAAGGCCGAGGCCATGTACCAGAAGGCCTTGCCAATCATCAGGAAGGTCCTGGGCGAGAAGCATCCCCATACAGCCGCAGGTTACAACAACCTGGGGTTGCTATATGAAGCCATAGGAGATTACGCCAAGGCCGAGGCCATGTACCAGAAGGCCCTGATGATCCATAAGGAGGTCCTTGGAGAGAAACACCCAGATACGGCAGCAAGCTACAACAATCTGGGGAATCTTTATCAAGCCATGGGAGATTACGCCAAGGCCAAGGCCATGCTCCAGAAGGCCCTGGCGATCAATAAGGAGGTCCTGGGCGGGAAGCATCTCCATACGGTCGGAAGCTACAGCAACATGGGGCACCTTTATGTGTCCATGGGCAATGTTGATGCGGCCCTGAATATTTTCAAAAAGATTGAGGACCTTTTCGGTTTAGGCTTTTGTTATCTTGTCCAGGAAAATTACAAGAGTGCCCTTGCCCAATTTGAAAAGTCTCTCTCCTACACCCGCAGATCGGGTGCAAAAGAATTCATTATCGCCAACCACATCGGCCTTGGCTTTTCCTTTGAAGGACTGGGGAAGTACGGTGAGGCCAGGAAGCATTTTGAGCAGGCCATCGAAACCATGGAAGACCAGTGGGTAACCCTTCCCTTTTCGGCGAGGAAGACCTTTCTGGAAGGAAAGGCGGGTGGATTTTCGCGCCTGGATGCCTATGAGGGCCTGGTGAGTGTGATCATCAAGGCCAAGAAGAAGGGATATGAAAGAGAGTCCCTTTTGGTCGCGGAACGTGTGAAGTCGAGGACCCTCCTGGAGATGCTGGCTGCGAGGGGCGCAAGAGGGGTGGGCAAAGAAGACCAGGAGATCCTGGCAAAGGACCGGCGGCTGCAAAAGAAGATCGCTGGCCTTGTAACGCGCCGCGACAAACTCGAGGAAAAGGGGGCCAAGGCCTCCCGGGGCCGGTTGGAGGAGGCGAAAAAGTCTTTGACGAGGGCCAGAAACGAGTATGAGCGATTCATCAACGAGGTCAAGCTCAAGAATGTGGAAGTAGCATCCCTGATCACAACCGAGAAGGTGGATGTGGCAAAAACCCAGAAGCTCCTCGACCCTTCCACCGCCATTCTGGAGTACTTCACCACAAAAGACAAGACCTATGCATGGGTCATCACCAGAGACCGGATAGCGTTGAACGAGATGGATATGGGACATGATAAGATCCTGGCCATGGTGGATGGCTTTCTGGTTCCCAATATCTCCAACAAGTCCAGAAGGCCTGCACCTAAAATGCTCCTTTCAACAGGAGGAGATCTCTCTAAGGAGGCCTCCCAGTCGGAACGGAACAGAAACCGCGAGCGTTTTCTCAGGGTGTCCCAGGAGGCCTACGATGCCCTGTTCAAACCCCTGGAGGCGCAGATCGGGCAGAAGAACCTGGTTGTCGTTCCCCACGGCGCCCTCCACAAAACGCCCTTTTCGGCACTGCACAACGGGAATCGATTCCTGGTAGAGAAATACGCCCTTTCTGTTGCGCCATCTCTGTCCGTGATCCCATATGTAGTGAATAAAAGAAACAAGGATGAAGGGAGGTTCCTGGCCTTTGCCGATCCTGTGACAGACTCAAGATCCCTGGCATTTGCAGAGATAGAGGTGAAAAGCATTGAGGGAATCTTTCCCAGAAAAGAGGTCTACGCTCGGTCACAGGCGACCGAGACAAAATTGAAAGAGCGTGCCTCCTCCCAAGATATCGTCCACTTTGCCTGTCACGGTGAGTTCAATGACAAACAACCTATGCAGTCAGGCCTTCTCCTTTCAAAGGACAGTGAAAACGACGGCTATCTCCAGGTGCACGAGATCTTCGGCCTTGATCTCAGAAACGCAAATCTGGTGTGCCTGAGCGCATGTGAGACCGGTCTTTCTAAGGTGTATGGGGGAGATGACATGGTGGGCCTTTCCAGGGGGTTCATCTATGCAGGCGCCCCGTCCCTGATGGCCACCCTTTGGGGGGTGGACGATAGACCCACCTCTATCCTGATGAAGGCGTTCTATGAGAATTGGCAGAAAAAAGGCATGAGTAAACCCGAGGCTCTGAGACAAGCACAGATGGCGCTCAAGGCCATGCGCGGCTATGAACACCCCTTTTTCTGGGCAGGATTTATAATGATCGGGGATTGGATGGGATCGAATTATTATAGAGGGAAAATTCAGCACCCTTCTAAAATCAAAGCGAAAAAGAAGAGTTAAGCTATACAGTTTTTATTGGGCCAACAAGTCTTCCAGACTGTGTCATCGGGTTTTCAAAAAAGATCCTGATGAAGCTCAAACTGGATATTTTCCTTACCCGGGAAGATGGGATGACCAAAGTTCTTTTTGGCAATTATGATACGCGGAAAGAAGCAAGAGACAGATATCAAGAGATCAGAAGAATTGTTCGCGATGCCTATGTTGTGAAGTCTTATGATGAAAACATAGTAAGACATCTTTCCTGGCAGGGGTGATTCAGCTTTGTGAGGGTTTTCGCTTCTGTTGGCTTCAGGATAAGGAGCATGAGAACAGATCCGGCATATCCTTTGAGCCGAACCATTGGAAACCATGGTATTGACTTTGAATAGGGAGGGTTTAGCCATGAGGCTATTATTATCGGCGCTGTGCTTTGGGTTTTTTCTTGTCTTTTGTCTGTTTTCTGGGTGCAAGCCTGGCGACCCTCCGGAGGAAAAGGACAGTTCCTTGAAGACCTCTGCCGGCCCTTCCTTTTCTACCATTTCCGAACTGACAGACGCCTTTTCGAGAAAGATGGCTAAGGAGTTTCAAGACAGAAAGATCTTTGTCGATAGGGAAACCATCAGGGATGCGAAGACAGGAGAGGTTAGGGATTTATCGGGGAACCTGCAGTCCGAATTGGAATCGTCCCTAAGCAAACAGGGATTCCTTTTGGTATATGATCCCTCTGATGCCGATTTTCTGTTGGGCGCCACCTATGAGCGGCATGGAGACAGTGGCCCGCTGAGGATCTCCTTCAAGTGCCACGGAAAAGAGCCGGAATCGAGAAAATCCTGGACCTATGAGATCGCCGTAGAGCGGCTTCCAAAAGATGCTTTAAAGGAGACCCTGGAGGGAAAGGCGGTAAAGCTTGTTCAGGACGTAAAATCGATTCACGGCAGCGGGATGAGGATCTACGTGAAACCCATCCGGGAAGGCAACAGGGGGTTTGTAAGCGATTTCTCGCGGTCTTTCATGGCCCGACTCAGGGTTGCCATGGTGCGACTCTGGCAGGGAACCGAGATCATTGACGAAAGGCCGGTCCTCCATGGGCTGACCCAGAGCAGGGGCATCCAGGCCAAAGCAAGAAAGGTCAGGGACCTTAGAAACTGGGAGCCCGTTTGTACGGATGCGGATACTGTCTTGGACGGGGTCTATTTTGTGGAAGGGGAGAAAGTCATTGTGGCCCTGGATCTCAAAGACTTGAAGGGAAGACTTTTCGGATCGGCAAAGAGCCGGATTCCCAAGTCCATCATCCATGCAGGACTTGACAACCCAGAGGCTGCGGCCCTTGCAGACGTGGGAGATACTTATGGCAAGGAAAAGAAGACCGGGGTCCGGATACTGACCGGTCTGGGAGGAGACTTTCCGGTTTATCTGGAGGGTGATATTATCAGATTGTTTGTTCAGGTCCAGGAACCCCTCTATGTATATGTGTACGACATCGAACCCGAGGGGAAGGTAAATCGCCTCTATCCTCCAAGCCTGTTCTTTTCCGAACACCGTTTCGAACCAGGCCGTCTCTACCCCCTTCCGGACGAGACCCACCCTTTCGAGTACATGGTCCTCCCGCCCTTTGGCATGGATCTGGTTAAGGTCTTTGCCAGCACTGTCCCGCTTCCGGTCCCTAAGATTTCTTCTTCCATACGTGCAAAAAGTTATGACGGAACCACCCGAAAAACAGGCGTCGAACGGCTCAGGAGCCAGCAGGCAGTTGCCGGGGAGAGGGTGATTCATCCCTTGGACCTGGTAGACTATTATCGCGGGGTTGCAGCTCAAAAGGGGGCCGAGCTCTATGAAGATGAGGTGATGGTGGAGACCCGAAAGAATGGAGGAGGGCAATGAGTATGTCCTCTGCCTGGATAAAAAATTTCTAAAGAGTTTTGGAAAAATCGTAATGTGGCGATTCCATTTATTGACTGAGTGCTGAGGATGGTATGACCATGTTGGGATCTAAGGAAATTTCATGTTCATGTTGCGGTAAACCGTTTGAAATATCATTATTGTATTCTATGAATAATTATGGGCAGGAAGGTACCGATTTTCACGAGCGCGCGCTCAGTTTTCAACCTCTGTATACTGAAGCGCAAACCTATCCCTCATGCGGATTCTCCGGATCCGCAGGTGAGCTTAAAAACAGCAAAACTGATGAGCACCTGAAAGCCCGCATACATGAGGAAATTCGATCTTGACTAAAAGATTTCAAAGAAGAACGGATTCCATCATGGATAAGCTTCGAGTACGCGGCACGGATTGGGCGTTGGCGTGGCATTCCGATGAGGGAGATTAGCGACCTCTACCACAAGGCCGCATGGTGTTGTGATGATGCTAAAAAAAGAGCAGGAGAACCATTACAGGTGGAAAGCCATTGAGGCTTTCGAAAAGTCACTGAGAAAAAATGAGATAGCGAAATATGAGGTCGGGCGGTATTCTTACCTCATTGATGAGAACTACCGTCGGATTGGTGACAGGGAAAAGGCTGCATTGTGGTACGACCGCGCCATAGAAGCAGAGGGGAAAGATCCTGACCAGGAGTGGCTGGTTGTATTGTCCACCCAGCAGAAAACCGATCCACAGGAGTTCATGACCAGGAGCAAATGAAATCATGCGTATCCGGTTATGAACCCTCAAAGGATGAATATAAACCAACATAAGAAGCGTCTACCTTGGCGTACAATTCTGCTGCTTTGCGCAATACCTGGCATTTTCTGCCTGATGTATCTCGTGTGGTCTCCCGGCAAACGTGTACTTGACGGCAGGAATGACCTCAGGACCAACGGAATCTGGCTCCAGCATGGTTGGCTCGGAGACGATTCGTGGTTCCGGCGGTATGGGAAGGACAAGTCGCTGTTCCGGAACGATCAGAAGATTCAAGCCCTTGCCGGTCTTCTCCGTAGCCATGGCGTGAAGTACGTTTTCCCCCATGTTTGCCCCGCAAGCCCCAACGGGGAGATTGCCCCTGTGGATCCGGTTCAAACTGAACGGTTTCTAGACCACTTCGGAGACTTCGCGGTTATCCCGTGGATCGGCGGTGTTTTTGGTGTTCACTGTTCACCGGAATCCCCACAGTGGCGCACAAATTTTGTCGCCTCCGTGGTGGATCTCCTCCAGCGCCATCCCCGGCTTGCCGGTGTTCAGGTCAACATCGAGCCGATGCCAAACGGTAACCCCGATTTTCTCACCCTGCTGGATGAACTCCGTCAGGCAATGTCTCCCGGAAAAATTCTGTCGGTGGCGGCATATCCGCCACCCACCCGATGGCACCCGTTTCCCGAAGGTCATTGGGAAGAGTCGTACTTCAGGAAAGTTGCTCAGCGCGCTGACCAACTGGCCCCCATGATGTACGACACCGCCATTATGCTGCCCAAGCTCTACCAACATCTCATGTCCGGGTGGACCTCCGAAATCCTGAACTGGTCAGGCAACACACAAGTCCTCCTCGGCATTCCCGTGTACGATGATTTCGGGGTCGGATATCATTTTCCCCATGTGGAGAATCTACAGAATGCCCTGTTGGGTATTCACGCAGGATTGAGCAAGTACGAGACACTCCCCAAGAACTACGCCGGGGTCGCCATTTATTGCGAATGGGAAATGGACCCGCAGGAATGGAACTATTTTAAGAAGGAGTTCGCCGGGAACACATAGAGGGGTGGACAAAATCTTCCATATCATGACCTGGAGGCCTCACGAGGAAAAAGAATTCAAGGATTGTATTTCGGTCTAATGAAGCAATGATTGTGTCGTTATGCTGGGCAAAGTCTTGTCCGGCTTGAAACAGGAGAAAGGAGATTACCATCTCTCTGGAGCCAGACGGTTACGACGGAAACCCCACAGACTGGTGGGTAGCGGCAACGACGCCTTTCGGGCTGTATTGGTTTACATTGGATAACGGCTGGGTCAGGTCGGATGCTCCTGTCCGTGTCTATGGCGGGCCGCTTTTCAGCTTCCCCCTTATACCGTATTGAAGGTATCCGGTTTGCCTGTCGGTGATTACGCATTCTATTTTGCAGTAGATGACAATATGGACGGGATTTTGAATGCCACCTATCTGAACGTGATATCGGTCAACATTCAATGAAAAAAAAGCCAATTCATTTCAATAAAATGCCAGTTTCATTTCGGAATCGTCTTCAAGATGTTAGAAATCAGTATTGCCTGAACACAGATTATATCGTTCATTTACCGATCGTCTACAACAAAGGGAGGTGAATCGTGAAAACATCGTCTATTGTTGAATCTCAAGCAAACGCCTTCATTGCTCAAGTTTTGACTCAACCGTTGCCCCCAATCGTTGTCGTACCGGTTGAAGTCCCAGACAACATTCAGCGGCCCATGACGGTGGATCACGTAGATGTGGACATCCGCATCCATGGGTTTGTGGCCGACACCACCATGACCCTCGTTTTTGGCAATCCCAATGAACGTGTGCTGGCAGGGGACTTCTACTTTCCACTTCCAGAGGGCGCCACGGTTAGCGGTTATGCCCTGGATGTGGAGGGCCGCATGGTGGATGGGGTTCCTGTGGAAAAGGAGAAGGCCCGTGTGGTCTTTGAGAAGGCCCTTCGGGAAGGCATTGATCCCGGTCTGGTTGAATATACCAAAGGGAATGTGTTCAAGACCCGGGTTTTTCCCATTCCCGCACGGGGGAGCCGGACCATTCGTGTACGATTCCTTTCGGAATTGATCCAGAACGAACGGGCCGCGTTGTATCAACTTCCTTTCAATTTCCAGGAAAACATCCCTGAATTCCACCTTCGTGTTGCGGTAGTACACGGAAAAACCCAGCCCGAAATTTGCTCCGACCTCTGGAAGGACCTGCAATTTGGGGCTCAGCACGACAGCCTGGTGGCGGAAGTCACCCGTCGGAATGAGACCATGCGGGAAGGCCTTCTCATCACCCTTCCGGACGTGGAAAGACGGCGAATTGCAGTGGAGCGCAACGACAACGGCCATAACTATTTTACCATTTTCGACGATCCCCCAAAGGACATATCCGAAGAAGCCATTATACCCAAAGGTACTACGATCTATTGGGACGTCTCTGCCTCCCGGGCCGGATGCCACGACCGGGAAATTCAACTATTGAAGAGCTGGTTTTCCCAATTCAAGACCGGGGACATCCAGGTGAGGCTCATGATCTTCTGCGATACGCTGGACAAATTGCGCTCCTTCACTGTCAAGAAGGGAAATGCCGAATCGCTCCTGAAAGCGATTGCGGCCCTTGATTATGACGGTGGCACACGACTTGCCCTCGTTCCCCCACAGAATGGTGATGCTGCTGCGGATGCAGATTTGTACTTCCTGTTTTCCGATGGTCTCAACACCCTGGGAGACGAACAGTTCTCTGAAGGATTTGCTCAGCCTCTTTATATTGTCTCTGACGCCATGACAGCAGCCCATCCCACCCTGCGTTTTCTGGCCGCTCAGTCGGGCGGGGAGTATTTCAATTTGACCCGTATGGGCATTGAGGATGTGCTTCCCCGCATGGGTCGCGCAGGCCTTACTTTGCTTGGGGTTGACTGCGACTGCACCGAGGCTCGGAACGTGGTTCCCGGCCTTCCGATACCGGCCCATGGTCGCGTGGGCATTACCGGCGAACTGGCAGGAAAGGAGGCTAAAATAACCCTGCGCTACGGCATAAGGGGGAAAGCGACCGCCACCCGCACCTATCAGGTCAGGGAAGATGATGCCTTCCCGGGCGATGTTCTCCGGCCCTACTGGGCGCAACGCCGGCTGGATGAATGGCTCATTCAACCCGAACAGCACAGGGCCACCATCCGAGAACTGGGCCGAGCCCATGGATTGGTGACACCGGAAACTTCCCTCATGGTTCTGGAAAATATCGATCAGTACGTGCGGCATGAAATCCGCCCACCCGCCTCCTGGCCGGGATTGCGGGAAGATTACGATACCCGCCTTGCTCAAAAGGCCAGAGCGAAAATGCGCAGACAGGAAGACCGCATCGAACGGGTCCTGGCCCTTTGGCGTAAAAGGGTCCAATGGTGGAAGAAATCCTATACCTATGAACCGGGCTTCAAGTACATGGGACCGACTAGGCCTAAGAGGCGCATTAGGGATTCCTTTAGGGCTTTCTCCTTCCCTTTCTTCAAATTAGATTTAGATTACCCTTCGTGGCTTCGGGAAAGAAAAGAACCCGTAGAGTCAGAGGTGCCGCCGGAAAGCATATCCGAGCCAACATCTGAACAACCCGGAGAGTGGGATGACGCTCGTGGGTTTGAATTGGATACGCCTACATTTTGTCGGCCAGGGATAACTCCTGCGGAATCGGGGGCATTATTGAAACGTGCAGTCGTACACGAAACGGAATCTGGCCCTTACATTCAGATCGAACCGTGGGATCCGGAAACCCCTTATCTGGCTGCCATCGAAAAGGCCGAGTCCGGACAGCGGTATGCCGTTTACCTTCAACAACGCGAGGAATACGGAAGGGCTCCTGCGTTTTATCTGGACTGCTCCGATTTTTTCATGCGCCGGAATAATACAAAAAGGGCTTTGCGCATCCTGAGTAACATCGCTGAGTTGGCGCTTGAAAACGCTTTTCTCCTGCGGGTTTTGGCCCATCGGCTCCGTCAATGGGGCCGATTCGATGACAGCATAGCTGTTTTTGAAGAGGTTCGCAATTTGCGCGGGGAAGAACCCCAATCCCATCGGGATCTGGCACTGGTTCTTGCGGACCGGGCACAGACTCGCCTGGATATACGGGAAGATAACCCGGCAGGCAGGGAAGACTTGCGCCGGGCCATTGAACTGCTCTACCATGTGGTCATGAACCGCTGGGATCGCTCCAGGGAAATCGAACTGACCGCCCTGATTGAACTCAACCGGCTTTTGACCATGGCAAAAAGATTGGGCATCACACACGCTGAAGTAGACGGGCGACTTGTTCTGCCGATGGATCTCGATGTGCGCATTGCCATGACCTGGGATGCGGATCTCACCGATGTTGACCTATGGGTTACGGAACCCTCTGGCGAAAAGTGCATGTACAGCCACAAGCACACCACCATCGGCGGACTGCTCTCCAGGGATTTTACCGACGGGTATGGACCCGAGGAATACCTTCTTCGCCGGGCCATGGAGGGAACATATTGCATTGAAGCCAACTACTTTGAGAGTCGCGCACCCCTGCTGACCGGCCCGGTCACCGTTCAGGTGGACGTCTTTACCAACTACGCCAGATCCAACGAAAAGAGGCAGTCCCTGACTTTCCGCCTGGGAAAACACCAGGATATCTACAAGGTTGGAGAAATCCAATTACCCAAGAAGCCTTATGGACACGTGCAATAAAACGGACCGGTTCTCCATTGCTTGGGGGAGAATGAAAGCGGCTGCTTCATGCGTGCGTAAGTGGTTTTCAAAAGGGTTTCTTATTCTCTCCGTGCTGTTGCTTGGCACCACGATGTTTGAAATAGCAGTGCTGGGAGGTGTTGCCGTGAGGGATGGGCGTTGGGAAGCTGTTTTCCAATCTTCGACGGGTTCAAATCACGGGCCATGGAGACATTAATATACTGAGCGTTTACTTGGGTTTCCCCTGGGGTGCGACGATTACCGCGAATTCTGGTTTAGTATATGGGGCTGCGGCGAGGGTAGATTCTCGATGCGCCAACTCATCGAGCGAATTTTTGATGTTTCCTATCTTGCTATCCTGGCCGCCGGTATGGCCATCGGTTAGGGATAGGATAATTTCCCAGCATTTTACCAGAAAATGAAAAAGACCTTAAGCAAAAATGACAAATGGCAGAAATCCACGCAGGCACAAGAGCACCAGGAAAAAATCAAGAGAAAAAATTGATTTTCATTAGGCAAAAC
>ERZ889078.2158-NODE-2158-length-14313-cov-7.709777_pt1 | contig 14313 bp, 12 predicted proteins | sample MGYA00521266_ERZ889078 | MGnify/ENA primary metagenome ERZ889078 (study PRJEB32303, sample SAMEA104408618) | aquatic metagenome | biome: Brackish water; feature: Pelagic; material: water | place: Baltic Sea | collected 2014-06-16T06:34:00 | depth 76,534 m ...
TAACCAACCACTTATTTTACTTAATACTGATCAGGCAATCATCCGAACTGAGATTGAAAGCCAAGGACGAATACTGCAAGTTGATCTTGAGATCAATGCAAATAAAGCAAATCGCGCGCGCCTCAACGGCAACCCTGTAAAGTCTCAACGAGAGATTCTAGGAGCTCTTCAAATAATTTATTTCTCCCCTGAAGATTTAGATTTAGTGCGGGGTGAACCAACACACCGCCGTGATTTTTTAAACAAATTACTTATTACCCAATCACCGCGCCTAGCGGGTGTAATTAGTGATTATGAACGTGTGGTGAAACAACGCAATACGCTACTAAAAACACGAGCACCAGAGAGCGCCCTTGCACCTTGGACTGAGCAGCTAATTTCATATGGCGCCCAACTATCTGCTGAGCGAATAAAGTTAGTTGATGACCTCAACCCTTATATTGCAGCTAATTATGCAAATTTAAATGAGGTAAAACCAGCATCAATTTCCTATAAGTCATCAACTGAAGATCTATCCGCGGATACAACACACAATGTGGAAATCTTGACAGCAAGACAATTAGAGGTTTCCCGTCAAGAACAAGAACGAGGTGTTTCATTAATAGGGCCACACCGAGACGATCTTCATCTACAACTAGGTGATTTTCCAGCCAAAGGCTATGCAAGCCACGGCGAATCGTGGTCAATGGCGATCTCACTACGCATCGGTTCTTACAACTTACTTAAGTCAGAGGGTGCAGAACCAGTATTAATCCTGGACGATATTTTTGCAGAGCTTGATACCGATCGCCGCCAGCAATTAACATCGGTAACCCAAATGGCCGAACAAACTTTTATTACCGCGGCTGTTGAAAACGATCTGCCCGCCGAATTACTATCTACCAAGTTCTATGTGAGTCCGGGGGCAGTGGCGCAATGAGTGAGAAGACCCCTAAAAAACGCGACCTAGCTGTCGACCTCTTTCGCAGCTATAAGACCGGCTTCACGAAAAAAAAGAAGATTATCGAAGAGAGATCTCAAACCCCAGGGGATCCAACCTTGATTGCAACCGTGCTCAGCGAACTCATTGCCCAACGCGATTGGAATTCAGGGCTAGCTGAAGGAACCCTCTTTGCTACCTGGCCCCAGATTGTTGGCCCAGAAATCGCAAGCCACACAACCCCACTTTCTACACTCGATGGCCGCCTCTTAATCCAATGCTCCTCAACAGCCTGGGCAACCCAACTCAACCTTGTTGGCCCAACCTTGCTCGAAACCATCCGCTCTAGCGCCCCAGGTGCTCTTATCGAGTCCCTAGATTTCATCGGACCCCAAGCGCCATCCTGGAAACGCGGCCTTCGCTCCATTTCCAACGGCCGCGGCCCCCGCGACACCTACGGCTGATAGCGAGAGGGAATAAAAGAGGGGCGAGCCCAGTTACACCCTATGTAACTTGAGTCGATGCGACTCAACTCTTTAGGTAGAATCGACTCAGGTTACAAAAGCCCCTACAGGGCGACCTCGACCCAGATTGGCTCGAGTGAAGCCGGGATAAATAGATAATTAATAAATAAAGGAGCACGACCATGGCTAGAACAGTCGGAATCGACTTAGGAACAACCAACAGCTGCGTATCAGTTCTTGAAGGCGGAGAACCAACAGTTATTGCAAACGCAGAAGGCGCTCGCACAACCCCATCGATCGTCGCATTCGCAAAGAATGGCGAAGTTCTTGTCGGTGAAGTTGCAAAGCGTCAATCTGTAACAAACGTTGATCGCACAATCCGATCTGTTAAACGTCACATGGGTACCAATTGGACTATCGATATCGACGGCAAGAAGTACACACCACAAGAAATTTCAGCGCGCGTACTTCAAAAGTTAAAACGCGATGCAGAGGCTTATCTTGGCGACACGGTCACCGATGCAGTAATTACAGTTCCTGCATACTTTAATGATGCTCAGCGCCAAGCTACTAAAGAAGCTGGTGAAATCGCAGGGCTAAATGTTCTCCGTATTATCAATGAGCCAACAGCTGCAGCCCTTGCCTACGGGCTCGATAAGGCTGATCAAGAACAAACAATTCTCGTTTTTGACCTTGGTGGCGGAACATTCGACGTCTCACTTCTAGAAATCGGCGACGGTGTTGTAGAAGTAAAAGCGACCAATGGAGATAATAACCTTGGTGGAGATGACTGGGATCAAGCACTCGTTGATCACCTTGTAAAGACATTCGGTTCTGCAAATGGAATTGATCTCACAAAAGATAAGATGGCAATGCAGCGTATTCGCGAGGCTGCTGAAAAAGCGAAGATTGAACTCTCATCGTCACAATCAGCAACAATTAACTTGCCATACATCACTGTAGATTCTGAGAAGAATCCGATGTTTTTAGATGAAACTATTACACGCGCACAATTCCAATCACTTACTGCAGATCTACTTGATCGCTGCAAGAAGCCATTCCAAGCAGTTCTCAAAGACGCCGGAATTCCGATGGCTAATATCCAATCAGTCGTTCTTGTTGGTGGATCAACCCGTATGCCAGCTGTCGTAGATCTCGTTCGGGACCTCACAGGTGGGAAAGAGCCAAATAAAGGCGTAAATCCTGATGAAGTGGTCGCAGTTGGCGCATCCCTTCAAGCAGGCGTACTTAAAGGCGAAGTGAAAGATGTATTGCTTCTCGATGTCACACCACTATCACTTGGTATTGAAACCAAAGGTGGGGTCATGACAAAGTTAATCGAACGCAACACAACCATTCCTACAAAGCGTTCAGAGGTCTTTACAACCGCTGATGACAATCAACCAGCTGTACAGATTCAGGCTTACCAGGGTGAGCGCGAGATGGCGGCCTATAACAAGAAGCTCGGCATGTTCGAACTGACTGGAATTGCACCAGCTCCCCGTGGAGTCCCACAAGTTGAAGTCACCTTCGACATTGATGCAAACGGAATCGTGCATGTCTCTGCAAAGGATCTTGCAACAGGTAAAGAGCAGGGTATGACCATCACAGGCGGCTCCGCTCTTTCTAAAGATGAAATTGCACAAATGATGGCTGATGCTGAAACACACGCTAATGAAGATAAGCAGCGTCGCGAAGAAGCTGAAATCCGTAACACTGGCGATTCACTTGTTTACCAGACCGAAAAGTTCTTAACTGATAACGCAGATAAATTTACAGAAGGTGAAGCTGCAACAAAGAAGGCCGAACTCGATGAGGCTCTAGCACTTCTTAAAACAGATCTCGATGGAGCTAACTTCGAATCAATCAAGTCAAACACTGAGAAGGTTTCAACTACCTCTCAAGCACTTGGTGCGATGATGTATGCAAATGCATCGGCTCAGACAGAAGGCGCAACAGCTGGTTCAGAAGACCATGTTGAAGATGCAGAAGTTGTCGAAGAAGGCGAAGCATAAAAGTGTCACTCTTTAGAAACCGGTCATAAAGAATGACAACTGAGGATCAAATAACCACAGAGCCAACAGAACAATTGGTTGAAGAGGTAACTGAAGTCGCTGAAGCTGCGCCGGATCAAGAAATTGATCCGGTTGTAGCTCTCACCGCTGATTTACAACGACTTCAGGCTGAATATGCCAACTACAGAAAACGTATTGAACGAGATCGAGCGGTGGCTCATGAGCTTGCCATCGGTTCAGTTCTTACAGAACTTCTTGTCATTCTTGATGACCTCGATCGCGCAGCCGAACACGGCGAACTGACGGGCGGCTTTAAAGCTATTGCCGACCACATGAACGCACTTACTACCCGCTTAGGACTTGAAAAGTATGGAAGCGAAGGCGACGCCTTTGATCCACAAGTACATGAAGCGCTCCTTCATGACACATCAAGTGAGGTAACCGTGCCAACTACATCGAAGATCTTGCAACCTGGGTACAAATACAAAGAACGCATCCTGCGCCCTGCACGGGTTGCAGTAACAGATCCAGAGAGTGAATAAATAAGTAGATGGCGGCTAAAGACTTGTACGAGAAGGACTTCTATAAAATCTTAGATGTAGATAAGAAAGCTACAGCTGATGAAATTAAGAAGAGGTACCGTTCTTTAGCGCGCGATTTACACCCTGATAAGAATCAAGGCAATACAGCCCTCGAAGATAAATTTAAAGCCGTCTCTGAGGCTTACGACATTCTCTCTGATTCAAAGAAACGTGCTGAATACGATGAGGCGCGCTCGATGTTTGAACGCGGAGGATTTCGCGCACCAACAGGCGGGCAATACCAGGGTGGTGATTTCTCAGATATTTTCGGAGGCGGAAACCCACAAGATATCTTCGCCAATCTCTTCGGAGGTGGGGGACGTCGCGGTCCACGTAAAGGAAGTGATCTACAGACAGAATCCATAATCACCTTTAAAGAATCAGTCTTTGGCACAACGCTCGATCTCAAACTCAACACCGATGGCAATGGACCACAAAGTATTTCAGCGCGCGTACCAGCCGGAGTTAATGACGGCGCAAAGATTCGCGTAAAAGGGAAAGGGGCTCCTGGTGACGCAGGTCCTGGCGATCTCTTTATCCAGCTACACGTAAAGCCCCACGCTGCTTTTGCCCGCAAAGGCGAAAACCTATTATTAACACTTCCAGTCAACTTCGCCGAAGCCGCCCTTGGCGCCGATATCAAAGTGCCAACGCTATCCGGTGAAGACGTGACAGTTCGTTTAGCTGCTGGAACGCCAACTGGTCGCGTGCTTCGCGTAAAAGGTCGCGGAATTAAAAAAGGTGCAGTCACAGGAGATCTCTTAGTAACTGTTGAAGTGCAAGTACCACGTAGAGCTGAAGGAAAAGTTGCCGACGCAATTAAAGCCTTTGCACAAGCCACAGCTGATGAAGATGTACGCGCAGAATTTATAACTAAGGCAAAATCATGACAAAAGATTTGCCGCGTGAAGAACACCCTGACGATGATGCAGGGCTCTATGTCATTTCAGTAGCTGCTGAGCTATCTGGCCTTCACCCGCAGACTCTTCGCCAATATGATCGCTTAGGTTTAGTTTCACCCGACCGCACCATTGGTCGTAACCGAAGATATTCCCTTCGAGATATCGCATCCATTCGGATGGTTCAACGTTTAGTCGGAGAAGGAATCAACCATGCGGGCATCAAGAGAATTATTGAGTTAGAAGCTGTGATGGCAAATATGGCTATTGAAGTCGCAAAGTTACGTATTGAAGTAAATGCTCTCATAGATGAGAACCCACCTAAATCCTTAACTCAAGGCAGGTCGCTATCAACACGTAAGAAGCAGGATGTAATCATCTATAAAGAAGAAGATAAGTAGAGATAGGCTCGCCCCATGAGCGCACGCGAGCAGTTAAAGAGTGAAATTGTTAAGAAGGCTGTAGTCCACGGAAAAGTAATTCTTTCATCAGGTAAAGAGGCTGATTACTACGTTGATCTTCGCCGCGTTACCCTCGATCACATAGCGGCACCTCTTGTGGGCCAAGTAATGCTAGAACTTACAAAAGATTTAGAGTACGACGCTGTCGGCGGGCTGACTCTAGGCGCTGACCCCGTTGCAACAGCAATGATGCATATTGCAGCGCAAAACGGCAGAAAAATTGATTCTTTTGTAGTGCGTAAGGCTGAGAAAGCTCACGGATTACAAAGGCGCATTGAAGGTCCCGATGTTGCTGGCAGAAAAGTTCTTGCAGTTGAAGATACATCGACTACCGGTGGATCTGTTCTTACAGCAGTTGAAGCGCTGAAAGAAGCGGGTGCAATTATTGTGGGCGTTGCAGTTATCGTGGAACGCGGAGCAAAGCAGGCAATCCTGGATGCTGGTTACAAATATTATGCGGCGTACTCACTTGAAGATCTAGGTTTATAACTTCAGAACACCCTCTAAGCTGTTAATTAGGAATGGTGCTTGCGAGTACTCCATTCGCGGAAGAGTTCGATAAGAACTGGAATGACACTCACAAAGATAATGACGGCGACAACAGGCAGAAGATACTTATCTACTGAACCTTCTAACTTATTACCAAGTAGATATCCAAGGCCTATAACAAGCTGGGTCCAGATCAGGGCACCCAAAACATTCCAGAAGAAGAATTTCTTCACAGGCACTCCAACAATTCCAGCGAGCGGATTAATCAAGGTCCTCACAAAAGGAATAAAGCGAGCGAGTACTAGAGCTTTACCGGTTCCATATTTATTTAACCATTTCTCTGTGGCTGCAACCTTTGACTGGTTGAAGAATCTTCCATCAGGCCGGTTAAAGAACTTTCTTCCGTAGCGCGCTCCGAAAAGGTAGCCAACTTGCGAACCTAATATCGCAGCTATTGGAGCCCCAATAAAGAGAAGTAGTGGATCAAGGGATGCGGCCCCTAGTAGGGCAGCTCCTGAACCAGATGCTGCAACTCCAGCAACAAAGAGCAGTGAATCTCCAGGAAAAGCTAAACCAATTAGTAATCCAGTTTCGGCAAAGATAATTGCGAGAATTCCAATAAGCCCTAAATCACCCACAATTGAATGAGCATCAAAGATGTTGACAGCAATATTCATAGCGGTGAGGATACGCCAGAAACCTTAGATAGCAGCTGTTGTATCGCGCACAACAAGGCTTATGGGTATAACAATCTTTTTATGTTCAAGGGAAGGATTGGCAAGCTCAGCCATTGCCACTGACGCAGCCATCTGACCTTCAAATTGAGGAGGCTGCGAAACAGTGGTTAAGCCGATGTATTCAGCGATTAGGTGATCATCAAAACCGATAACAGAAATATCTTCAGGCACACGCATACCCTTTGCGCGTATAGCTTTGAGCGCGCCAGCAGCCATCTCATCTGAGTGACAAAAAATTGCCGTTGGTAGTTTTTTACGCCGTAAGAATGAGTCCGTCGCTATCTCTGCTGTATAAATATTGAAATCACCCCGAATCTCTAAATCAGGGTTCCACTCAACCCCAACTGCGTTAAGGGCTTCTGTGTAGCCTTTATTACGGTTATCAGAGACATCAAAGCTAAATGCGGTCTCTCGTTGCCCGGATAGCGTTGCAATCTTACGGTGCCCCAAACTCGTTAAATGCTCTGTAGCAATTCGCCCACCAATAACATCATCGATTGCCACACTGCTACAACCTTCGTGCGTAAAGCCAATGGTTGTAATAGGAATACCTAATGTAAGCAAGGATGAAAACTCTTCGTCAGTAGGAGGCAGGCTAATTACAATCAAAGCATCAACTTTTCCACGCAATTGCTTATGTTGAAATATTCTCTGGCGCGCTTCAACTTGCGAAAAATTATAGAGAAGAAGATCCATCCCGTTTTCGCGCAAACTATCTTCAATACCGTTTATCGCTTGAGCAAAGTACCAACGTGAGATATATGGAGCGATCACACCGATTCGGTTTGTTCTTTCGGCAAGTTCTCGCGGAATTAAATCAGGACGCAAGGGATAATTAAGCTCCATAGCCGCCGCGACAATTTTTGTTCTAGTTCTTTCATTAACATGATGAAATCCGCGAAGGGCGCGCGAAACAGTGGCAGGAGATACCCCTGCTTTCTTGGCGATCTCAACGATTCCCATGCTGAACCCCCATGCAAAATTCTGCAAAAGTAAGGATAAAAGTACCTTTTACAAAGGTTATCCACCACCCTTTACGCTGAGGAAAAAGCGCAAAAACCCTTTTATAACACTTGTATTACGTTCGCTCCGTCCCGTAGCCCTCATTTTTTTAAAGTAATACGGTGAACCCACGTTCACGGCGAAGGCCGTAAGCACCCCTAGAGAAAAAGGTATCAACATGTTCAAGAAAAAAGGATTGCTCGCCGCAGCCGGCGTAGCAGCTTTAGTTCTTGCTGCCTCAATGCTCACATCAACATCAGCGACAGCTGCTGCTAACTGTGATCCATTTGCAGGTTACAAGAGCATGAAGGGTAAGACAGTCACAATCTTTACCTCAATTCTCGAGCCAGAGCTCACAACACTTCAATCGGCTTGGTCAGATTTCACCAAGTGCACAGGTGTAAACATCAAGATCGAAGGATCAAACCAGTTCGAAGCGCTTCTTCCAGTTCGCGTTAAGGGTAACAACGCACCAGATCTAGCGTTCATCCCACAGCCAGGACTTCTTGCAAAGCTTGTTGAAACAGGCAAAGTAAAACGTGCCCCAAAGGCTGTAGTTAAGAACGTTGACACATACTGGTCCCCATCATGGAAGGCATACGGAACTGTAAAAGGTAAGTTCTATGCAGCTCCATTCGGATCAAACATGAAGTCATTCGTGTGGTATTCACCAAAGCAATTCAAGGAAAATGGCTACACCGTTCCAAAGACTTGGGATGAAATGACAGCACTTGCTGACAAGATGGCTGGAAACGACCAGATAGCTTTCTGTGGTGGTCTCGGATCTGGTGGAGCTACAGGCTGGCCAGGAACTGACTGGGTAGAACAGATGGTTCTTCGCGAGTACGGTTCAAAGGTCTACGCAGACTGGGTATCACATAAAGTTAAGTTCTCAGATCCTAAGATCAAGGCTGCAATGCAAAAAGTTGCAGACTGGATGCAGAACCCTAAGTGGGTTGGAGATGTTAAGGCTATTGCTACAACATCATTCCAGGATGCAGGAGCTGGTATTCCTGAGGGTAAGTGCATGATGCTTCAGCAGGCCTCTTTCTACGGAAATATCCTTGCTGATAACGGTGCAACAATTTCACCTACAGGAGATGCATTTGCGTTCTACCTTCCGGCTACAAATGACAATGTAACTGTTCCTGTTGTTGGTGGTGGCGAGTTCACAGCTGCATTCTCATCACGTCGAGAGGTAAAAGCTGTACAGGCTTACCTTGCATCAGCAACATTCGCTACCTCACGCGTACAGCTAGATAACTGGCTCTCAGCTAACAGCGGTGTACCACTGTCTGCATACAAGAACCCTGTAGATAAGCTGGCTGCAACCTACCTAGCAAATCCAAAATCTACATTCGCATTCGACGCTTCTGACTTAATGCCAGCAGCTGTCGGAGCAGGTGCTGAATGGGTTGAATTCACCGCATGGTTCGGTGAAGGAAAGTCAATTGCGGATGTAACAAAAGCAATCGACGCTGCTTGGCCAGCTGACTAATTAGTTCAACTAAATTAGTAGCTAAAAGAAGTAAGAGTGGGGGGTCACCAATTGGTGGCCCCCCACTCTTACTTCTATTAAGATTCCAAGTAATATTGCAAGAAGAGATTTCAAATAAAAAGAGGTGTGGGTATGTCAGATTTTATTACAACGACCATTCCTAAGTTTACCTCTGTCTTTTCTGCGATCTTTGTCTTCTTTGCGGTCCTTGCGATTCTTTTTGCGATTGCTGGTCGAGTCAATGGAAAGAAAGCACGTCCAATCGCACTGACTCTCTTCTTGGGCCCTGCGCTCATACTGTTGCTTGCAGGTCTGATTATTCCTGCAGTGCGCACAATTGCTTTTAGCTTTATGAACCCAGATTCAAATGGCTGGGTAGGTCTTGCAAATTACACCTGGATGTTGCACGATCCCAATGTCAAGGTCATCATGATCAACACAACCTTATGGATCATTGTTGTGCCGCTATTTACAGCGGCGCTTGCTCTATTGCTTGCAGTGATGCTCGATCGCATTAAGCATGAATCAATTCCCAAATCACTTCTCTTTATGCCGATGGCAATCTCATTTGTTGGCGCATCAATTATCTTTAAATTTGTCTACGAATATCGCCGCGAAGGTGAAGTCCAGATTGGCTTACTGAGCGCCATCGTTGAGTTCTTTGGCTCAACACCTCAAAACTGGATGCTTTCAAAGCCACTCAATACATTTTTACTGATGATTATCTATATCTGGACACAAATGGGATTTGGAATGGTTATTTTGTCGGCGGCAATCAAAGCAGTACCTGCCGATATCGTCGAGGCATCCGCACTCGATGGCGCCGGCGGTTGGCGCCTATTTCGCAACATCACATTTCCTATGGTTAAGAGTACTTTTATCGTTGTGCTTGCAACCGGTGTCGTTGGAGCCCTTAAGGTCTTCGACATCGTGCGCACAATGACAGGTGGCAATTTCGGCACCAACGTCCTTGCCAACGAGATGTATTCACAGGTCTTCGTTCAATTTAACCAAGGTAAAGGCTCAGCCCTTGCCGTAGTTCTCTTCCTACTCGTGACACCCATCTTGGTCTATAACATCCGAACCCTGCGAAAGGAGCGCACGATCTCATGAGCGCTCGATTAGCCAACCACACCCCAGGCCGCAAGATCTTCTCAAGCCGCCTTGCAGCACTTGTTGTTTGGACCATCACAATTATCTGGACAGTTCCAACCCTGGGACTTCTGGTTACATCATTTAAAACGGATAAAGATATTTTGGGTCAACCATGGTGGAGCTCATTGCTTCACCCACATTTCACCCTAGAAAATTATGCGAAGGTATTTTTAGGTAACGACACTCAATCACTAAACAGTGGAGTCTTGCCATACTTTATTAACTCAATCGTTATTACGCTTCCTGCAACAATCTTCCCGATTGTTATCGCAACAATGGCTGCATACGCACTTGCGTGGATTAGATTCCGCGGCAGCGAATTTCTATTCTTCTCGATCTTCGCTCTGCAAGTTGTTCCGCTGCAAATGTCACTTGTCCCACTGCTACTTCTCTTTACCGGTGGAGCTCATATCGGTTCAGTAACAATCTTTCCAGCCCTTGGTATTGCAGGCGACTTTGCCGGCATTTGGCTGCCCCACACAATGTTCGCACTTCCTTTAGCAATTTATTTATTACATAACTTCATCGCATCTTTACCGCGCGATCTTATGGAAGCGGCTCATGTTGATGGAGCAAACCACTTCAAAGTGTTTCGCATGATCGTTCTACCTCTTGCAATTCCTGGGATTGCAGCTCTATCAATCTTCCAATTCCTCTGGGTCTGGAACGATTTACTTATTGCGCTGACATTTGCATCAGGTACCGAAGAAGTTGCGCCAATCAATAGCAAGCTAGCTTCCCTTGTCGGTCAATATGGGTCGGGATACACGCAGCTCTCGGCCGGCGCATTTATAACAATTGCTGTGCCTCTAATTGTCTTCTTCTCACTACAGCGCTACTTCGTGCGCGGACTTCTAGCAGGTTCTGTTAAGTCTTAGCGTTGTAAAGGTAAAACGTTTAGATATCACGCCCATTTGTGGCAATCTGATTGCTGTACCAATAACCAGAATCTTTAATGGTGCGCTCCTGAGTATCAAAATCCACATAGACAATGCCAAAGCGCTTTTCGTACCCCAGCGCCCATTCGAAGTTATCCATCAAAGACCATTGGTAATAGCCCTTTACGGGAGATCCCTGGGCAATGGCATCAGAGACAGCCGATAGGTGGCGCTGCAGGTAATCAATACGACGGTGGTCATGGCACTTGCCATCAGCGCTAATTCCTTCATCGTATGCACAGCCATTTTCAGTGATGTAAAGATCTGGCAACTTTTCCCCATGTTCTTTATGCCAACGCACCAACAAATTTGTGAGTCCAGATGGCGTGAGCGGCCAACCCATATCAGTAAGCGGTCCGGGCGCAGTCTCATCAATTGCCAAATCAAAGAGGCCGGCAATTGAGTTCGACTGAACATTTCCATCCTTCGAGGTATGGATGTAATTATCAAAGTAGTAATTGATACCAATGAAATCATTCTTCACCATAGCCTCTTGCATATCGCCTTCGCGAATAACAGAGCCCAATTCATCGCCGTATTCATCGAGCAAGATTTGCGGATACTTTCCATACATAAAGGCATCCATCCAGAAACGATTCTGGTGTGCATCAGCAATATCTAGCGCACGTTTTTGAATGGGATCATGTGGATCATCTGCAACGCTATTTGCCTGATTCAAAACAGGGCCAGTTAAAATATCGCTGCGCACTGCGCGCATCGCTTTAGTGGAAGCGGCGTGCGCCAACACAGTGTGGTGGGCTGCGGCAAAGGCTGACTTACGATCTTTTATGCCTGGTGCGTGAATTCCAATTCCATAACCGAGCCAGGCCACAACCCACGGTTCATTAATTGGCGAAAATTTCTTAACGCGATCTCCAAAGTGTTCGACAACTGTAGTTGAGTAATCAGCAAACGCCTGCACGATATCTCGATTAACCCATCCGCCCTTATCTTGCAGAGCTTGCGGCAGATCCCAGTGATACAACGTTGCAAGCGGTTCAATTCCTGCCTCAAGAAGTGCGTCAATAAGACGATCATAAAAAGCGAAACCACGATCTTCGCGCACACCATCGCCACCCGGAAAGATACGAGGCCAGGCAAATGAGAAGCGATATGAGTTGATGCCAATCTCTTTCATTAAAGCTATATCTTCCAAATAACGGTGATAGTGGTCATTGGCCACATCTCCGGTATCGCCGTTGGCTACCTTCCCCGGGGTTTTGCAGAATGTGTCCCAAATGGAGAGCCCTCGACCGTCCTGGTAGGCCGCGCCCTCGATCTGATAGCTAGAGGTTGCAGCGCCCCAAATGAACCCCTCTGGGAAATGTGTCATAGCGCGAGCCTACGCAGGTGAGGTAATAAATATGCATGGATTTGCTAAAAGTGACCCTTTTGACCCTAAACTTCCCTAGCCTGCGCACCCCACCTTCGAATTGGGGCGCCCTGACTCTCCAATGGAGGAGACACATGAGAGCATCAAGCGCTCTAACAAACGTTCAAGTAATCGGCTCAAACCTGAGCATCACCTACGCGGTCCTCGCCGTTGCCCTAGCGGCGCTCGCGATCGCCTTCGGCCTTCGCCAGCAAGTTCTTGCGGCAAATGATGGAACCGAGAAGATGCGCGAAATCGCAGAAGCTGTCCAAGAAGGAGCCGCCGCTTACTTAGCGCGCCAGTTCCGTACCCTCTCTTACTTTGTAGGAATCGTCTTCTTCCTCCTCTTCGCACTCCCTGCCGACACAACCGCAATCCGCGTTGGTCGCTCAATCTTCTTCCTCGTTGGCGCAGGATTCTCGGCCCTGGTCGGTTACAACGGAATGTGGCTTGCAGTGCGCGCCAACGTTCGCGTTGCAGAAGCTGCTCGTCAGAAAGATGGCGCCAAGGCTGTGCAGATTGCATTCCGCACCGGTGGCGTCGTTGGCATGACAACAGTTGGTCTTGGACTTGTCGGTGCTTCGCTCGTCGTAATTTTGTTCCGCGAGAATGCACCAGTGGTTCTTGAAGGATTTGGTTTCGGTGCTGCGATGCTTGCGATGTTTATGCGCGTCGGCGGCGGAATCTTTACCAAGGCAGCTGACGTCGGAGCAGACCTTGTTGGAAAAGTCGAAAAGGGTATTCCTGAAGATGACCCTCGTAACGCTGCAACAATTGCAGATAACGTCGGCGATAACGTTGGCGACTGCGCCGGAATGGCCGCAGACCTCTTCGAATCATATGCAGTAACACTTGTTGCAGCGCTCATTCTCGGTAAGGCTGCATTCGGTAACGAAGGCTTAATCTATCCACTCATCGTTCCTGCAATCGGAATCGTTACAGCTGTTATCGGAATCTTTGCAACTCGTCTTCGTCCAACAGATAAGTCAGCAATGACAGCGATTAATCGCTCATTCTTCATGTCTGCAGTCATTTCAGCCGGACTTACAGGCCTTGCAACATTTACATATCTTCCAGGCAAATTCGATCTTCTCACTAACTTCTCACCAACAGTTCTTGAAGATGCGGGCAATATCAACCCGCGTACTCTTGCTTTTAGCGCAGTTATTATCGGAATCGTTCTTGCGGCTGCCATTCAGGTACTTACGGGCTTCTTTACCGAAACAGGTAAGCGCCCAGTAAACGATGTCGCAGCTTCATCTCAGACAGGTGCTGCAACAGTGATTTTGGCTGGTGTCTCAGTTGGCTTCGAATCAGCTGTCTATTCAGCACTTCTTATCGCTGGCGCAGTCTTCGGCGCCTTCTTACTCGGTGGCGGTTCTGTTGTTCTCTCACTCTTTGCAATCGCACTTGCTGGAACTGGTCTACTGACGACAGTAGGCGTCATCGTTGCAATGGATACATTTGGCCCGATTTCAGATAACGCTCAAGGCATTGCAGAAATGTCAGGGGACGTTAAGGGTGAAGGCGCACAGATTCTTACCTCTCTTGATGCAGTTGGTAATACAACAAAGGCAATCACTAAGGGAATCGCGATTGCAACTGCAGTACTTGCAGCCACTGCGCTCTTCGGCGCATTCACAGATGCAATCAAGGAAGCAGTAATCAAGGCAGTTGGCGAAGGCGCAGATGTTGCACTGGAATACCAAGGCGTACTTGATATCGCATCCCCTCGTAACCTTGTCGGTTTAATTATCGGAGCCGCAGTTGTATTCCTCTTCTC
>ERZ889078.2159-NODE-2159-length-14310-cov-14.804981_pt1 | contig 14310 bp, 14 predicted proteins | sample MGYA00521266_ERZ889078 | MGnify/ENA primary metagenome ERZ889078 (study PRJEB32303, sample SAMEA104408618) | aquatic metagenome | biome: Brackish water; feature: Pelagic; material: water | place: Baltic Sea | collected 2014-06-16T06:34:00 | depth 76,534 m ...
GTATAAAGGAACACGGTTGACTCACCATTTACGAGTGGGGGCGTAATAACCTTTACCTGATAATCAAGCCTCTGCTCATCCTTATCGAGCTTCTGCTTAACATTCTCATTCACATCCTTGATGATTGCGCCAAGTCCTTTATAGACTGTTATGCCGAACTCAACTCCACCACTTTGGACAATGTGATTCTGCCCAACGTCAGAGCCTTGATTCAAACTGCCTGAAATCACAAGACCCTTTTCACTAAGATTTTCAAGTGTGGGAGCAAGGTTTTCTTGGATGTTGTATGCTATAACAGCAATATTTTTAATCGCAAAATAAGCTGAACTGTCACCGCTTATAGAGACAGTCCCACCTTGAGCCATGTTAATCATCAAGTCACGCCCAACACTTGCGGCTGTGAATATTTGGTCACATAACTCTATCTGTAATTGCCAAGCATCAGGGGTGGGAGTAATGAAGTCTGCTCTTGCGTTGACAGTCGTTGAACTTGCATTGTTAATAGATATTCCTGTTGCCAGTTGGCTAAACAACTGTCCCGATGGGATGTAAATATCTGCAAGCACCTTAAATCTCTGCCCCACAACGAAATATGAAGTCCCATCAACATCTGACAGGTAGTGATTGTTGCTCGCAGTCCCATCAATAACAACCTTAGTACACAACTCAGTCGCAACAGTATCATTGCTAACTGTAACTCTTACATTAGCATCAAGGCTCCCTTGGTTCGCTGTCAAAGCTTCAGACAGTACAGGCGTTGGATTCAGATAAGGGTCACCATGCTTTGTATATCCTGCATTCCTCTGAACATTCTGCTCTAACCATATCTCACCATTGGATTCAAAAGCCCTGTCCCTTACTGTAGATGTCCCTGCATTGTTGGGGCAGGAAAGTAGGTCAATGGGTTCATAAGAGACATAGCCCTTTGCCTGTAATTGGGCAAGGGTGTATTCGCCTTTGATGAGTTGGAGTAGTGATGCACCAAAAGTGTGGGTGTCACTTCCAATGCCCCTGACTTCAATCTTGATTGCACTTATACCATCAGCGGTTGCCTGACCGATATTGAAAGTCATTGCAACTTCATCATAACCAGCCCCATTGGTTGAATTGAAATACTGTTCAACAGTTGCATCTGTCAAAGCAATATCACCACCTAAGTCTGTGACATATGATGATATATCAGCACTTCCTCGAACGCCATAACGCAAACTCACACCTGTTCCCTTTTTAATCTTACCATAAAGGGTCAGGATTCCACCATAGGCAGGAAGTGAATATTGCTTACCTGCATTGGCACCATTAATTGTGATGGTAATATCATCACCTGTTTGACTTGTGGAAAAACCACCACTGAAAGGAACCCATTTTTGCATAGTCAATAATGGCAGTTGATTCTCTGAACGTGAACCGAACTTCAAGACTTCATTCAGTGGGGTGGAATAGGTGTTGGCTACACTTCCTGCGTTTAGTTGGAGTGGCATGAAGCGTAAATCACCCTGATAGGAAAGGCGTATATAGTGTGCGCCTGTAGTATCAATATTGTAGAATGTAACCGCATGAGGCTGTCCAAGATATGCTCTTGAAATATAGTTTTTATCAACATCATATAAAACGTAAGCGAATGCTCCAGTAGATGCAAAATTACTAATTGTGAGTGTAGAATCTGTTGGAATCGGGTCATAATTTACGGATGATGTAAACCCAGTTGCAGCTATTAGCCCACCCCCACTTGCATATACCACATCATCTTCAACTGTAGACTCATCAACCCAAGCTAAATTCCCACCCCTGTTCACAACTTCATCAAGGATTGCAGGTTCCATGCCTGAGACATGGGAAGGGATTGCTATTGCAAAGAACTCATCCCTGTCAGCACTGGTAGTCATCCATGTTGAAGCGATTGCATCCCAACGTGTTGATGTGGAAAGGGTGCCTGTGATTGTCCAACCATAAGCGGTGGCAAGGGCATTGATTGATAGAACTTGGTCTGCTGTTAGGGTGCCGAGGGAGGTTAGGTTGAATACTTCAAGCTCATAGACGATAGCAGAGGCATCTCCTGAATATGTTTTAGTCAGATTCGTTGCGCCCGATATTGCAGTAATAAGCCAATAATAGTTACCATCTGCCCCTGCTGATATAGAAGTACCAATGCCAAGTTTGCTTGATGAAGCGTAAGATGCGAATGGTTGCCATATATCAGCTTTTGCATTGCTCTCAACCCTTGTTACACAAAGGCATACGTCATCAACAGCCACGGCATTAACATCACCATGCGTAACTTCATCTGCTGTTTCTGTTTGTAAGTCCCCATCCCTCAAAAGCGCATTCTTGTCAAACGTCTTTGCGAAGGCTTCCATGTAAATCTTGGATTGGACATCTTCAACTACGGCTACGGAGCCGATGGAGCCGGACTCAACTTCAGCTACATTATATGTAACCTCATCACCGTTTTCATCAAGGACATGCTTAATACCATCAAGATCATAGTATTCTCTATAATCACCTGCACTCGGAGTCCCAGGGGTCCCTGTAAGCGTATAATCAGTCGCTACTGCTACAGTAAGGTCAACTACTAAGCCAGTGTCATCAACTGTCTTCACATGCTTATCAGAGCTATCTACCCACAATACTACATAGCCAGCATCAGGAGTGGCCGGCACAGTTCCATTCAATACAGTAAAACCATCAACAGTTGGAGTACCCCCAATGATACCGATCTTGATAGCTGCATTAGCTTCATCAAATATCATATTCAAGACTTCTTCAGGGTCATAGCTGTTTATCCCTGTAAGATCAGCACCATTCAACACAGTATTGAGGATTTCCTTTATCTTGAATACAACACCTGCGTTTGGATAAATAGTAGTCATTTTTCTATTCCCTATAAGTCATAATTAATCATTGTATGGTTAGTCTTTTTACCACGAGCGACTTCTGCGACTAAATCTTTTAGCATTTGTGCAAAAGTTTGTTTATAAACTAAAGCAGATTTCATATCGCCAGTCATTTCAAATAACTCAGCCTTCATTCCTTCAAGAAGAGTATCTTCATGTTCAATCGGAAGAAGAGTAGTATTCCCATCAACTGCAGTTATTTGTGGATAAAGAGCCTTCAGATGGATTCTAACGGTCTTCACTTCAGTAGGTGATACCAAAGCATTACCATTGTCTTCAACGATGTTTAAATAGCTATTATGGTTGATAAACCAGTATTTATCATTAGCCATTATTCTACCACCAATACATTCTTAGCTATCATAACGAAATCCATTTCAGCTTGATTAGCTGAAGCTTGCATTGAAATAACAACAGCATAATGGGTCCCAGGAGTTAAAATCGTGGGCTCTGCAGTAACATCAAAGTCATCCTCAACAGTATCCCATGTAGAACCAGTTACCCCAATTGTTGCTCCTGCAGCAGTTGTAAATACAAGTGGTTCTCCTGTAGAGGTATCTATTGTATGGACTGACAGTTTAGCTTCTGCAGTTGAACCACCCGTTGTATTCCTCATCCATGCTTTAATTTCAAGAGTCTGAACATCAGCAGAATGCAAATATGGAATAGCTATTTTTCTAACAAAAGTAACCGAAGTTTCTTTGTAAGGATCATATGTAACAGCACCAGTAGCTCTGTTCTCAGTAGATGATTGCCACAATACAATTCTTTTAGTTTCAGTTGTAGGAACACTTTTAGATGAAGATCCATCAGTCATATCATCAAGAGTAATAGCTGATCCATTTGCTCTTTCAAGTGTTCCACCACCATTCAAAACGACAACTTCCCCCTCAAGACGAGAAGCAGGGAGTCTTCCACCTACACCGAGTAATGGAATTTCATTCTCTGCAGTACCCACAGCTCTTAGTGAAGCTCCATCATAAAGTTTGCTAACATTACCAGAAGTTAAATTGTCATTCCTGACTTTCCCATAGGTTGCCCCATTTGAAACATCATCAAGATCATCAGTAGATTTTTGTAAAGAATCATCTGCTTTATCTGCTACTTGATTAAGAGTAAGAGCCGCACCATCAATTGTAGCTCCTGCTTGTATCCCAGTAGTATCCAAAAGATTATATGCTCTATCTGCACCTGTTTTCTCATTAGCAGTTAAGACTTTATTGGTAGTCCCTGAAGCTGTTTTGTCAAGATCAAGACCACCTGCAGATGCATTAATGGCAGTAACCATCTCATCGCCAGTCTGATCATCAGAAGCACCAGTATCAATACCATCAAGCTTAGTCTTTAGAGTGTCAGTGAAATCATTATGCGATTTAACATAAGTGACACCATCATCAATATCATCCAGACTTTCAATTGTTATTGTACCACCACCATTATCTTGAATCCATGTAGTCATTATGTCACCTATGAAACATCAGTTGTTTTTACTTGAGCTTCAGAAATCTCATTAATCTCATCACCATCATAATCAACTCTATATACTGAAAGAGTCCCAGTTGGGAGAGGGTATTCACGTTGCCCAACCACAGTAGATGTAGTTGTTGAATAAGAATAAATCTTAGCCTTTTTTGAAATCTTCCTCAAAACTGTATTTAGAATCACGAGGAAAGAAGTCTCGTTAAGCCCAGGATATCGAGCTTTCATATAATCATAAAGTTCTTGAGTGGTCATGATTTCACTTCTTCCGTTTTAGGATTGAGCTTTACGATCTGAGCCATTACAGTTTGGAGCATAACCCCTGCTCTTGGAACATCATCTAATTGCACCCATCCCAAGTATTCAGCATAATCAAGAAGTAATTCATGGTATCGATCAGAAAGATCAGTTTCAACACCTGAAGCAATCGTGACTGGAATTTTGATATATCTCCATAGAATAGAAGTAGGTCTTGGTGAGCTGTAAACAATTAATTTTGTTTTCCCATCAAAAGCACAGGTAAGAATATCGCTATTGGGACGAGTATATGGATTCCTTAGAATCGGACCCATTTTAATATCAACCATGACTGCAACACTGTGTCTCGATGCTACATCAGTATAATCAGACACATCATAAAATTTTAAATAACCAGATGGAAGAGATATAAGGTTCACTTCAGCCGGAGTTGTGATTTGCCCACCATTACTGACCAATGATTGTAGATGACGTTCAGCATCAAGATTATTAGCCAAGAATAATGAAGCACTATTCAAAAGTTCATATTTCTGAGCTAACGAGATAAGCTTATCAGTTAAGACTTTCTCATCAAATCGTGAACGCAACTCTACAATCATTTGGGCAGTTAACACAATATCACCTATTCAGGGTTGGCCGCTTGATGTTCAGCAACCTTCTCTTCAAGCTTCACAATACCGGTAGCAGGGTGGTAAGGGATGTCATGCTCATCAAGGTATGCCTTTGCAACTGAAATGTCTTCAGCAAGCTTCTGAGCTTCCTCATCTTCATCAGGTTCAGCTTTCTCAGCAGACTTCTTCTTTTCAGATTTGGCTTCTTTCTTTGCCATTTTAGCAAGACGTTTCTCAACTTCCTTGGCAACACGATCTTCAAACTCTTCCTGATTCATTTCAACTACGATAGTAGCATTAAGTCTTTCTGCTTCTTCAGCTTTTGCTTGAGCAATCTGTTCTTCAGTCAATTCAACGACAACGCCATTCTTAAAGAGATTGTTTTGCCGAATACTTTTTGCTTCTTTTCGATCAGTTACAAGATCAACAACACCTTCTTGCTCAAAGACATGAAGACCGACTTTCCCTCTCCAAGAACTCTTGAAAAAGAACACTTTCGCTTCTACCTCTGGCTCGATGTTTTGCATAATTTCCATATTTATCTCCAGGTTAATAACAGGGGAGCAATTAAGCCCCCCTGTCAGGGGTTTAGATTAAACCCATCAACTCATAATAAAATAACCATGAGTTTTGGGAAGTGTAGCACCCAGTCCTTCATCACTGAAGTACTGATCTTTCTGACCATCCATGTCGTTGTCCTGGATCATGGTTTCGTACTTGGAAGCACGATAGGTCACATGTTGAACATTTTCAGGATCGATGATAACCATATAGCCGGAATAAATTCCTGCCATACCTTGACTCATCAAAGGGCTACGGGTTAAGCGTAGCAACCCTGAAGGTGTGCGAAGGTTACGAACATTGAAACCGAATTTGGTTTCTTCAGGGCTCATGTTGATTGTTACACCAGCATTTCCCAAGAATCCACTTGATTCGATTTTAGACCAATATCCAAGAGCTGTATCACCAGTAATGGCATACTTGATAGCCATGTCATTACTATACAGGAATTGAATCTGCATATCATCAACGAATGAATCGTAGGTGTATGTAGACATGGTAACAGCGATTTTGTTGGCAGCAGGAGATTCATCATAAATGAATGGAATCACTCCATGAGTTGTGCGAAGGATTTTACCATCCTGACCATTTATGTGAGAAGGAGCTGCGGTATAGTCAGCACCTTTTCTGCGACCAAGCAAGAAAGATTTCTCTTTCAGGATTTTGTGTTGCTTTTCCTTGTCATCACGAAGACGAGCAAGTTCAGAGCTATAACCACGAAGAGCCATTTCATGAAGTGTACCAGTAATCTCAACTGGGGTTTTCATGATTTCACAACTGTTCCAAGCGATTGTCAGCTCGTCACTGGTTGCTTCAGGAGCCCCTGTACCTTCACCAGACACCTGCCCAACAGCAACAAAGATGTCATTATTTGCAAAAGATGGTGATGCCAGTTTATAGATCGGTGTTACCTGCAGAACAGATGCGCTTGTCATCGTGGTAACAATACACTGACCTTTGTATGTTCCGGGAACGCCTGCACCTGCATCAGCATAAACATCAACCTTCAATCCAAGATAGGGCTGTCCAGTTACACCATCGATTGTGATATCGGCAGTCTCAGTTCCAACAGTCAAGGCAGTTGTAACAGACCCATTCTGCTGAAATTTCATATTTACCCAAGACGCTTCATGTTCGAACATCTTAAAGTCAGGATCAGGAGATTTCACCATTGACATATTCTGAATCAATGTGGTGAATGGAGTTGCAGAAGGATAAAGTTCCTTCGTGACATGTGGGTTTAAATAGAGGTTTCTACGATCTGTATATAAGACACCACTATTTAGAGCGGATTTTTGACCATAAGCCATGATTAATTATTCCTAATAATTCGGCCTCTGTAAACCGCGAGCACGAGCTTGATTGAACTTCTGTTCTTCATTCAAGACCTTTGGGGCTTCACCTGTAACGATCCCAGGATCAGCAGGCATTGAGTTGTTACGCTCGTTTTGTTTAAAGCTCTCTTCGGCAGTAGAGGGAGGTTGTATTTGATTTCCATTTCTTGCTTCAAAGGCTTGGTACATGAATTCAAGGGAATATGACTCGTTGCTATTGAGAAAGTTAATAAACTCTTTCCCTTTAGCTGGATCACCTGCCAACTGTAGAGCTGTCTGTTCGATCCGACTTACTGCTTGCTGTCTTTGCAGGGTCTTATTCGTAACTTCTTCTCGTTGTTGGAACTCATCCTTAACGGCTTTTGTAGCTTTGTCCACTAAATACTGTTCGTGGACTTCACGCCATTTATAGGATTCTGACTCTTCGTTGTTATAAGCTTCAAATGCATCAAAGTCTCTTGGTCTTTTTGGAGCAACCAATTCAACAACTGGTTCAGGTTCAGCTTGAGGTGGTTTTATTTCTCTAAGAATTTCATCTTTGAGGTTTTGCATCTCGAGCTTGTGTTCATGTTCTCTTTTGTCATGTTGACTTTGCCAATAAGCAGCGTCCCTAACCTCTTTTGAAGGTTCTCCGGGATTTTCAGCAGGTGGTGTTTCAACACCCTCTGCAGGAGTTGGAGGGATGATCTCGTCAATGGGGGTTAATCCACTTCCGTTATCACCATGCATAGCAAACTCACTATTCTCAAAATCATCTGGAATCTCTTGCATTGTGTTCAGCGATGCAACCCCTATAGAATCCATCATTGGAATCTCTACTGGATTTTCGCTAACTGCACTTTCCACATGGGCATCTGGAATCTTAGTTGCTGTTTCCATTTTTACTTCCTTTCGCCAGTCTGAGAACTCCCTTGTTCGGGTGCATCCTCAGTCTTAGCCGTTACCTGGTTTTTGAATTGATTGAGGATATTATTAACCTCAACCATGAATTTTGATCGTTCCTTTCCATCTGTAAGCTCAATGTTAGTAAGAATACTCTCAAGCTTAGTTTTGAATTTCTCGACTTCAACACGCTTTTTATCGTGTAATGATTCACGAGTAGATGTTTGCAGATCACCTTCAAGTTCTTTGATCTGATCAAGAGCCTGTTGCAATCTTCCACTCAATTGTTGTATTTCACCTGTACGCTCAAGGACACCCTCAGTATCAAATATCTCTGACTTCTTGAGAGTTTCTTCCCTGTCAATAAGTTTAAGAGTATAGGCTTCTTTGTAGACTTCCCACTCAGCCCAACGATTTGAAGGTAAGGTGGATCCTGAGACAACGATAACATCATAACGACCAGTTGTAATGTCATTCATTCGTTGGATGCTCTGAGCCTGACGTTCCTGAGACTTCTGATTAATTGTACCATCAGATTCAGTACCATCGGGCATAAGGACTTTATAATATTTTTCGATTGTATAAAATGATTGTGACCACTGTAAGAGGACTTGACCAACACGAGTCAATGACATTTCAATATCACGGAGTTTAGATTTCATTCGTCTTTGACCGAATTCATCTACTGCCATTGTCCCCCTGAATGTCTCAGCAGATTGCTGACCACCCATAGATGATTCAAAAATACCGAATTGATATTCAATCATGTGTTTTGCCATCATGATTAATTGGACAATTTCGGGACCCATTGGATTCATATTGGGAACGAATGGAACTCCGATAGATGGATCGAACTCAACTACTGCATCGGGACGTTTCCATTCATCAGCGACTTCTTCAATTGTTTTCCCCGGAGTTGATCCAGTTGGAATTAATAGCTTCATACTAACCAATGTCTGTACATAGGCCACAAACAGGCTCAGAAGCTTATTAAGGAACTCTTGGACTACTACTGTCAATGCTACATCAGAAAGCGGATATGGGCTTCCTGTGTGCTTATTTGGGAATGGAATGAGCGTACTCTGTTCGACTGGAATAATACGACTATACAGAAAGACATTTCCGAAAGTAACAACTTGCTTAATCCTTGGGATAAAGAAGTGAGCTACCTTGACTTGCTGAGTTGCGAGTAGCTCCATCATCCTTGGGTCTTGCTTCTCACGATTGAAATCTTCTTCAGACATAATGGTTTCAGCTTGATTAGCCACATCGAATAGCCTGAACATCTTTTGACGAATTTTAGTTAATCGAGTAATCAGCTTATATTTAGTAACCCTTGAGTCAATAATTTCATCAGGGAAGAATATCTTGGTTTCATTCTGACCACCACCCTCTTTAGATGAAGCAGGGGTCATAGTCCCAGTAAAAGGTTGAGCTTTCTCGAGCACCCATTCGAATCCTGGCATATCGTCTTTAAATTCATCACCTGAGACTATCTGAGTAATGATTTGATGGTGAGCATCATCTTGAAGTCTATGCTTACTTGAAGCTGAAGTAACAACATTCCAAGTATCAATATATTTGAACTTCAGTTCCCCTCTACCCCAATCAGCATTAGGGTCAGAATAGATATACAAATACCCCATTCCTTTAACGAAGTAATCATAAATGACTTGTTTGAGGTGTAAATTTCCATCTGAGATATACCAAAGGAAAGCTAAGAAGTTTGCAAAGTTACGAGCTTTCTTTGTATCTGAATCATCTCGTCCTGTTGCTGTGAATCCTGGGGAAGATGCTGTGAGGTGAGCTACTGCCTGTTCAACGCCTGCAGTAATGTAATTAAACTCGATTGCAGCATGACCACGAGTCTTTAATTCTGTAGCTGTATCGGGGTCCCATTGTTCAGCTAATGCAAACTGAGCCCATGACTTCTGTTGACCACGATATTCTTCAGCTGAACCTTGATACTCAATTGCGAGTGTATCACTAAGTTCAGCTTCTTTTATATTTGGATCTTCTTCTTCAGTAGGTAAAGCTGAATCAGGAATTTCTTCCATGGCATTCAGCTTAGCAGGACCAGCCATTTGTTCGGGTAATACTTCCATGGTAACAAGTTCTCTCTTAGAGCATTATTAATGCAAGATTTATTTAGGTTAAGGCTCGCCAGTCGATATTTCGCCTGACTTTCTTTTTGGGTAAATGCGATGCATCGTAATACGGGCTTAGATGACAAGCATAAGAATTTTTATCAGCGTAGAACACAGAATCCATCAAATCATCTTGGTTAGTGTTCTTCTCAGGGTTGAAAAAAGTAAATTCTTCTTCCATTTCTGCACATGGAGTACAAAAAATAAACTCTCCGTGGAAGAAGCGAGGTTGCATTGAGAGCAAGCGATTATTCTTTGCTCCACGAGGTTTATTATCCCTTTCGATTCCAGGCATAACATGACCACTTTTGATGAGATATTGGCGTAGCATTTCTTGGTAGCCGGTACTCTCAACATTTATCCCTAATGGCCTGTATTTCTTATGCCATTCAAGGACTGCATCAGCTACATCCATCGTAAGCATTCGTTTCCGTAAATAGGCTACTATGTAGCGTTTATTATCGAAAGCGACTCCAACGATACAAATTGCAGTATAATCAGCAGTTTTCTTGAGTGATGAAGCAGGATCAACCCCCATGAATAGATTAACTGGAATGAACTTCCATCTTGGCCCATCTCGAATTTTCAACACGGCATAGTTACGATCTGAGAATAAAAGACATTCCCCTTCCCAATACTGGAACATAGACTTCTTGAAAGGTTGTTCTTCAGGTGCAATGATTTCATTCTGCCATTCTTGGTAGAATACTGCCGCTTCACCAAGATCAGTAGCTTCAGCGAGTTTTTGCTTTAATCGCTCAATAGGCCACTTGTCAGGCCATAGTGTTGTTTTCCAGTCCTCAGTAGCCTTATACCAAAATGTAACCCATCCAAGGGCATCCCTGAGTCTTGAGACTATACAGTATTCATGGATCATTGTACCGATAATAACAATACGTCCATCATCAGCTAATGCAGGTTCAGCAGCTTTCAATACCCACTTGAAGTTGAAGTTCATTGAGTCTTTAGTCTTGGTGTTCTCTTCATCTTCAGGATCATCGATAATGATTAATGTGGGACGTTGGTTTCGGTATTTGATTCCACGAATTTGCTGTCCAGTACCAAGAGCAACAATCATGGTTCCATCTTTAAGGATTACTTCCTTCTCAGTCCACTTGATAGCCGTTTCTTCGCTATAATCGCCAAAGTAATAGCGTAACATCTCACTGTTCTCAAGAGCGTCTTTAATGGTCCCCAGGAGCTTAATAGAGTGGCTTTGAGTCTTTGATACGAGTACAATGACTTTATTCCCTTCACCATAGAATATATGATGGAGTGGAAGAACTAATCCTGCAGTTGAGCTTTTAGCATGATGTCTTGGTGCAACGATTAGAATCTTCTTAATAAGTTCATCGTGAAATACATCATAAATCTCATGATGGAAGTCAGGGGTTTTATTCGTGAATGTTTCGGGTAAGCAAGTTTCCCCAAAATAGGCCATGCTGAGGAACATATCCTCTTTTACTTGCATGAACTCTTCGGGGGTTTGTTCGGGGATCAAAGTGATTTCAGCTCAAGTATTCGTTCTGATACGTTTGCAGCGAATCGTTTTTCAGCTTCACCTGTGAGTTGATGTAGCTTCTCTCCAAAGGTTTCCCAATTAACTCCTACAGGGTCCATTCTTATATACTTATCGAATGGATTAGGGCTACACTTATCGCATAGCCCATTATCGTTATTGGTAGGTTTATCGCAGTCGTGACAATGGAATAGATTGGGCATATTAGAACTGCACTAATTTATTACCATCGGGTGAGGGCTCAATTGATACATCTGGAACGAATGTTGATGTAGCAGATATTTGATCACCTTTTTGCACAGTAACAACGATAATACATCCAACATCTTCAACTTCCATAGCTTCAGTTGTTTTAGACATGGACTTATCTTTAGTTGCTACATGCGATATCACTTCAAAAATCATGTTCTTCTCCTGTTTAGTTATTGTTTAGCCCAAAACATTTCCATTTGATGCTTCCGGATAGCTTCGGCTTTTTTCATTTTATATCTTAGCCCAAACTCTTCTTCAGCTAATACACCCCTCATGGTAGTATGCCCTTTCCCGAAAGTTTCAAAATCATCAAGGATTGCTGTTGTAGGACGAATAGTATTAATATCCAATCCTCTGATATGCGGAACAATCCCTTTAGTAGTTCTAATCGTTTCCGGAATAGAATTAACTGCTTTAACTACCGCAGTAGGGACAGCAATTCCAATCCCAAGTAACTTTAAAAAATCACGCCTTTTCATTCATAGACCTCAACATTTCTTCAGGGAGTCCAAATACCTGAGTTATCGTTTCTTTTGCTCGATCAACCAAAACTACCACATTATGATCTGGATCAATGTCAGCCAATAAGTCATTCCCATCACTATCGACTGCCATAAGTTTATTATCCTTGTCTACCCAAAAATTAATATTCCCTGCCTTTGGTACTTCATATTCTTTCATGGTGTCAACCTTTCTTATCTATTCGGATCAGGATGACGACCAAAAGCAGTCATTGGCTCTTTGCTCCACCCTTTTCTTAATCCACGTTCAGAACCATACAAGGGATTATCACATTCCTTGCACTTCAACTTTAAATCCTGCCTATTCTGGACTGGATGGGAATTCAGCTTCCCGCACTTCGGACACGGTATCGTTCTCGTCCTTGGCATTATCAACCTCTCGCTTAGTTCTTGTTACAGTTACTATTGGTTCATCCTGTGATTTACCATCAAGGAGCTCTTTCTTACGATCTTTAGACAACGGAGCATCAGGATCAGGTCTATTACTGCCCCTAAGTGTACCCTGCATTGTCCCCTGGACCTTCGTTGTGAGGGCTTCTTCGAGCTTATTGATAGCTTTATCGGCTACATGGAGCTGAGAACCATCTTTCTTCTTCATGGCTTCCTGAATGATCTTGATTCGTTGTTGCATTATCCATTCAACAGGGTCTACACCATCTACTCCGGCCTTTTTCAAAGCTTCACGAGCATGATCAGTTAATGTTTTTTCCACATAATACCTCACAGATTTTTTCATCAATCGTTTATTAGCAAAAGCCATGCATCTTGCGATGATTTGACTCCCCATGTGCGGATATCCGACTTTAATAGCATTGAGGATATCACCAGTCCTGATATAATAATCAATAAATGCTTTATCTCTTGGATCAATCTTAGGATTTCGTTGTCTTGCATTGAATGTAACCAATGCCTGCTTGATATTCCGTTCAGTAGCCGGTGTATGCTCTATTTTAAACCCAAGATACAGATCACTATTGGTAGTTTTCCATCCCATAGTCAATGGACCCGACCAGAACCACTTCTCCATGGGTTTACTTTTCCTCTGAACAACATTTTTCCTGAAATAGTCTATATATGAGATTTCTTCGTGTTGAGTATGTCTAACCCATATTGGAATAACATCACGATCAACAGTCATTACATCATCTTCCCATGACATTTCCCATTTCTCAGCAAGATCGAGTGGAATAACCCAATATTCAGTAGTCCCTCTGTCACCTCTATGAGCTATTACACGAGAGGTGCACCGAGGATCCTTTATAAGATCATCGAGCATTCCTTCGGGTATGCCAGGACATTGTTTAATCTTATCAGATTTAAAGTATGGGTGAACATCTATTCGTAAGTCTCTCATAAATCCCTTCCTATTGCGGTGTCAACCTTCATATCTGAAAATAGAATACGGTATTGTCAGTTGTCAAGAATATTCTCAACAATAAGAATTAACCATCCAGCAAAGAAAAAAGAAAGTTTATGTATCAAAGAAGAAAAGAAAGTATACTATCACTAATACAGTCATTAATAACCCATTATAAACTTACTAATAAGTTAATATAAACTTATAGACCACACATCGAAACAAAAAAATAAAAAAAATATATCAACAATAATCACTATCAATTAATACATACCTACAATCACTAACCCATACCAAAAATAGGTGGAGATTGAGTACACGGGATATACTCCTTTGCTATGGTGTCATATGGGGATGTGGGGTATGGTAACTTAGTTGAGAATTAGTCAAATTGAGTCCATAATGCATGTATGAGGTCATTATAAGTCTATAGGCAGGTGTAGGTATGAGTATGGGTAATACTCCTCTTATCTATCCATTATGCGTGTGTATGTG
>ERZ889078.2161-NODE-2161-length-14304-cov-9.352937_pt1 | contig 14304 bp, 10 predicted proteins | sample MGYA00521266_ERZ889078 | MGnify/ENA primary metagenome ERZ889078 (study PRJEB32303, sample SAMEA104408618) | aquatic metagenome | biome: Brackish water; feature: Pelagic; material: water | place: Baltic Sea | collected 2014-06-16T06:34:00 | depth 76,534 m ...
CATCACCCGCAAGGACGACCCAGCGGGCACTGGCACCGTCGGATTCTCAATCGACAGTGCGGACGCTCACAAAGATCCAGTCTTCATTGCACCCTAAGGAGCCCTGGATGCGTATGACCTCCCTGCTCACCGGTGCACTCTGCGCCCTCCTCGCGGGATGCGCGGTCGGCGACGACGGTAGTGCTGCGCCTGCTGACAACGAGCTGGGCACGTTCACGTTCGCGCTGAGCGGCACGCTCCCCGGTGTGCAGGCCTTCAAACTCGCGATCTATGAGGGTCCGCTCACCAGCCCGACGCAGTCGCCTCGTTTTGAGTTGAAATGTGCGCCCTACCTCGTGTCGGCGACGGAGAACCGCAACGCGTTCACGCTGCGAGACATGCCGGCGGGCAAGAACTACAGCGTCCTCGTTCAATTCTTCGGCGATCAGGGCTGCGGCGAGCTCAAGCTCCACGCCTATCGCGGTGGGGTCGAGGTGAAGGCGGGCAGCTCAGAGGCCGAGGCGGCGTCTCCGTACTACATGCAGCCGGTGCGATTCGGTTCGTTTGTGGGCATGGCGCAGGCCAACGACGCGCTGCAGGCCGAGGCGGCGCAGCGCAGCTGTTCGTCGGACCAGGACTGTGCCGCCGTGCACCCCGCGGCGACGTGTTCTGCGGGCCAGAATCGCTGCACGATCTCCAGCCTGTTTCCGTTGAACGGCGGGGCGCGGCGCGCGTTCCCGACGCTCGTCACGCTGACCGACGGCTCCGTCGCGATCGCCGGCGGCTTCTCCGTCGTGGATCCAGCGACCGGGGTCTGGTCGGCGACTACCAGCACGGTGGAGCACTTCAACCCATCGCTCGGCCGATTCGCCGCGCCGGCGGCCACCCTCGACAATTTCGACGTCGCGGGGCGAGTTGGCATGGCGGCGGGCGCACCCCTTGGCGGCGCCACGTTGGCCGTGGTTGGAGGCACCCAGCGCGCACAGATCAAGGTCTCGGGCACCACGGTGACGACGACGCTGCAGGACGCGACGTGTGCGGGTGGCGGCGCCAGCTGTCCGGCCTCCAAAGCGGTGTGGCGGGTTGATCTGCCCGCGTCGTTGTCCTCCGGCGTCGAGTTGAGTGGCCCGGTCGCGATGCCGATCGTCGCCCGCGTCGCGACGAGCAACGGACCACGGCTGCTGATCGCCGGCGGAGCGGACCAGCCGGTGCCGAAGTCAGGCAGCAGCCGACGCGGCGATGCGCGCCTCTGCGAGCTGAGCGGCAGCGCCGCGGAGTGCAGCGGCGCAGGAGGCAAACTCAACGTCGCGCGCGCCAACGCTGCCTTTGGCTGCATCGACGACACCGTTGACGGCTGCAAGACGCTGCTCATCATCGGCGGGCATATCGGCGCGGGCTCGTCGCTGGTCGAGCAGTACAACGCCGACTCGGATACGTTTGTTGAGGTGAAGTCGGATGGCGCACCGGACCTGGTCTTTGGCGGTCACCTCGTCAAAGCCGGCAGCACCTTCTACCTCCTCGGAGCTTCCAGCGCGGCGCTCTTCTTGGAGGGGCGATCGACCAAGTCCACCGCTGGCATCGGCCCGCTGAAGGTGATCATCGACGACGCAGGCGCGGAGCGACGGGTGCACTTTGAGGCTGTAAAACTGGGCTCATTCGCAGGCGCGGACGCCGGAAGGCGGCTGTTTGGAGCCGCGATCGGGCTCGCCTCGGGGCACGCCCTGCTCGCCGGTGGGATCATGCCCGATGGCAAGGCGGCGGACAGCGCGCTCGTCTTCGACAAGGACGGCGTCGTCGCGCGTGTGCCCCTGGAGCAGGCGCGCTTCGCGGCTGGGTTGGCGGAGATCAAGGGCTCGAGCCCATTTGGCGGCTGCGCGCTGCTGGCGGGCGGCGCCACGGTCGGCGCGGCACCTGCGGCGCTGAGCCACGTCGAGTTGTATTGCCCGCCTGTCCCAGCCAAGTAGGTCGGCCCATCAAGCATCGTCGGCCCATCCAAGCGAGGTGGTCGTGAAGGCCGGGCTGGCCGTGGCGCTGTTGTTGTGGCTGCTCGCGCCGTCGGTCGCTTGGTTCGACGCAGGTGAGCTCGCCGCGTCGGCCACTACGTTGGGTGTGCCGCATCCGACCGGTTTTCCCCTCTTTCACTTCGGTAGCCACCCGCTGCTGCTGCTGCCGCTTGGCCCGCTCGCGCTACGCATGCACTTGGCCGGCGCGCTCGCCGCGGTGGCGGCATGTGCGCTGTGGTGGCGCACGCTGGCCCCCGCGCGTGTCGGCGGTGTGGCGTGGCTCGGAGCGATGCTCGTCCCCCTCCTGGCGCCCAGCGTCGCGATGCACGTCCGCGGTGCAGAAGTGTACGCTTGGGTCTGGCTCCACGCGGCGGTGTTGGTCGCGGCGGTCGTGCAGCTGCGCGGTGCGCGGCGGACGACGGCGATCTGGGCGTTGGGTGGCGTCGGCGCGCTGGTCCACGCGGAGTCGGCCGGTCTCGCGGCCTGCGCGGCGGTGTGGGTCACGGGCATCGCACCTAAGGGGCAGCGCCTGCGGCCGGCGGCCATGGGCGCGGCGCTGGCCGTCGGCGCCGCGGCGGGCCTGGCCTATTTGCCGCTCGCCGCGTCACGGATGCCACGGCTGTCTTGGGGCGACGTACGGGATCTCGACAGCCTGTGGGCGCATCTCTCGGCGGCGAGTATCCGGCACGCCTTCTCGGATCGCATGGGCACCGGTGTCGCCGACGCAGCCCGCATGTTCGCCGCCCAGCTCTGGCGCGACCTCGGTCCCCTGGCGTTCGCCGCGCTGCCCGGCGCGGTGCTGGCGCTCCGGCACAGCAGGCTCGCTGGCTGGGCGACGGTCGCGCTCATCGGCCTGGATATCGCCTACGCGCTGGTGCTCAACCCGATGGGGCTGCGCGACGGACAGGTCGGCCTCATCGCGGAGATCGGGCTCGCCCTCCTGGGCTGGGTCGCGTTGATCAGCGCCCTACGGCACGTCCGTTCTTGTGTTCCGGCGCGACCGCCGCTGGCCGCGACCGCGACCGCGCTGATCCTGGGCAGCCTCATCGGCGTACGAGTCCAGCGCCTCCTCGCGGTGGCGCCCAACGCGGACCTGCGGGCGGCGACCCACCTGGCCGACGGCCTCTTCGCGGACGTGCCTCCAGGGAGCCTCCTGCTCGCGAGCAGCGATCAGCGGGCCTCTGCCTGTATTTGGCAGCAAGTCGCGGTGGGCGCACGACCCGACAGTCGCTGTGTGCCGCTGGTGTTCACGCGTGCACCTCGCATGGCGAGTTGGCTCGCGGAGACGGGCAGCGGGGCCTACTTTCTTGCGGCGGGCGCGCGCCTGCGCCGCGCTACAACGCCGAGATTACGGGCGGCAGCGCTCGGCGCGTGGCTGCGCCCAGCGGTCGACGCGGGCCCTGTGCTGTGGGAGCGCGGCCACAGCTTCGAGGACGCCCAGGTCGGCGACCACCTGCGGCCAGGGTATCCGTGGGACGAGCTCACGCCGTCTCGCGGCGCGCCAGCCACGGTCGCCGACTTCGCGGCGGCGCGTGCGGCCGCTCATGACGCCTGCGTGAGGGCCGGCGAGGGCGTCTGCCGGAGTCACCGGCCGGCGACCAGCGCGATCGGGTCGTGGGCGACGCTGTGGGGTGCTTGGCTGCTGCGTAAGCAAGTGAGCGAGGCACCGGCCTACCTGGAAGCGGCGGTGGCGTGGGCGCCGGCGTCGGCGCCCGCGCTGAACAACCTCGCGGTCCTGCGCATGAACCACGGTGCCAGCGCCACCGCCCTCGCGTTGTGCGAGCGCGCGCTCACCGCGCAACCGGATTACCACCGTGCCCATCGTACGGCCGCGCGTGCCGCGCTGCGTGCCGGGCGAAGTGGCGCGAGCCTGCGCCATGCCGCCGCCTGGCTGCGCCATAGCCGTCCGGGTAGCCAGCGGCGCTGGATTCGCGGCCTCGCTCAAGAGGCGCAGGGCCAGGGCGACGCCACGCTCGCTGCCGCGCTCGCGGCGCTCGGCATGGACCAGCGCGCGCTTCCTTGAGGAAGACGGGTGACCGCGATGCGGCGGGGCGCTATGCTGCGCGACGTGTCACGCATGGTCCCCACAAACGGCCCGAGAGGCGGCCAGCTCTGCGGCGCAACCGAGCGTCAGCTGTACGATCGCGTGGCGCGCAGCCTGCCCGACGACTGGCTCATCGTGCACCGCGCCCGCTGGGTTGGCGCTGGCACCCCCCCGCCAGACGGGCAGTGCACGTTCCTCGTCGCCAATCCCGACTGCGGGCTGATGTTGCTCGACCTGTACCCAGGTGGGCTCGCCTACGATCCACACAGCGACAGCTGGCGATCGCCACTGACCGGCCCGCTCGACGAAGATCCGGTCCTGCGCCTCGAACGCCACGCGGAGGGTCTCGCTGCCTTGCTGGGCCGACAGCCGGCGTCCCCAATGTCGCGCCCGCTGGTAGGTTGGGCGTTGGTGCTGCCCGGCGCCCACGTGGGCAGCCACGGCCTGGCCCCGCAGGCGCCAGAGGCGCGCATCATCGACCGCCAGGGGCTGGACCATCTGCATACGCGACTGACGCAGCTCTTCGAACATTGGCAGGCGCGTCGTCCCGCCGCTGGCAACGCCGCGACCCGTTGGTGGTGGCGCGCGATGGAGGAGCTGTTCGTGGCGCCGCGAGAGGTGCGCGTGCGACTGCGCGATCGCGTCGAGTCCGACCGAGCGGAGATCCTCTCGCTGAGCGATCGGCAGACCGCCGTGCTCGACATGCTGTCGCGCGTGCGTCGGTTGACCGTGTATGGCCCTGCGGGTACCGGTAAGACCGTCCTCGCGCTGGCGAAGGCGAGGCTGCTCGCGGCCCAGGGCCAGCGTGTGCTCCTGACCTGCTACAACAAGGCGCTCGGCCACTTTCTCCGCGACCAGACGGCTGAAGAGCCCCTGATCACAGCGCTGCACTTTCACGAGTTGTGTTGGCAGATCGGCGAGCTGGAGGCGGCGGGGGTCAAACCGCCGCGCGGCGCCGAGAGCCGGTTCTTCGACTACGACCTGCCGCAAGTCCTTGAAGACCACGCCGCAGCGCACGGGCCGAGGTTCGACGCCGTCGTCGTCGACGAGGCCCAAGACTTTCTGCCGCACTGGTGGTCCGCGCTGGACGCCGTCTGTGCTGACGGCGCGGACGCGATCCGATATCTCTTTTACGATGACGGCCAGTGCCTGCGCGACCATCGCCCAGCGGTGCCCGGCGCCGACGAGGCGATCGTGCTGCGGACCAACTGGCGAAACACGCAGGCGATTCACGCTTGGCTCGGGCGCGCAGAACCGCGGCTGCGCGAGACGCCTTGCGCAGCGCCAGCCGGGGTGCCGGTCGAGGTCGAGCGGCTCACGGCAGGCCACGAACAGACCCTGCGACGCATCTTGCATCGGCTGGTGGGCACGGGCGGGCTTCGGCCAGAGGACATCGTGATCCTCACAGGGCGCAACCCCCACAAGTCGAAGGTAGCTGAGTTGACGCAACCGGTTGGGCCGGTCGTGGTGAGCGCGGAGGGGGGCCCCGGCGTCGTTCGACTCTGCTCCGTGCAGGCGTTCAAAGGCCTCGAAGCGCCCGTCGTGATTCTGACGGAGCTCGACGGGTACGCCCCTGCGCGTACGCGTGCGCTGTTCTACGTCGGCGCATCTCGGGCCATGAACCACCTGATCGTGCTGGACGACGCGTTGCCGCCGACAGAGGCCCGCCGGTGAACCCCAGGCCCACGCGAGTGCCCTGCAGCGACCGGTGGATTGTCGCCGCCTTCGTGACCGCCATCGGCCTGCTGCTGCCGGGATGTGACAAGCGGGTCCCTGCGCGACCGCGCGAAAAGCCCGCCAACCCGGCCGAAAAGCAGCGCCCTGGAGCCCACGAGTCGACCGGACGACCGACCGGACAGACGAGCGGAAACCCGGGCCGACAACCGAGCGAACCTCCACGCGGACAAGACACGACGCCCCGTAGGGCCTCCCGTTGGCGTGCGGATCGCTTCTGCGTCATGGCGATCCAAGTCACCAGCGCGACCCCCGAGAAGCGGTTGATGACAGCGGTCGCGCCGAATAAAGCGCTCGTGCGGCGCGCGTTGACACGCGTGCCCGAGCTGAGTGGGGTCCGCGGCGTGGATGGCGCGGGCTGCGCGAGCGCCACCGTCGCCGAACAAGTTGGCGTCGCCGTGACGTTGGACTATGCCGGCGCCAGCGCGACGCGCGGGCTGATTCGACCCGACCACGCCGAGCCGGACGATCGGCTCTATGTCTCCGCGACCGCGCACGTGGAGCGCGCTGGGCCCGATGCCAAGGCCGAGGTCGCGCAGAGCACGGTTGAAGCGTCGGGGCCGCTGGTGAAGGCTGACGCCGCTGGGATGACGCGCCGCATTCACGCCCGCCTCGAAGCTGCGGCGACCCTGGCGGTGCGCCGGGCGCTCGGTCAGCTGTGGATTCGCCATCAAACCGACGCTGAGGTGCAGACAGCGCTTCAGACGACCGATCCGTGGCGACGCGCGGCGGCGCTGCGAGAGGTCGGCGAGCGCGGGTTGATCAAGGCGGTGGCGACCGTGGAGGCGGCCACCCGCAATTCGCTCGCCGATCTGGCCGTGGTGGCATGCGCGACGCTGGGCCGCCTGGGGCAACAGCGCAGCGTAGATGCGCTGGCGAGCGCGCTGTCTTCAGCGCCCCTAGAAGTCGCTGACGCTGCGCTGTACGCGCTGCACGACATCGGCGGCCAGCGAGCGACGGCGCTGATTCGCGCGGCGGCGAATGGGCACGCGGCGCCATGGATTCGACTTCGCGCCAAGGCCCTGCTAGACGCTGGTACGGCGGGCCGATGAGGCCGATCGACGGGTGAACAGCGAGGCGGGAGCAGAGCATGAGCGCAAGTATTACAGGAACCTGGCACTTGATCGGGGTCGGCGGAATTGGGGTGTCGGCAGTCGCCCGCCTCCTGCACAGCCGCGGCGCCACGGTGCAAGGCAGCGATGTGCGCGAGAGTCAGCTCACCCTCGCCCTTCGCGACCTGGGCGTCACCGTCCACATCGGGCACGACGCACAGCATCTCATCGGCGTCGACACGGTTGTGGTCAGCACCGCGATCCCCGAGACCAACCCGGAGCTCGTCGCCGCGCGCGCGCAGCACCTGAAGATTGTGCACCGCTCGGAGGTGCTTGGCCGACTGCTGGAGGATCGGCACAGCGTCGGGGTCATCGGCACGCATGGCAAGGGCACCGTCAGCGGCGCGACGACGTGGTTGCTGGACGCGGGAGGCTACGCGCCGGGCTACATCATCGGAGGGCTGCTCCTCAACTACGACAACAACGCCCGCGACGGCGCGACCTGGATGGTGGCCGAGGTCGACGAAAGTGACGGCTCGCTGATCAACTCGCACCCAACGGTCGCGATCCTCAACAACCTCGAACTCGACCACCTCAACTACTACAAGGACTGGGACCAGCTCGAACGACTCGTCCTCAGCTTTTTCCGCGATAATCCAAGGCTTGAGCTCGCTGTCCTGAACCTCGATGACGTCGGCGCTCGGCGCATCTACGACCAGCTCGGCGACCTGCGTGAGCGGGGCGTTCGTGTGGTTGGCTTCGGTTTTGAGAGCGAAGACGCAGTCTATCGCGGCGTGAATCTCAACAACGGTCGGATGCGCGGCGCGTTTGACTTGGTGCACCAGGAGCAGGGTCCGCTTGGACCTATCGAGATCGGCCTGCCCGGCGCCTACAACTCGGCGAACCTGCTCGGCGCCATCGCGATCGCGCTTGAGGTCGGCGTGCCATTCGAGACGGTGCAACAGGCGGCTCCGACGTACCTCGGGCTAGAGAATCGCTTCACGTTGGTGCATGCGGACGGGGTCGAGGTGGTCAAGGACTACATCAGCCATCCCACCGGGATTCGACGCGTGCTGAAGGCCGCTCGCGCGCAGGCTGAGGGTGAAGTGGTCGCTGTGTTCAAGCCGTATCGGTTCACCATGATCCACTACCTGCAGGACGACTACGCGGAGGCGTTTCAGGACGCGGATCGCGTCGTCATCACGGAGCTCTACACGGCGGGTGAGGTGCCTATCGCAGGGACGGACACCGACCTGTTGTGCCGTCGCATCCGCGAGCGCTGCGCCGAGGTCACGTATGTGCACGACCTGCATAGCATCCCGGCGTGGCTGCAGGCACACGTCGTGGCCCCTGCGACGGTGCTGTTTTTCGGCGGCGATGATCTCTTTGAGGTCGCAGACGCGTACGTGGCGCAACGCGGTGGCGCAGCGTGAGCGGCGATCCGGCAGGGCGTGTGCGCGCGCAAGCCCGCTTGGCCGAGACGGCGGTTTGGCACGACGTGACGGACGCCACGTTTGCCGTGCTCGGACTTGGCCGCAGCGGCGTCGCAGCAGCCAACGCCCTGGCCCGCCGCGGCGCGGATGTGATCGCGTGGGACGATCAGTCACCCGCCAGCCTGTCAGCTCAGCTACAACGCCTGGATCCTCGGGTCACAGCGCGCTGCGGCGAAGCGTATGTAGCGCGGCCGGGCGAGATCGCCGTGTTGTCCCCTGGCATCGGCCCGACGACACCGACCTTCCGCCGTGCCCGTGCCTCAGCGTCGCTCGTAATTGGCGAGATCGAGCTGTTTTATCGGCTTGATCGCGCCGCGAACCAGGGCCTCGGTCACCCGATCATCGCGATCACGGGCACCGACGGGAAGACCACGACCGCAAGTTTGGTCGCGACCCTGTTCGAGCTGGCGGGCTTCGAGACCGTGCTGGCCGGAAATATCGGCGACCCGTTGTGTAATTATGTCGGCAAGATGGGGACCAACGCCGTCGTGGTGGCGGAGGTCAGCGCGTTCCAGCTCATCACGGCGCCGCTGTTTCGCCCGCGGGTCGCTGTGGTGACCAACATCGCCGCCGATCACCTCGACTACTTCGGTGGCGATTTCGACGCCTACGTCGACGCCAAGGTCGCCGTCGCCGCACAGTGTGGACTGGGCGACGTCGTGATCATCAACGGCGACGACAGCCGCCTCGAGGCGCTCGCTGCGCGCATCGAAGCGGGCGCTCCGGGCCCGCGGCTCTGGCGTTTCTCGGCGCGACGCACGCTGGCGCAGGGCCTGACGCTGGATGGGTCCCGTCTGCTGTGGCGAACCGGCGCTGGCGACGTGGCGCTGGCCGACACCGCGGACCTGGGCGCAGCGGGAGCGCGGCCATGGGGCGGCGTGCACAACGTCGACAACGCCCTGGCGGCGAGCGGCGCCGCTCTGGCGATGGGGTTGTCACCGGCAGACGTGCGCGGTGGACTGATGCATTTTGCGCCGCCGCCGCACCGCTGCGAGCCCGTCGGCGCGATCGGCGCGGTGCGCTTCATCAATGACTCAAAGGCGACCAACCCACACGCCGCCATGGCTGGGATTCGTGGCACCACCCTTGGGCCGGACGAGCGGCTGGTGTGGATCGGCGGCGGCAGTGAGAAGGACGCGTCGTTTGATGAGCTCGCGGAGGTCGTGGCGACGCGGGCGCACGCGGTGGTCCTCGCCGGGGCTACGGCGCCGCTTATCGCCGCCGCCCTAGCGCGACAGCCCAATCCGCCCGCCGTCCTCTTCGCGCCAGACCTGCACGCGGCGGTGCCGATGGCGCTTGCGGCGGCTGGCGATACGGGCGTCGTGCTGCTCAGCCCGGCCTGCGCCAGTTTTGACGCCTTTGCGAGCTACGCACACCGCGGCGACGCGTTTCGGCTCGCGGTTCAGCAGTTAGCAGCGGCGATGGCGACTTAGCGATCAGAGACGGATGAAGGGGCTGGTTGCGTCAGCGCGCGAGGCGCAGCTGTTGGCGGCACCAACGCGCGTTCCGTCGCGCGGCGTCGGGGTGCTCCCCTGACGCAGCGGCCCGCTGAAACCACGCCAACGCGGCCCGATAGCGACCTGATCGCGCCATCAAGACCGCGGTCGCCCAAGTGCTCGACCACGCTGGGTCCAGAATGGCGAGCTGCTCGGCGAGCAGCAGACGGCGGCGCAGGTCCAGCCCGCTGTGGGCTTCCACGCGAAAACGCAGGAGCAGAATCGTCAGGGCGGAGCTGAGCTCAGGCCGCTGGCCGGGCATGCGGCGGGCCAGGGCGACATACCGCTGCATGGCGAGCGCCTCGACGACCAGGGCGGCGGCGGGCGCGAGGGCACCGTCCGCTTGACGCCACGCGGCGAGGCCGGCGCGTGACAGGGAGCGACCCAATCCGGGGGCGACGCGATCGAGCGACGACGGTGCGTCAGGCGCACGCAAATCAGCCTCGAACGCCTGGCGCACCTGAACGGACCAGCGCATGGCAGCCACCACCACCTTGTCTCGACCATGCGTGAGACCAAATCGCCTGACCCGCTCTTCCAGGCCGCCCAGCTGCCCTCTGGCGACGACATCGCCCGCGATCGCGGCCGCGCCCTGAGTTGCCTCACGGGCCAGCCAGAGCGCCAGATCCGCAGCGATGGCGTCCTCACCGGGCAGCGGCGCAGCGGCCCGCAAGGTGGTGTTCCGGTCAGCTGTGAGCGTCGCTGCGCCCTCCTGCCACGAGACCAACGCCAACTCGGGGCGTGCGAGGGGCTGAAGGGGCGCTGGCAGCAAGATCGCCCAAGCGCTGACTGCAAATAGGACCACCAACAGCGCCGGGACGAGCCCCGCTGGTGGCACGAGGACAGCCTCGACGAGGCCATCGTCCGAGGCGACTGTAGACGAGGGCTCGCCGTCGCGTGTCATCGCACGGATCCAGCCAAGGCGACGAGGTACTGCACAACGGCGTCTCGGGTCCAATCCTGCGCGCCCACGAACTGCGCGACGACCGTGCCGCGTGTGAGCACCCATGTCTCCGGCAGCTTGTCGGTGCCCAACGCCGTGCGCATCATGCGACTCACCTCCCCATCCTGCCCCTGCGGATCGCGAAGCCACAGCACATAGGCTGGCACCTCTGTGCCGAGCAGCTCTTTGAAGACACGCAGCTGCGGTGCCCAGCTGTCGTCGTAGCTGACGGCGACAATCTGTACGCCATAGGGCGCCAAGATGCGGCCAAGTTCCTGCAGGGAACGCAGCTCCTCCAGGCACGGAGGACACCAAGAAGCCCAGAAATTCAGCAGAATCACGGGATGGTCGCCGAGGAGCGCGCCGAGATAGCGGTGCATCCCCTTGACCCCCGTCGCCGGGTGGGCCTCTAGCGGTACGTCAAGCCGTGGCAGCGCGAGGGGGCGGTCGACCGACTGCGCGCCGACCGCCGTGAGCAGCCGCTCCACGCGGCGCGCGCGATCTTCGCTCGCCGCCCCGCTCCACAAGCGCGCGAGGAGGGTGCCGCCGATCAGGACCACCGCCAGCCCGGCCACGAGTTGTTTGCGCATCGACGACACTCTGGTGGCGGTCACGGCTCATCTCCGGCGCGCGGCGCCTGAGGCGCCACATCAGGCTGCACAGGACCGCGCAGACTCCGAACCGCTGTAGCGCATTGTCGCCGCCATCTCAATCTACGGGCCGCCGTGGGCCGCCGAAGGGGTCGCGCCGGCGGGCGGGTCGAGCGCGAACGCGCGGCTGTCTGGCGACAGATTGGGCTGCCCTGAGTGGTCGCGGGCGGGAGGCACCACGGGATGCCACGGGCGGTCGTCGGGCGCTGGCAGCAACGCCGCAAGCGCGGCCGCATAACCCGTGAGCATGGCCGCGTGCCCGCGCGCCACAAACAACAGGTCGCGGCTCGCCGGCGCGATGAGCACGTTCGGCTGACGCCAGACGAATCGACGTTCGCGCCACGCCCGCGCCATGGCCTCTTGATCGCCAGCGTCCAAGGTCAGCAGCTGATCCGGTCGGCCGACCAACAGCGTCCCGCCAACGGGGAGCGCAAAACACGCCACTCGATGGCTCTGCAGGGTCCAGACAGGGTCGACCAGCACGCCGTCACAGCGACCGGCCCGCCGGGCCCCGGTGCGCCAGAATCCGGTCCGCCAGACACCGGAACGATAACCCGTTGGCAGGCTAATCGCGGTCCCTCCCACGTCACGATGCCGTTGAGCGGGCACGAAGACCGACGGCGCGCGGCCGGCGTGTTTCATCAGCTCGCCGATCGCCACGGCGGAGATGACGAAGGCCAGCAGCGCGACCAGCGCCACCACGCGCAGGGTCCAAGAGGCGCTGATTTCGCCGAGCGGCTGGTCCTCAAGGTCGCGTAGGTGCATCGGCAAGATCAGGCCGAGCGCCAGGCCACCGAGGCTACCGCCGAGGTGGGCGGCGACGTCCGTCTGGCTCGCGCCGTCGTCCGAGAGCACGCCCAGGATCAGCAAGCCCACCACCAGCACAACCGGTACGCCGATCAGGCTGCGTCGTATCCGCGGCGGCAGGCGTGGCCAGAGTCGCAGTCCCATCGCGGCGAACGCGGCGATGAGCCCGAACACCGCGCCGGAAGCACCCACCGACATCAGGTGGTCTGCCGTCACCGTGCCCGCCGCACCCGCTAGGCCGGCGCCGACATAGAGCACGATGAAGCCGGCGCGGCCGAACGCGACCTCGACTGCACGACCGATGAGGAGGAGGCCTGCGAGGTTGGTGAGGAGATGCGGCCAGCTCCGGTGCAGCCACGTCCCCGAGAGCAGCCGCCACCACTCGCCCTCGGCTACGCGCTCGGGCATCAACGCGCCGTTGAGCACGACGCGCTCCGCCAGCTCGCCGACGCCAAGATACTCGCCGCCCAGCACGAACACGCCGGCCCCGAGGATAAGCGCGGCGATCGCCCAGACCACGACGGTGCGACGCCCGAACGCCTGCCTCAGCCGCACACGAACGAGGGCCAACTCAAGGCGCTGCGCCTCGCGCTGAGACTGCTCATCGAGTGAGTGCAAGGGCTAGCCGCCTCGGGGAAACAGCGCGCCAAACGCCTCGAGGACCGCGGAATGCTGCGCGTAGACCGTCCGCATCTTCTCCAAGCGCACCTGAATGGCGCCCATCCGCTTGTTGAACTCGGGCTGGACCTCGGCCGGGATGTCCTGGTCGTAGCCGGCCCCGCGCAAGCGATTGCGCACCTCGTCGGCCCGGTGAAAGACGGCTTTGATCTTCGCGCTGTTCTTCTCCTGATAGGCCTTCAACGCGACCGTCGCCTCGTTGGGTGATTTGACGTTCTTCTCCAGTATCGTGACGCCCTCCTCAAGCAGCGCGCACGTGGCGTCGACCGTGGCGCGCACGTCGGCCAGGGTCTTGTCGTCGAGCTTCATGTGCGGCTTGCCGTGGTACTGCGGCGAGGCGCCACCGTCACTCTTGTCGCAATCGCGACATGGCGGCGTCGGCGTACCCGCCGCGACAAACTCACTGCGCTGCGCGACGACACCGCCGCCCTTCTCGCCTGCGAGGCCAGGCGGCTGGTTGTTCGCTTGCGACGCCGCGGCGGAGCCAGCGTTCGCGGGGGGCGGGATGGGCGGCGTGGCTGACGAAGCTGCCGGTGTTGGCGTGCGTGAACAGGCGGCCGCCAGCAACGCGGCTGAGATGCACATCCAGCGGGTGGTCTTGAGCATGATCGGTCTCTCCTTGTGTGCGCCCGACCCTGCGAGGCTAGAGCGTCTTCAGCATCTGCCGCGCCCATTCCGCCCGCGGGTGATTCGGATGATAGGTCAGCAGCGCCTTGAACGCGCGTCGAGCCTTGGCGCTCCGGCCTTGTTGCTGGTGCAACGTCGCCAACAGCAGGAGGGCGTCGGCCAGGTTTCCAGCTTGGCTGAGCGCGCGCTCAGCGTCCTTGAGACGGTTCGCGTCGAAGTACGCCTGACCAAGCAGCGTGAGCGTGCGGCCGCTGGGACGCAGCTGGTGGGAGGCGCGCAGCGCGGCGATCGCGGCGGCGTATTGCCGCGCTTGGAGGGCGCGTTTGCCGTCGTAGTAGAGGTCCGTCGCGTCCTTGCCGGGTGGCAGCGGCACATCATCGGTCGCGCTGGGCCGCGCGCTGGGACGCGGCGGGCTCGGTGCATGGTGCGCTCGGGGAGGCTTGGGCACTTTGCGCGGCGGCGGCGTTGTCGCCCGCGATTTTGGCGTGCGGGCGGGCTCCGAGCGCCGCTTGGGCGCTGTCGGGGCTGTCACGGCGGCGATTGTGGTCGGCGGTTTTGTGGCCGAGCCGCGGTCGACGGCGGGCTGCGCCCGGCGCGTTGGTGCTGTGTCCGCAGCGGGCCGGTCCACGGCACCGCCGATCGCGTCCACGTCTGGCGCTGACCTGCCGCCAGCAGCCGGTGGCAGCGCGGGCGCGCCGACGTGGCTCCCGGCGTCCACCGCGCCAGTCGTGTCTCCAGGTCCTAACGGGGCCGCGGAGCGCTCGTGGCGCCAGGGCCAGTCGCGGCGCCGAGACCGTC
>ERZ889078.2162-NODE-2162-length-14298-cov-21.113951_pt1 | contig 14298 bp, 22 predicted proteins | sample MGYA00521266_ERZ889078 | MGnify/ENA primary metagenome ERZ889078 (study PRJEB32303, sample SAMEA104408618) | aquatic metagenome | biome: Brackish water; feature: Pelagic; material: water | place: Baltic Sea | collected 2014-06-16T06:34:00 | depth 76,534 m ...
ATAGTCGAAGAATAACTAATTAAAAATTATATTATGGCAAAGCAAATGAAAAATTTACCAGAAGGAATGATCCCAGATAGAGATAATATCGTGTATTATGATACTGAAAAGGGACAGTTCTACATAATTAAATGGGAAGACACTGGAAACAACGATATTCCTATTAGACATTATATACCAAAGTCTTAATACAAATATTAATAATTAAAACTTAAACTAATGAAAGTAATAGAAAACGCAAAATTAGAATTATCACGTTCAATGAAATTAGCAGCCGAACGAGAAGAATATCAATCAGCAGGCGATTTTCAAAGAATACTAAAGGGATTCGACAGGTATGAACATACATTTACACATACAGAAATTGAACAACTCCAAAGTGAAGTTTATAAAATTACTTTGTCTGGTAGTGTAATGGAGCTTTTTAATGAATTATTAGGAGTAAATGCAGGATAAAAGAAAATTAGTATTAATATGATATTACTAATCCTAATTGAAATATTTATATATTGTTTTCATAAACATTTTTTTTGCCCGTGAAACTTTTATATCTTTGCCGTATATAAAAACTATTGTTAAACTTAAATTTTTTAGAAAATGTCATTATTAGATGCACTTCGCCAGGAAAACGTTACAACAGAGAACGGTATGGCAACAAACAGCTCTTCTTTGAATGCAGTTGTTGATTTATTCTATAACATCGGAGCTATGAGAGGACAAGATAAAGAACGCCTTATTTCTCAGTTTTCGCTAGCATTTGCAACAGATTCTAATCGCGCTATGAAGATTCTCTTCTGGGTACGTGATGTAAGAGGCGGAGCAGGTGAGCGTCAAATTTTCCGTGATATTATGTCTTATTTAGCCAAAAACTATAAAGATAGCCTGGCTAAGAACCTTCAGTATATTTCTGAGTATGGAAGATGGGACGATCTTCTTGTATTAGCTGGAACAGATCTTCAGCATGAGGCGTTTTCTTTAATCTCTGATGCAATTAAAGCAGGAGATGGACTTGCTGCAAAATGGATGCCTAGAAAAGGCGTTATTGCTGCAAAATTGCGTAATCATATGGACATGTCTCCAAAGGAATATAGAAAAACTTTGGTTGAACTAACTTCAGTAGTTGAAACTCTTATGTGTGCAAAAAAATGGGAGGACATCGATTTCTCTAAATTGCCATCCGTTGCAAGTGCCAGATACCAAAAAGCATTCTGGAAAAATGCTAAGGATAGCTATGAAATGTATGTAAATAGACTACAGAAGGGTGAAACAAAAATTAATGCAGGAGCATTATATCCTTATGATGTCATTAAATCATTAACTCATGGAGATCGTAGAGTTGCTACAGAGCAATGGAAAGCTCTTCCGAACTTCCTTGAAAATGCAGATGAAATGATTCTTCCTATGGTTGATACATCAGGATCTATGACTTGCCCAGCTGGAGGAAACCCTAACGTAACTTGTATGGATGTAGCCCTTTCACTAGGACTTTATATTTCAGAGAGAAATGAGGGTAAATTTAAAGATGCTTTCTTGACATTCTCAGGAAGCCCAGCTTTACAATATCTAAAGGGAGATCTTGGACAACGTTACGAGCAACTAAGAAGAAGTGATTGGGCAATGAATACCAATATTGAAGCTGCCTTTAAGCTAATTCTAGATCAAGGAGTAAAGCATAAAGTTCCTCAAAATGAAATGCCAGATAAGATTCTTATTTTATCAGATATGCAATTCGATTCTGCAATTTCAACAAAATCTTATGGATGGACTAGAAACGATAACATGACTGAATGGAATCTGACCGCACAGAAAATGATTGAGAAAATGTACACTGATGCCGGATACAAAACTCCAAAGATAGTTTACTGGAATATTCAATCCCGTAACGGAGACGTTCCTGTAGCATTTGACAAGGCTGGAACTGCTTTAATAAGTGGATTCTCTCCAGCAATATTAACTTCACTGTTAGGAGGAAAGTCATTCTCTCCTGTAGCAATTATGGATGATACTATCCTATCTGCTAGATATGAAAAGATAACTGCTTAATTTAAGCAGTTATTTTCGATATATTTAATTAAACATATCGAAACAAAATAAAAGGATTGATATATAATAATCCTAAACATACTTTAAAAAAGTATTACGTTCTTTATAACCTTGTTCAGGTTTCTTGCAGCAAAGATATACTTTTAAGCAAAAAATGTAACAACAGAAACCTGGTAAAGGATCGGTTCTGCAAAAATAACCTTACTTAGATGGTGCTAGTTTTCATATGATCTTCGGATTCTATGAAGTGAAATACGTTGAAAAACATTCCTAGTCTCGCGTGGTTTATCCAGTTCTCCACTATAGCAAAGAATTGGCGTTATACTGCTCCAATAGGTAGTTTCTAGTTATATCGAATAACAGTAGATGTAACAGATTAAGCCGAAAACGTTAAAAATTGAGCTAGCTCTCCGGGGCGATAACTACGAACAACGATCCTGAAAATTTTTAAAATCCCAATCTTCTTAATTGATAGTTGGGATTTTTTAATGCTCTTTGGCAGAGTATTTGGTATATATAAGAAAAATTCTAATTCGAAATGAAATTACTTATTACTATTATTCTTGTATTTTTTTCAGTATCATGTACTACGTCATATAGTTTAGTTTCCAATGATGAATATCAACAAGGTGCTACTGAAATTGTAGTAACCCCGGTATACATAGATTCATATTATTGGGGATTTGGAACATATGAATATTATAGATTATATAGATATTGCGATTATTACTATGTTTTCTATGCATACTCTCCATATTTTCAATATAGATCTATTAATTATTGGAACAATCCATACAGATATAATTATTATTCAAGGAACTGGGGATACCCTTATTCATACAATAATCACTACTATATGAATAACTATTATGGCCCAAGAGGATCTGGTAGAAATAGCTATGGCAGTACTTCAGATAGAGGTAGCAGATCCACTGACGATGGAACTAGACCTATTAAGCCTGTAGTAAAACCAAATACAGTAACTACAAAACAGTCTCCCAAAAAAGTCAATACACCAGCTGTTCGTTCGCCTAGAACAACACAAACACCAAACCAAAGTACGTATAGACACACAACTAAATCATCCACTACAAGGTCATATTCTCCTCCTAATACTCAAAAAACGTACCAACAAAGATCGACTCCAGCTAGATCCTATACTCCACAAAGAACTGCTCCACAAAGAAGTACACAGCAAAGAACTTCTCCACAAAGAAGTACACAGCAGAGCTCTCCTAGAAGCACTGGCCAAGGGAGAAGATAATTTTACATTCATTTTTTTTCGATCTATTTGATATACATTAGCGGAATAAAATAATTTAATATGAAACAATTAAGATTTACTACAACAGGTCCAACTGGAATTCTTTCCGTTGCAGATGCAATTCCTCTTATAACTCCTAATGAAATTGGTGAGCTAAATAATACTGGAGAAGTAAAGGGTGACAGAGCATATATTCATCACGATGCAGAAGATATAGCGGGATTTGATATTCCCATGTTTATAGATGGAGATCTAAGACAATTGGATTTATCCCATGCTGAACAGGATATTCTGATGCTTTTACCTAGTGGTGAATATGCATGCAAAGCTGAAATACAGGACGGAAATGTAATAGATGGTAATGCCTATTATATCACACTAAAGAAATAATAGATCGAATAAATTTATTTTAAAATATTTTTGAAAATAGGTCGAAACAAAAAAATCGAATGATATATAATAAACGATAAATATAATATGATGAAAAAACTTAATCTTATATCAAATACTCAGCAACCCATATCGGGCATACCAACGCTAACAGCGGGGATGATCGGGTTTTGGACTAAGGTGAGGTGATAATTATCATTTCTCAATATATTCAAAACCTAAATCCAAAAGATTTAGGTTTTTTTTATGGATTTATTTTTTATAACAGAAATTATTATTATATTTGTAATATAATTTAAAAGGGGCTGACCGGATTTGACAGTAGGCTTTATGTTCTTTGATTTGATGCAGGCAGAGTTAGTATTGGAAACTCTTTAATAACCTATACACAACTTTAATTGGCGAAAACGCATTATTTACTCTTGCTGGACTAGTTCCTGCAGAGGCTGAAGTTGCATTAGCAGCATAAGCAACGGGTGATGACTACCTAGGAACATAAAGTCGTAAGTTTTAATCATATTGAGGAAAGCTATCAACCTCAATTCAAAATCCAGAATAGCAAAAGTTTGTTGATGTCAAGTAAATCAAATAAGCCTGTGAATGACTTTTTTAGAGTGTACCTAAATGGACCGGGGTTCGAATCCCCGCAGCTCCACTAGAAAGATTTTTAAAAAAGATCTTTTAATTTTTTTACTACGTAGAAACCTTTTATCTTTGCATAGTAAAAAATAGGGATCGGTCATAATATGATCGCTATTCCGAAGTAAGCTTAAAAGAGCTTGCTAGGTTCTTTGACGTATTGGAAAGAAAAAAATAAGACCTAAATAGGTCTCCGGAGACAATCCGGAGACCATTATGGAGAGTTGGCCGAGTGGTTTATGGCGCTAGTCTTGAAAACTAGAGATCCCGAAAGGGGTCCGGGGGTTCGAATCCCTCACTCTCCGCATGATATATGTATGTAGTATAAAGTCTGTACATGATGTTTAAATCTGCGGTAAACTACAGAGACCGATGGAGCTACACATATCTAAAAATCTTTAAGGATATACACATTCACTAAAGAAAAATACTTAAGGTTCCTTACAGCAAAAATATGGAAGTAAAACCGATTCGCTTTTGCGAGTGGAGGTTCAAGTCCTCCTCCTCCAACTAATATATTCTGAATCTTGGGGGATGGCGAAATTGGTAGCCGCGTCGGTCCAAAAAACTGGAACCTGAAAAATCTTAAGAGTGCTTACAGCAAACATACCCACTTGATTTTAATTCAACTAAGATGCACTCTGATCTTATTTTAAGGATGCTTACAGCAAACCAACAAACATCAAACTTTTACTTTGACACGTTACTGCATCCTGAATAGGGCCCTTAGCTCAGTTGGTTAGAGCATCTGACTCATAATCAGACGGTCCCTGGTTCGATTCCAGGAGGGCCCACATTAATAAATTATATTGCGAGGTGGTAGCAGTGGTAGCTCGTCGGGCTCATAACCCGAAGGTCGGTGGTTCGAGTCCACCCCTCGCTACAAATGGTAACTTATTTGATAGAGCTAATAAAGCAAGAAAAAGCAAGCAGAAGAATCTTTGGTGTGTTAAGATAGAAAAAACTTATACCATATTGCTGATCGCAGACCGAAGTGATCATTTTAGTACCCTATTCTCGAGAGTGTTGAAATAAACAGCCAGAATCCTCATTAGAGGAGCGGTAATCGTTATCCCTGGTAAGGCATTAAGTTATTTTTTAAAAATAAGGATACATTCAGCAATTCAACAAATTCAAGCCAAAATTTTGAACAGAAAAACGTATCCTGTTATTGTCCTTTGGTGTAATTGGCAACACGTCTGGTTTTGGTCCAGAAGAGTATAGGTTCGAGCCCTGTAGGGATAACAAGCTATGTAAAATTACAAGCTTATTGATAATATTTAAGGTCTAAAAACATTCAATTAAGATTTCTTTCAGCAATAGAAAGATATAATGGTCCTAAGGTAGTGTAGCATCCCGAAAGGGAAATCTCGAAAATTAGAATTATCGCATGATTTTGGTTAAAACCTGATCCTCTGCGTGGTAGGTAAGCCAGTAATGGTACGAATATTCTAAGTGCTCAATGACGATTATGTGGGTTGGTTAAACGGGGATGGAATCCCGGCCCTTAAAAAATTCGTTAATAGCGGCCGTAAAAGTTCAGCTATATGTTTTCCGACATAAAAGAGAATGTGGAATCTGTGAATGTTTTTTATCTGGATCCGGAATTAACCGGTAAAGACAATAAAGTAAACGATGATGAGACTATAAATCAGTCAAGTGAAATGTAATAAGTATGTCTCTAAATTGTGCAAAGGATGGCGACACTTAGCCTTTTAGGGGTGCTTGACAGCTCATGAACGAATCCTTACTAAATCCAGAAGATAAGAAGAGTGTGCCTGGTGATTCCATGGATCACAATTAACATAGACAGGTTCGACTAGAGGATGACACGAGAGTAGGTTCAAGAAAGGTGATGAACAGGATATTAAGTTATCAGACCGAGTATTGATTTATGTAAGGACTACCATTATCTTATCTGATTTTAAACTGCGGGAATAGCTCAGTGGTAGAGCATAACCTTGCCAAGGTTGGGGTCGGGGGTTCGAATCCCCTTTCCCGCTCTTAATTATTATGCGGGTATAGCTCAGTTGATTAGAGCGTCAGATTTCCAATCTGAGGGTCGTGGGTTTGAATCCCATTACCCGCTCAAAAAGGTCTTTAGGTTATTTCGAGAGGTAGCAAGGTTTTATGTTCTGAGCGTCTTCCTAGAACGATAAAACCCGTTAGATTATCCATTAGTCGACTTTTGGATAATAATCATCAAGAATTGAAGGACGTGAGATGATTGGTAACCTAATTTTATGCCCAGGTAGCTCAGTGGTAGAGCGCTCAGAACATGAGAGTTGAAAATGACAATTTTGGTAAAGGTGCACTGCATCAATTATTGTTAAGTAAACCATATTTTTAATGTAAGTCCATATAATATTGATCATAAAAATGTGACTTCTTTATTAATAAAATCATTCTGATAGGCCGACAGTTCGAACCTGTCCTCGGGCCCTAAAGGATACATTCCGCATATAACCGATTGGGTAGCTTAGCTGGTTAGAGCATCTAATTCATTCTATGAATTAGAAAAGCATTGGTTCAAATCCAATCCCAACCCAAAACAAGTATCCTGTATTTGCCGCAGTAGCTCAGATGGTCAGAGCAGCTGATTTGTAATCAGCCGGTCGGGGGTTCGAATCCCTCCTGCGGCTCCAAAAGTTTAGGCTAAAGATAACGGACGTAGTGTAATGGTAGCACGCTGTTAAAACAAAAACTATAATCTGTTCTAAGATTGTATACAGCAAATCTAAAGTTAAGCATCGGGAGCCGGTAGTTGGGGTTCGAGTCCTCACGTTTGTTCAAATGTTAATATGTTGGCTTCATATTGAATTCTGTGATAACCTGCCATGTGCCTATAATGGGATACAAGAAAGAAACACTCAGAGCGAGGAAAACCGTTTTGTAAACCAGACTAGCTGATCTTAAGGAGCTATACATAAACCCATTTCTAGATGATTTGATTGGTTAAACCTACTGGGGATTAGGCCTCCTGGACGGAGTTAGTCTTCGGATTTTTATAATAACTCCTTAGGAGCGACCTTCTTAATATAAAGATAAGTGCTCTTCATCTCATTAAAATTTGGACTGAACCCTCGGTTGTATTTCTACCGGCGGTTATGCTTGATACTACTTTCTATATGGACGTGTCCATCTTAAAGATTGCAAGTCAGGAATTGGAGATACAAGCTATTTCATTTAGCGTCTTTATGATATAGTGGTCGCAAATCCTATGTGCGAGACCGGTAGGTAACTATACTGGTATGGTTAGGAATAAAGGCGTGAGGGAACGGAGAAGGCAGATCAATCGAATTACTCAGTAGAAAGATCAATAGTACTAAAAATGCCGAGGAACCTTAGTACAAAAATAACAGCATGGATGGTTACTATGCTCCGACACATCTCGGGGATATTGCTGTGATGTATAACTACATATGACTATACTAGGATGGATTAACTATCCGGAAAGAGTGTTCTTGAATTATGCAGGGATGATGTAGCACTCTTTTTTATTTTTAAACATTGTGGGATGGAGAAGTGGTATCTCATTGGGCTCATAATCCAAAGATCGCAGGTTCGAATCCTGCTCCCGCTACAAAGCCATCTTGAAAACCTGCTCTCCATTGAGTCGAAGCTAGAGATGTAAAATAAGGAATGGCTCGGATGCAAATGGCGGTTAATCATTGTCCGTAACAATTGGTCACTTTCCTTACAGAAGGGGTTTCCATGACCTAAACTAGAAACTCAAACTACAGATAGAAGAGATGACGAAGCTTTTAAGTCATCTCATCTCGGGGTATAGCGAAGTTGGTATCGCACTTGGTTTGGGACCAAGGGATCGCAGGTTCGAGTCCTGCTACTCCGACAAAGAGTCTTAGTAGAGGCTGACTCCACCAAGGATCGATCCCGAGATTACGGGTTCAGGAATCCAAGATCCTTGAAAGCACACGGAAACGTCGAAATGGTGGTCGAGACTCTTTATTTGGGGCCTTAGCTGAGTCCGGCTTAGCACTGCGCTTGCACCGCAGAGACACGAGTTCGAATCTCGTAGGCTCCACCATTAGGATCTTTACAGCAATCTTACACGTTCCAACAGTTGGTCGAGAGTTCGAATCTCTCCTTTACTCTAGGGTATAGTAGCTCAGTGGTAGAGCAATTGTATACAAACATAAGATCCTGCAAATATTAAGGATTGCTTCAGCAATTTAAACAGCCTTGTAAGCTCGTAGTCGGGAGTTCGAATCTCTCCTTTACCCTAGGGTATAGTAGCTCAGCTGGTTAGAGCACGTAAAATGCAATCCTGAATTTTATTTAAGTCTTCTTCCAATACGTCTTTTTAATTAACCATAAAAACTATAAATAAGTGTTCAGAGAAGCATTTGAATTCTATAAGAATGTAATTAAACCACCAGCTGCTAGGCTGGAACAAGCTAGATGCGTTGTTGATAGTTTAAAAGATTACCCATTTGGGGATCACGTTGAGGTGATAGAAACCGGAGCAAGTCATGATATTAATGATGGCTGCTTCGGTCTTTTTCTGGGGTATGCCGCCAATAAAATGTATTCAGTTGATATAAATAAAGAGAATATAGAAAATAGTAAAAAAACATACTATGAATTCCTCCCTGAATTAGATATAAGCCATCATATAGGTGATTCTGCTATGTTTCTTAAAGGCTATAGTGGACAAGCAACAATAGTTCATTTAGATTCATTTGATCTAAATCTCAAAAATCCAATTCCATCTATGCTTCATGGTTTTCTTGAATTTCAAGAACTTGAACATAAAATGCCAATAGGTTCATATATAATCATAGATGATAACTATTTAAAAGGTTCTTGGGTAGATTGGAACCTGCTGAGTTCTGGAATTATAACAGAAACTGAGCGAATAGATATCTCATATGATATTATAGGTAAGGGATCATTAATTTATCATTATTGTAAAGAAGACAGAAGTAACTGGAAGATAATAGGTGATCATTATAAACCAGGTAAGAACGTGAAGTTGATTATACAGAAAATCAGATAATTAAATTATCCTATAATATTTCCTAAAGCAAGAGCATAATACCCAACGAGCATAGATACAATAGCAATAATCTCAATAACCCATGTAACAAATTCTTTTTTCAATAATATAACTGCTGCAATCGCCATAAAAATTGCAGCTGAGATAGTGATATATGGCATACTATAATCTACCCAGAATCCTAATAGAATAATAGCAAACCCCAATAAGGCTCCAAACATATGGAATTTTAATACTGTCTTATTTTTAATATCACTCATAAAACCAACACCTGCTAGAAGCCATGCACCGACATTAGAAAGTATGAAAGCATCTGGTTTGAGTGTTAGGTTAAATACTGAAATTGTTCCACAACTAAATAACAAGAAAGAAACGAAGAACCATGGTTTTACGTTATAGAAAGTAATTGATATGGATCTTGGGAGTTTCCCAGTTTCCTTAATACATCTTTTTGTACTAATGATAAGATAGATAAAGAAAAAGATGGTTGCTGATGTAAGTAATAATAATAGATTCATATTTATATAATTTTTAAAGTTAATCTCTATTTATAGCTATATATCGAATGACATATCACATAGTATTTTTATAAAGAGTTTAAAGCGAAACATTAATATAAAAAATAATAAAATTAATACTATGGAAGAGATAAAATACATATATTTTGAGATTAAACATCTAAAGGGTATAGATTCAACAGAACCGAAAATTGAAAATGAAAATGCGTTATTGATTAGGCCAAATACAAATTCAAGTGGTATTTGGATGTTTACTAATATAACAGAACGCAAGGGGTTCTCTGAACCATCGTTTTCAATTGTTAACCAATACTGGATAGACTTAGATAAATTCAGCGAGGAAAGATCACAAAGTATATTCCAAACTAAATTAAAAGAACAAATTGCTGAAGTACTAAAAAGAATCAATGAAAAATTATAAAGAATTAGCATAAAATAATATGAGTTTAGATAAAAATGAATTTGGAATATGTAACACTGATCAGCTATTGAGTGCTGGAATTTGTGACACCTGCATGCATCCTAAGATGGTGAATACCGGTGGTGATGGTATTCAAGAACCTTCTTATATGGAACTATTCTGTGAGGAAAGAAGACTATTCATAGAGCCTCAACCGATAGAAGACCGAGTAAAAGATTGTGATAGTTTTAAATTAAATAAATATCAATAATAAATATTATATGAAAAACAAAGACTATTATATTACCAAAGAGCAATTAGAATCCATAATACACTATAAGAGAATGTTTGAATTGGAAGCTGAAAATATACAAAAACTATGTGATTCAGAGAAGGATGATATTGTTTATGGCTTTGAACTAGGATTAACACATACACATCTAAAAGAATGTTTTGTAAAGATGATGGATCTTGAAGATGAAATACTAAAGCAAAAGATTTTGGTGCTGGAAAAATAATATTAATTCAATTATTCATATTTAGAATATATAATGGAAAACATAATGGAGAATATATTATCATTTAACACACTATTTGAATCCTATCTTAATGGGGTAACAGATCATGAGGTTTTAGCTACTACGTTAATCGGAGAAGCTGGTGCTGAAGGTGATAAGGGTATGACTGCGGTTCTGAATGTTATAAGGAACAGGTCAATTAAAAAAAATACAACAAAAGCCGGAGAGGCATTAAGGCCTTATAGATTTAGTATGTGGAACAGCGCAACAAAAAATGTATCAAATAAAAGCGATTATACAATTGCTGATATCAAAAAAATAGTGGATGAAGCAAAGAAACATCCTAAATGGAATACAGCGATAAAATTAATAAAATCTGATCCTGCTGATATAACCAAAGGATCGAATGCTTATTATGCATTCCAGGGGCCTAATAAAATACAGGCTCCTAATTTTACTAAATCATGGGTTTTTAAGACCAATATAGGTAATCATAAATTCGGATACATAGAAAAACTTTAACCAAATGAAACTAATAAGTGAGTTAGAAAAGCAAGATAAAGCAAATAGTGACTACGAATACAGAAACCTAGATTCAGTAAAGGCTGGGAAGTATAAAATGAGCGTACAGGCTAGCACCGGACATTATTGTTCACCTCGAATGACATTACCTGTTGGCTGTTATACTCATATGGAGTTAGCGATTTTTAATAAAAGAGGCTGGTTACATATAACAAGAAGCTCTGTACTAAAAGCATTTCCAAGATATAATGAATTACTCGGAAGGGCTGATAATGTAAATAGTCCTGCCCCCGTTTTTGGATTTGTACCAGTTGATTTATTGGATGATTTGTACATGTACCTATGTGGGGCATAAACATTTTTTTATTACGCTGGTTTGTAATACGTTTCAATTTTAGTAATAAGCCTGATGGCAACTGTTTTATATTGCTTGTTATAGCCAGTTAATTTAATTATTATGAATACAGAAGAAATGACATTAGATGAGAAAAAGGAAGCACTTTATGATTGGATTAGAAATCTTGATGAAGAAGCACTTGATGATTTAATTAAAGAATATATCAATGGTGAATAGTTTAATTGGCTATAACGTTTGGGTGTATGAGAAGGTTTGCTTAACCAAACTTTCAAATTAACCGCAACTGTTGACAGCAAACTTTCTTATACACCTTGTTATATGCAGTGCGGAAATATATCACTAAACTACCTACGAAGAAATGAACCCTTTTGTTTTATTTTTTGTGGGTGGAAATTTAAAATTTGAATATTTATATATAGAATAAAACTATTTATTAATATGGAATTGAGAAAATTTATATCAACAACAATAAGGGAATATTTGAATGAACAGAAAGAAGCTGAAACTAATTTAAACAATAATTTTTGGAAGTGGTTTGGTGATTCAAAAATTAAAGAAGGTGGTAAACCTATGATTTTAATTCATGGTAGTAAAGCTAATTTTTCGTCATTTGATGATGGAAAGAAAGGTAGTTCAACCGATGACGGAATGCGAGGTAGGGGTTTTTATTTTAGCACAAACATAAAATCATCACAAAGTTACGGTAATAATTTATACGAAGTTTATCTAAAAATAGAAAACCCTTTTGATTTATTAAGTTTTAACTCATTAGATGAAATAATCAATTTATTAGACATTGATAGTTCAATAATACAAGAAAGAGGTAGAGGAACTAAATACCATTCAATATCAATATTATCAGGTTTTAGTGGTGTTTTTAGTGGAGCTGTTAGAGAACTTGGTTATGATGGTATTCTGCACGGTCAAGAATTTATTTGTTTTAACTCAAACCAAATAAAGTCAATAAATAATGATGGAACTTGGGATATTGGTGATGATAATATTTTTTCTTAAATTTGTGTGGTGGGAGAAAAAATAAAACAAAAAGAATGTTATGATGAAACTTAATACGAAGCAGAAACGTAGCATTGCATATAACGGTTTGGCTATGTTGCGTTGCCAACACAGAACCGACAACAAAGAACGAATGATTAAAATTTAGTATAAACTTAAAAAAAGACCACAGAGGCAATGCAATATGAGCCGTTGTTATGTGGCGTTATTATTATGAAAGATCAAAGTAGAAATTTAGACCCACATAGACCTGCTAAATGTGCAATGTGGTTGTATGGTGAAAGATATTCAAAACAAGGTGGCGGAAGTATGGATTTTTGGGATAGACTATCTGAGAGCGATAAAAAGACTTGCAGACGTATGGCAAATGATATTGCAACAACAAGACCAGAAAATGATGAAGAACTTAATGCCACATAACGTTTATATAAGAACTGACAGGGCAGTATTAACCCTGAAAGATAACTACAAATTTACAAGCCCTGTTTGTTTTTATCTGTTGTTATAGGGCGTTTTTATTATGAACAAAACCATAAATAAAATTATTAGCATATTGAACGAAACGAAAGAACAAGGGTTCTTAAATTCTAAAGATGAAAGACATCGGTATGTAGCCAAAAAAATATATAATGAGTTTATAAAACCTGAAATAATAGCTAAAGAACACTTTAGAAAACAAAGGGATAACGGATTGAGTGAGTTCAATGCCCTATAACGTTAAAATGTATGGGTAGTTTGCCCATAAAAATTAGTAGAAAACTTTATAAAAGACACAAAGATGAAAAATACAGAAAAACATAAACCAAAGAACGGCAAATTACCTATACATGGTGTTAGGGTTAGTTGGAAGATATTAATTGTGCCAGTTGGTGTGATTGTTTTATTATGGTTATTTAGCGTGCATGTAGTGGCTGGTTTTTCAGGGGCTGTTGGACTAATGTTGGGTAGTTTAGGTGAAAAACTTGGGTGGTGGGACAATTAACCCTAACGAATGGCAACATAAATAGTTGCAAAAACGAGATAAATAAATTTAATATAAACATTAACAAGCAATTGATTATGTTGCTTGTTATAAATCTGATAAAATTATGGCTAAATTAATGATTAAAGTAGAAAAAGAAGATGTTAAAACCGCTAAGTTAGGCAACAATATTATGGTGCAATGTGATAATAATATTGACCTTATATTTACACCTGAAGCGATTGAAGAATTGATAAGTGATTATAATAATATTATTGCCGACAAAAAGAAAACGGAATAATTTTATTTGTTTATAACGGTTGGCAATAAGAAATGTATGGGATTTAGAAGCAGTAACCTATCCCATAGCATTAAATTTAATTAAAGGTACAACTGCACAATTTGGCACGAACACCCATATATTTTTTATTGTGTGTTATAGCCAGTTAATTATTAAAACTATGCAAGAATGTAAATGGAGTTATTTCAAATTTGGTTATTACTTCCAATTAACAAAAAGTAATGTATTTCAAATAATCGGAAAAGACAAAGAAGAACAATGGAGAACCAAATTTAAGGTTTCTTTTAATTGGCTATAACGGTTTGGCTATGTTTAGTGCCGACCAAAAAGAACGAAATTTTATAAATTTA
>ERZ889078.2163-NODE-2163-length-14298-cov-9.256547_pt1 | contig 14298 bp, 14 predicted proteins | sample MGYA00521266_ERZ889078 | MGnify/ENA primary metagenome ERZ889078 (study PRJEB32303, sample SAMEA104408618) | aquatic metagenome | biome: Brackish water; feature: Pelagic; material: water | place: Baltic Sea | collected 2014-06-16T06:34:00 | depth 76,534 m ...
CCCGAAGTCGACGCCGAGGTCCCAGGCGAGTAGAGCATAGCCCGACCGATCCGTGAGAGGATCGGTCGGCTACTATGTAGCCGGTCAAGTACCGACTACATAGTAGCCGAAAGGCTACGCAGGAAGTTAGAAAGGGTCTAACTGACTGCACTTAATACTCCGATGGAGTAATGCCAAATGGAAAGCAATACACGTGACCCAAGTCACGCGTATTTCCGACTCGATACCATCGAAGAGCGTGTCGCCAAGCTCGGCGAGCGCTTCTCACGTTTGCGTCGCGATGAGGCTATCGTCGCATCGCATGATGAGATTCTTCGGATCGAAGACGAAAGAGCGCGTGCTATGCAGTCGTTCGACATTCGAGTCAACGACGTCAAGCGATGGGTCAATCGTCGCAAGGCGGAGACAAACGTCGCCGACCTGGAATGGGCGAAACAGTCAGCCGACCGTGCTGCTGCGCGTCGAGCAGCGACCGACGCGCTCGAAGCTGCAAAGCTCGAAGAGCGTCGAGAAGCTGGCCGTGAGAAGCGCCTACAGGCCATCAAAGACGGCGACTACGCTGTTATTCAGCGTAGTCGGAACGCTGGGATGGATGAGCAAATGCTCATGACCTGTGCAATGGTCCTCGATTCATTCGTCCAAATGGGCATGGCGACGGCAGGTTACCGTAAGCGTGCCATTGATCAAGCGTTCACCATTGAGAGGATCAATGAGGATATCGTAGCTGGCAAGGCCACAAGGTAGTGACCCAGTCTACGCGACGGGATCGTATCCCGTCGCCTGGACTGTGCCAATACAGGCATGGTATATAGATCGGAGGATCCAAATGTTTCTCAATGCGGAATGGCTCGGTCGGAATGGGTACAGTGTCGGCGTTAGTATGCATGACGATGGGACTGTCAAGGACGTCGTCATTCAGCCTATCAACTTCGACAACAGCGGCGTGAATAGGATCAAGGCTTCACTTGCCAGGAGCTTCCCAGAGGTCAGGGACGACACGCTGTACCAGATCGCTATCGAAGCGTTCGAGTCCGCGCAGACGCAGCATATCGTCGCTCTGATCTCCGGCCCGGAGAACCAGCGTCGGTGTGATGATAAGTCTGGCGACAAGTTCTGACGTCAGGACAGGAAACCACGTGGTTTCCTGTCCCACAATGGACGTATCTGATTCGTGCGCTGGGCACGACCCTTAACAGGTACGTCCATTATGGGGCAGGAGGTCTGCACCATAAACCGGAGGACTGGTATACTATGAGCACGCCTGCACGCATCATCATCATCGCCGTCGACGAGGACATGTTCCACGCTGTCGTCGACGACTGTGGACAGATCACTGTCATCGACGTCGACGGCTCGGAGCTGGAACTGACGGTCAAGTCGGTCGAAGTCGATGACATCGACAGCGACGAGTCCATCGAGGAGGTCACTTCCTGCTTCGCCACCTTCGACAGCGACAGCGTCAACGTCTACATCAACGAGGACGACGAGGACGACGAGGACGACGACGAGTAGTCCAGCACGACCCACTGGCCACGGCGACACCCGTGGCCAGTCAGACGTGGCGGAATAATCTACACGTATAACCGGAGGACAAGCAGACAAATGGCCACAAGTGAAGAGAAGTTCTCGAGGGCAGTCAGCGTCGAGATCAGCAAGTCCATGGAACTCAATTCCATGGACGGCTGGACCGTGCTGGATCCGCAGCCAAGCGAACAAGACATGATTGGGATCCTCAAGCTTGCTGCGTCGTACACGACAGACTATATCAGTTCCGCGCTATACATGACGTATATCGACATGCTCGCGGTTGGGCATATCACGGTCAAGCTCGTGGTCAACAATGAGACGCAGGAGAACGACTTCGCCATCGAGCTGACTGATCTCGGCATGAAAGCAGTCGAGACTGGTGAGTTTGGAGAGGTCGGTCAGGTCGAGGTCAATTGACGACCCAGTCTATTGCACAGGAGGAGGTCTTCCTGTGCTTTGGACTGTGCCGATAATGGCATAGTAACCGGAGGTAATGCAAGAAATGTATATCATCATCCGCTCGGCGCCATCCGGCGTCTGGTTCGGACAAAAGGTCCGCGCAGTGGCTACTACAGACGGGCTCCAGCGTGTCACGATGAAGCACGCGCGTCGCGTCCACTACTGGACTGGCGCCGGATCTTGTTCTGGACTGGCTTCCCATGGCCCGTCCGGTGGGCGCATCGCAGTCCCCGTCAGCGCCACGGTCTCGCAGGTGTGTGAGATCATCGAAGCTACCGACGAGGCCGTCAAGGTGTTCAACAGTCTGCCGGAGTGGAGGCCGTGAGAGGCTACGGCAGCGGCAGCGGCGACGGCAGCGGCTACGGCTACGGCGACGGAAGCGGAAGCGGCGACGGCTACGGCGGCGGCAGCGGCAGCGGCGACGGCGACGGCTACGGCAGCGGCTACGGCGACGGCACCGGCGACGGCGACGGCGACGGCGGCGGCAACGGCGGCGGCTACGGCAACGGCACCGGCTACGGCGACGGCAGCAGCGGCGGCGGCGGCGGCGGCGGCAGCAGAGGCGGCGGCAGCAGAGGCGGCAGAGGCTACGGCTACGGCGACGGCGGCGGCTACGGCAACGGCACCGGCTACGGCGACGGTTAGAGAGAGAATAGCCTATACTCGGGGTGGCAACCCGTCCCCTTACGGATACTTTCAGACTCACCAAGCACGGAGAACCAATGTCCATCGGACTCATGCTCGCTCTCGTCGGCGTCGTTCTGTACGCTTACGCAGTCACGGCTTGATTGACTAAGCGCCTGGCTGTGCGATATCGCACAGCCAGGCCATTCCGTGCTTTCAAATTACCATATCACCATTTACTTGACGCCCGATCCGCCCCGTGATATATAGGGCAGACCTAATGCTGATTCCGCTTCGGTGGATAGGCTAATTCAGACAGATGGAGAAACCAAAATGAGTCAGGCAGGCTTGCCGTTTTCCCGTTTCTCGGGACCGAGAGCCATATTGCCACGTCGACCAATCCCGATTGATGGCGGCTTGAGGTACGTCTCAAACGACGGATACCCATTCCTGCAACCGGTCCTCGGTCGCGATGGCATCGAAGTCTGTGACTTCCTTTACGAGTTCGTAGAGGAGGACGCGGTAGCTGGGTATGTCGGACCAAATGGTGAGAAGCTCGACGCAACCATCCCGCATGTGCGGGCGATTTCCGTCGAGAATTACTTTGCAGTCCCAGGTGATTCGCGAAAGATAAAGGTCATCGGTACGGCTGATGTCGTTCGACAGATTCCAGCTACACTGGAAAACCTGTTTCGTCTGATCAAGCTGCCGCTCATTGACGAGCAGACCTTGATCAAGGCCATAGACCTTATCATCTTATGGGACCAGACGCTCCCATATACCTGCTTCGCGTCGATCATGATGAAGAACGCGACCGTTCCACGCTTCCCCGAAGACGGGGAGCTTGGTCGTCCGCACCGCGTACCGATGGAGACTCGCAAGGTCGAGGTGACCGCCTACCGCAAGCCGACGCAAGATGAGGCTACTCTTATCGCGTTGGGCGCTATGCGCGTGGACGACCTGCTCGAAACCACCACCACAACCGAGACGCAGGTGCATAAGGAGTCGGAAAAGTACCAGAGATACAGCAAGACCAAACTGCTGTATAGTCAGCAGCTTATCGCGGCGTGGTCCATAAGCAAGACAAAGCGTATCGGTCTATGGATGGACATGCGGACTGGAAAGACGGCTGCGGCACAGGTGGCCGCAAAAGAAGCGGTATCCGACCTCAAGACTGCATCGCTCGTTGTGATCGTATGCCCAGTCGGCAACATGTATGACCCATGGTACGGTGAAATGCTGTCCGAAGGATGGGACGTTCGCGTGCTTGACGGTACGTCAGAGCAGGATGAGCTTGACATTATGCGGGCCACCGACTACGGTCGACCCGAGTGTGCAGCCGACCCTATCTGCTACATCATCAATTACGAGCGCGTAGGTCTACGTCTCGATATGATGAAAGAGCATTGGGACATGTCGACAATCTTCATCATCGCAGACGAGACGTCTGCCATCAAGAATCCAGACTCGCGACGGACCAAAGCGACCCATGAGTTGTGCCGAGACGCAGCCTATGTCGTGCTGCTCAACGGGACACCAGCCGAGCAGGGTCCTCAAGACTTTTGGGCACAGGAACGATGCATAGACCCATACGGTGTCGTATGGGATCGTTCATTCTCGACGTTCGCATGGCGCTGGCTTGAACAGTACGCCGCAAGCAAGTTCCAGGTCGTGAGCAATAAGCGGTTCGACTTTGAAATGCTGATCAGCAAGTGCAGCATACGATACATTCGCGCGGAGGCTGACCAGTTCAGCGGGCGCGACAAGACGTTCAGACATGTCGAGCTTCGACCAACCGAGGTCGTAGCAAAGCAAACCAAGGACATTCTCGCTGGGTTCATGCAGACCATCGACGAAATGGGCCAGACTCAAGAGGAGAACATGACAGCGTGCGTGCTTCGCACATACGGATTCCTCCGCGAAGTCTGCTGCGGGTACGACAAGTATCGCGAAGATGAGGAGGGACCCTACCTACGAGTCAGGCATGACTTCGACTCGAAGATCCTGTGGGTCCAAGCCTATCTCATGGCCAACCCGACGCAGCCACTTGTGATCTATGTCGAGTTCAACGAGCAGGAGCAGCACCTCAAAGAAGTCCTCGACAAGATGAAGATCCCCTGGGCTTCGACGAGACCGAAGATGATGGAGGTATGGTCGGACAGGCTCATGGAATCTGTGCCGCTCCATGTCTGGAACGCTATCCGCGAGAAGTATGCAGAGCCGAGTGAGGTGGACGCAGGTCTTTACAAGACGTATATGACCATCATGCACAACCGAGACGGGCTGCTGCCGGAGGAGCAGGAATGGATCGAGCAGAATGAGGTCGCCATCAACCACGCTCGCAAGATGATCGGTGCCGCCGAGTCTATCCGCACAGTCTTCGTGCCCATGAGTGCGGTCGACGTGTGCGTACCCCCGTGGGTGCGGTACAATGAGGACATTATCCAGTTTGTCAAGGACGGTGGCGGCCAGGAATCTACCCGCTCGTGGCACCGTATTGTCTACTACGAATCCTATCGGACCTTCAAGGACCGTGGGCCATACGCATCACGCGTCCGTGCTGAACAAGTCGAACGGTTCAACAATGGTGAAGCTCATGTCTTCATCCTCAAGTGGCGACAGGGTCGAGGTATCAGACTCAACAGAGCAGAGGCAGTCGACGCAGGGCGCGGAACCTATCCTGCAATTGTTAGTCTTGCTCCTCCATGGTCCCTTGGGGACTGGGATCAGGGGCAGGATCGATGCGTTGCAGTCGATAAGCGTACCGGGAAGAACGTCAACACGATGATCTATAGCTTGAGTGTCAAGGGCACCATCGAACAGAAGGTGCTGACTGCACTGCGCTCGAAGAAGGGAGTCCAAGCTGCTCTCTTGCAGGACACAGACCGGGCGGGCTTCCGATCATTCGTGGAAGACATGATCAAAGATATCGACGAGGCTATGGCTTCCGACAATAGTGGCGAGGATTTCTTCGACGCCGAAGACATGAACGCTCGCATCCTGGTCGGCATCCCGCCATACTCCAAGCTGACGCAGACACTAATCATCAACAAGGTCAAAGAAAACAAGACGCTTTCCAGTAGGGTCAAGTACATGACTGGCAAGCTCACCACGGACTCTATCAAAGAGTTCTTCGACAGGCTCCCCAGGGTTGAGAATAGCGACATCTACAATGAAGATGTTGAGCTTGCTCGTGCCTGGGACTACATCATGGAGAAGGCACAATCATGACTTACATTGAGATCGACCTGCTGAAAGACGACTCACCAGGCTACAGATTCGGTGCGAAGGACGTAGAGGACGTGGTGACACGCTTTCGCAGTCGGCTTGTCGAAGTCTGCAATCCTACGAATGCAGATGAATTGTACGACGCGCGCGGCCAGTGGTCTAGTATGCTACTCATGCGATTCGCACTATGGTCTGACGAGCGTAGCGAGGACGACTGGACTCCATTTAGTGAGCTTCTCTTAGACTGCTACATTCTCCTTCGGACCTGCCCCGACTCAAGCTTCATTGACAAGGGTGTCGACGCAGCCATCACCCATATGATGGGTAAGATGATCTCGCTGCGCTCGGTCCTCGGTGCCATCACGCGCAACCTCTGGTTCCTGCATGACTTCCGCCAGGCTGGCAAGGATGGCCATGCAAAACACAACGCAGTCAGCTACTACTATCAGACACTCACGGTCATGACCATCTTCGTGCAAGCGTACCTCATGCTCGCACTTAATAGTAAGCGTGAAGCGTCCAGCATGTTCGCTCCACTCGTCATCGAGACGGAATAAGGACACCATCATGGACTTCAACGACTACCTTCTCGTCGCCCTCGGTGTCAACAAGGCTGTTGCCCCGCCGACCTTCTTTCTCTCTCACGAGGTCCGAAAGAAGATGCACGAACTGGGATGGACAGAGGTCCACCAGACCGACATCAACAAGGGACGTGAGTGTCCGTACCAGCTTTATCTGTCTCTCTTGCAGAGAAATGGCACGGGGCGAGAGAAGCGCGTCATGTCCCCACACGCTCTGCTTGGAACCGTCTTCCACAAGGCGTTTGAGGAGTACGACATGTGTTGCCAGATGGGGATGGACCCATGGTTCTGGCGGCAACTCTTCCTGCAAACGCTGGCGCGCGACGAAGAGACGACCAACTACGTCCTCAACGACAACGTCATCACCGAGACGAGCCCGCTAATCGATCAGTGGTCTCTCGCTATGTCGAACTCCAAGGCGTTCGGTATTTCCCCGGCAAACATCATCCGACGTCTCATGGAGCCTATCAAGCAGGGTGGGTGGGAGATCGTTGGACAGGAGTACCAGCTTGAGTACATCGACGGCGATGGCACACAATACCCCATTCGATTTGTCGGCACCATCGACATGGTTGTGATGATCGCAGCCATGCTCTACATCGTCGACCTCAAGACCTACGGCTTTTGGGATCCAATCATCAAGGGTGAGGGCAGCGTCAAGTCACAGAGCCATGAAGAGCAGGCTATCCAACTTGACCCACAAATGCGTCATTATGACGCGCTCTACTGGCTGATCACTGGCCTCTCGACTGACGGGTATGGACTCATTTTCCCGTCCAACGCGGTCCCTTATCTTAAGTCTGGAAAGAACTACAAAGCAGGCGACGAGCGTGGACAGAAGTTCGCGTTGGTGCCTTCTCTCGGTCCTCATTTCAGAAAGAACTACATCGAAGACCTGATGGGTCAGATTAGTTGCTGGGTCAACGGCGGCTTCCATCGGTCCTACCCGCGCATGTTCGGCAAGCTCTATTGCCCGACGTGCCCTCACTACCAGTCTTGCCTTGGGTCTTCCAAGGCATTCGTCACGAGCGAGCAGCGTGCGTTCGCGCAAGCCTATCGCAAGTGACACGTCACAACAACACAACAACACAACAACACAAAGGAAATACAATGACTGATCAAGAGAAAATGGCGATGGCTATGACAGGGCAGGTTCCGACGGAGGTTGCCGTGACCTCTCATGAGGGGCTCCAGCAGATGATGGCGGCCTATGGCAAGGCCGCCGCGTCGGACACCGAGACGCTGGCCGAGATCGACATTCGCAAGCTGATCCCGTCCATCGGAATGAGCCGCGACACCGAGACCATCAACGCAACCATCGCTGACCAGGCGCTGCCGCAGAACGGGAAGCGTGTCATCTTCCTCTGCTTCATCAGCGTCCGCGCCATGCGGACGCTCTGGCCGCCCGAGGCTCTGTCCGAGAAGTACGGTCGACCCATCTGCACCACCGGCTGGGTCCTCCCGAGTTCTGTCAAGAAGAACTCGACGCACGGTGAGTTCGTCATCAACGATGACGTGCCCTACCCCTACGAGATCATCGAGTCGGTCCCCAACCCCGACCGCGAGGGGCAGATCCTCAACATCGCGCGCAAGCATAAAGACGGGGACAACTGCTACTTCGACTGCGAGAAGTGTCCGTACAACCAGTTCGGGTCCATGTCGAAGCACGACACCAAGCGCGAAGGTTCCCGTGCCAAGGCGTGCAACGAGTCGCGCACCTACTTCGTCATCCCGGTCGAGCGTGGCGAGCGCCTGCCTTTCGAGGACGAGGACCTGTTCGTGTTCAACCTCTCCGACTCCTGGCGCACCCGTGCCAATCCGTTCGGCATTGGTATGTTCAACGTCAGCTTCGGAACCAACAGCAAGCAGGTCGAGAGCATCGCCCTCCAGGCTGCCGTCCGTGAGATGCCGCAGGGAGCGCTGGTTTTTCGGGTCGGCAACAAGCACGACACCTCTGGTAGCTTCACCATCGCCTCGATGGTCCCCGAACTCCAGGGATTCCTGGACCCCAAGGACTTCTTCGGTGTCGTGCAGCCGTCCAGCAGCGACAATGTCGGAGAGTTCGCCATCGACTGGGTCAGCGACTTCGTGAAGCGGTACGCCCGCACGCAGTCCGTGACCGCTGCTGCCGAGGCGGCGTTCTGATGAGCGAGAAGACCGAAAAACTCATCGAGAGCGCGTGCCTCAGTCTGATGTTGCTGATCTCGATCTTCATCATCGGATATGCGCTCTCCGGACTGTTCACGGGGTATCCTCTGTAGACTAATTGGCTGGGGGACTCCGGTCCCCCAGCCATGGAGACTTACTAATGCAGAAAGCTATCTGCAATACCTGGATGCTCCATGTTGGACGCAGATGTGAACTCCCGCTCGGCCATGACGGCGTATGCGGTGGAAAGAGCATGAGTGAGAATATTATGAACGGATTTGACGAGAAGACAAAACCTATTGAGCTTGCAGATTACAGGGCTGGAATCACAGCATGTCGTGAGTGTACCAATAGAGGGGATGATAGTATCATAGCTGCCCCACGATTCGGTCTCGGTCAGTTCAATAGTCCGAAGCTTATGGTTGTCGAGCAGCATCCAGATAGGGACGTTAATAGGTGTTGGCATGGTGCATTTGGTATCAACTACAAAGATCATGCCAAGTATGCAGACATGATAGACTGGAAGCAGAAGGCTATGCATCTTGTCCTTGAGCTTCTTGACCTGACACCAGCAGAGGTGTGGGCGACAAGGGCAGTTAAATGTCCTGCTATGTTCAATATGCCTGCGAGCTATACCTCCCTCTCGACATGTTCCATGAAACATTTTAGACGTGAGGCATTCACAGTCAGGCCGAAGATGATTCTGTCAATCGGATGGCCACCGGAGTTTCTGTTCCGATATCCAGCTATCGGGGATCCTGACTACAGGGTCACATATACAGACACGGAGACAATGTGCAGTATTGTTTCTTACAGCAATGTCGTAAAGGTTCACACCATAGACGAGAGCCCAGCGTGGGCTCACGGTGTCGTGCGTGAAGTGAAGAAAGTCTGGCTTCGCTGTTACGGGCAAGACTGGTAGAGGGGACCAATTATGATTGCAGCAGGTATCAAACGCGAGCTACTTGACAAAGTGAACTTCGTTGAAGAGTTCACCGAATTGCTCGGTCCTGTCAAGAACAATACTTGTCATTGCTTCGGGCACAAGGACGACTCACCCTCGCTCTCATTCAACCCAAGGACCGGCGGTTGGAAGTGTCACAGTTGCGGGGAGAAGGGAGACATCTTCTCCCTGTATATGAAAGTCAATGGGGCCAAGTTCCCTGACGCTCTCAAGTTCTATCTCGAAAAGTACGGCCTATGGCAGAAGCTGACAGACTTTAGTGCGGGCTCGCACAGGACGACACATCGCAAGCAGTACAAGGCTATGACCGATTCAACGGTCAGGTCCAATGTTACTGCAAACGTAAGCAACTGGCTTGACAAGTCTGGTCGCGAGCGTATCTCTTTTATGTATGAGAGGTACGGTATCGCGTATGAGACACTCAAGCGGTACAAGATTGGATACTCCAAACGTGACAAGCGCGTATGGATCCCAATCTTCGTCCATGAAATCTTCGCGTCGAATGCCAACGAGCGCTTCGATACGAGGCTCATGTCAATCGTCAACGTCCGTAAGCATGACGTGTTTAGGCGTTGGTGCCGGTGGTACAATACAGAGACAGAGGATTGGGTTAACCAGGGACGCCCACCTGGCATAGACTTGATGGACGTGTGTAATCAGAACTACGCACCATGGAAACCTGTCTGGCCAAACGGCACGCCAGGCAAGGTCATGAACATCAAGGGGCACGGCGCAGCATATGTCTACCCAGCCCACGTTCTTATCGAAGAGCCTTCGCTGTGGTTGGTCGGCGGTGAATTGAAAGCGCTGTTACTGAACCAGCTTGGTCTACCTGCGGTGACATTCACCGGAGGTGAGGGTAGCTACTCGCGCGAATGGCTACCGTATTTCATGGGCAAGAATGTCAACGTGATATTCGACGCCGACCCGAACACTGTGCTCAAGCCATACGACGAGCTTACAGATGCAGAGAAGGAGTTTTGTGTCCAGATTGGTAGATGTGAGGTCGGACTGTCGAAGGCCGAGCTTGCAACTTTCCGAGTCTGCAAGGCTCTTGCAAATCATGGCGCGTATGTCAACGCTGTCATCTGGCCGGTTGAAGTCAAGAACGTCATGCCGAGCGGTGGAGATATCACAGACTTCCTGCGTATGGCTGGCTGGAATGTAGCTGCGCTCGAGCATCTGTCACAGCACGAGATTGTCCGTGACGATGATCCGGAAGAGGTTGAAAGAGAGCGAGCGGTCAACCTCGGTGAAGACATTCCAGAGTGGGATGAAATGAAGGTCATCCAGTTCAGTGGACTGGTTGAACCATCCAATCTTGGCAAGTGGGTCCGTGTACGCACAATCGTTTCAGGTCGCGGCGAAGCGCCATACGTTGTACCTCAAGCCATCGACATCACATGTCCTGTAGGTGAGGCGCAGATGCAGCCGAAGTGCGGCGACTGTATCCTCCCAAGGCTTGGCTTCAAGACGAAGGTCACATTCACTACGAGTTCGCAGGTCGAACTGGTTGGTCAATCGCAAGAGAAGATCGAGCAAGACATCTTGAAGAAGATCGGTTGCGGTAGGGGATGCCATGACTGCCAATTGGTATTTGAGCCAGCAGCGGTCGAGATTGTTGTCGTTACTCCAACGGTCGAGATAGACGACGATGATGTGGACGGAACCGGCGGTGACTACGAGTATGCCCACCGTAGCTGTTATATCATTGGGAGACAGCGTGTCAAGATCGAAGAGAATAGCAGTTACGAAATTGGTGGTAAGATTATGTCTGACCCCAAGAAAGGTACATTCACTTTTGCAGCGGTGGAGTGGCAGGCGACGCAGAACGACATCTTCCACTTCATTCGTGATGGGGAAATGGACGACACGCTATACGATGCGCTTGGTGGTGAAGACCTATCTGCGTCGGAGAAGATGAAGTTCCTGATCGAAGATGTACGCGATCATGTCGTGAAGCAAATCTACGGTCAAGACCTGATGCTTGAAGCCATCACAATGTCGTGGTTCCTACCCTTTGTGTTCAGGCTCGGACACCATATACAGGAACGTGTCTGTCCATCAGTCATGATCCTCGGTGATACCAATGTCGGCAAGTCGACAGCTACTACAAAAATCATGCGTCACTTTGGCGCCGGACGTACATACTCCGCTAACAGCGATCCGACCCATGCCGGTCTTATTGGAGGTAACCTTTCCACAGGTTATAGAATGTCCTTCTCTTGGGGCATTCTTCCAGGTGCACATAAAGCCCATCTTACACTTGACGAGTATAACAAGCTCAACCTTGAGATCATTGGAAAGCTCACGAACGTCTTATCGTCCGGGGTTGCAGAGCGCACGACTGTCAACGGGCCACGTAAGACTAAAGCTTGGGTGCGGCTTCTTACCTTGTGTAACCCTCGTGGTGAACGACGACTTACAAGTTACCATGATCCATTGCAGGCTGCTTTACAAGTCGCAGGCACGGTGCAGGATCTTGGCCGGTTTGAGTATGTCTTCATTCAGCAACAATTGCCACACAAGGTCCTGGCCCGATACATGCGAAGGCATGTTGAAGCAGAGCGGGGACACAAGTACACTCGCGAGGTCGCTCGCTACCATTTGCGATGGGCGTGGTCCCTCACTATGGATACAATCCACTTTGAGGACGTCAGTAAAGTCTTCGGACGAGCCTTGGACGTGTCTGACAAGTTCGGTGCTCACACCCTAATGCTTCCGGCGCAGGCAAGATTTAAAGTCGCACGTATCGCTGCTGCATACGCGACCATGCTGTTCTCGCACGACGCAGACATGCATCTGTATGTGAAGAACGAGCATGTCGAAATGGCAGTCAAGTTCTATGAGAATATCTACGGGGCTCTCATCGACCAAGAGAAGACTGGTGGGGGCATGGCCATCATGCCAGACGAGCTGGTGATGGTGCTCGATAGAATCGTACACTTCAAGCGACTGCGCTTCCTCTCAATGTCAGACCGATGGTCACAGGCTGACCTTCACGACGCCCTTGGCGTCAAGAATGCGGACCTATTCATCGAGTGTGCACAGTGGCACCTCGGTCTTATCTCCCGCAATAGCAAATGGTACTTCCCGAAGTATGACACATTCGGTATCATGATCGAGGAGTACATAAATAATCGCGAGCGACGCAAGCTTATGGAGGCGTGACATGAAACTCAAGCACCCGCATCTTCGAGTCCCTACCGGGACCATGCTGATTCTACTCAACTGGATGTCGACGAGCGCTCCGCCGCTCGATCCACGAACGAGGAAAGCAGTCGACTACATACGCAAGCTCGTCTACGCAAACGTCGAGTTCGACGATGATGACGTAAGGAGCATCTACAATGCCAAGCGCGTTCAAGACTGACGCCATAGACAAGCATCCAATCCATCGACTGCTCGGTGTCGGTATGAGCGAAGGACATAGTGCCATAACCTTCTCGCTTGCGATGCACATAAAGCAGAGACTCGGTCTGCGTTATGATCCGGATGAATTGACCGAGTTCTACAACAATGGAAGCTTAGTCAAGCTTCAAGCAAAGGGCCATGAAACGGCCATTACCACCGGGCATATCGCCAGGGCTGCCGCTGTGATAGCCATGACGATTCACAGGATGCACCAGGATGCACGTAACGCCCAAGGGCTACACCTCACCCCTCCCGATGGCCTAACGCCCAGCCAGGGGCGGGCCTGGGCCTCTCTGTGCACCCATGAATGGGGCGTTATCACCGGCGGACCTGGCGTCGGCAAGACGTGGCTGCTCGCACAGTTCATCGACGCGCTTCGGTCCATTGGCAAGACGATGGTCGTTTGCGCTCCGACAGGCAAGGCCGCCTCGGTCCTCGGACTCAAGGTCAAGGCTAACGTAACGACCATCCATCGCGCCATTGGACTCATCCCAGGTCAGTTGCCAACATCGAACAGACACAATCCTCTGCAAGTGGACTACGTGTTCGTTGATGAGTCCTCGATGATCGACGAGTTGGTGATGGGCTTCCTACTTGACGCTGTTGATACCAGCAAGACAAAGGTCATCTTCTCTGGCGACCCTGACCAGCTCCCACCTGTGTCCTGCGGTGCGCCGTTCCAGGTCATGTGCGGTAGCAAGTTCGTTCCTATCTCACGACTGACGGAGATCGTTCGTCAGGAAGAGGGTAGTGGTATCATCAAGCTTGCTACGTCGGTAGCCAACGGACGCTTTGATATTCCTGCAACCGACGTGACATACTACCCATGTGCAGAAGGAAGCAAGCAGGCAGAACAGGTCGCTATCAACCTGTATAAAGAGTCGCAGTACAAGCAAAGCGAGAAGATGATTCTGTCTCCAGTGAAGCAAGAGAAGTTCGACGCTTCAACCTCCCGTGTCAATGAGACACTATCACACATGCTCTATCCAGAGCGAACGATACCAGGCTGCAAGTTTACGTCTGGTGACCGTATGATGTTCACCGTGAATGATAGATTCAATGGCTACGTCAACGGTGAGCTTGGCACGCTACTTATGTACGATAAGAAGCACAAGACTGCTACCGTGATGAACGACTCGAAGAAAATGTACGACCTGGAAGGTTGGAACATTAACTCACAAGCAGAGTGGGCGTATGCCCTGACCATTCATAAGTCCCAGGGCTCCGAGGTCGAGCACGTCATCATGGTTGTGACAAAGGCTGCTCCGCATATGTATACACGCCGCCTGATCTACACGGCAGTCACACGCGCCAAGACCAAACTCACAATAGTTGGCGATATAGCCATCCTTC
>ERZ889078.2167-NODE-2167-length-14293-cov-7.531465_pt1 | contig 14293 bp, 9 predicted proteins | sample MGYA00521266_ERZ889078 | MGnify/ENA primary metagenome ERZ889078 (study PRJEB32303, sample SAMEA104408618) | aquatic metagenome | biome: Brackish water; feature: Pelagic; material: water | place: Baltic Sea | collected 2014-06-16T06:34:00 | depth 76,534 m ...
CGAGTACAAGAACGACCCCGTCGTCACTGTGTAGCCATTCTTCGACGTCCAGCTTATCGGCGCGTAGCCACCGTAGACCTGGTTCAGGTTGTTCTTGATGACCGTCATCGTCGGCCCCTTGTTGTTGCACTTGCTGTGGAACGTCGACGAGCTCGTGCCGTCGTCGCTGCGGCGATAGCACAGCACCCACACCTGACTCGGGTTGCCGTACCAGGCGTTGACCTTGGTGATCCCGGTGCCATCGAGGATCTTGGACCCCGAAAAATAGGGCGGATCGCTGCACTTGCTGGTGTCAAACGCCGCGCAGTCCGCCTTGCAGGCTAAGGTTCCGTTCGAACCCGAACCTTTCTCCGTCGCGCAGGTCTTCTTGTTGAGATCGTCCGTGTCACAGACCTCCGTGCCGCCCCGCACCCCGTCGCCGCACATGGGCGCCGTCAGCACCTCGCGCCACTCGGTGCCTTGCAGCACGAACGTCTTGGCGAGGTCGGTGCGGTACACCATCTGTCCGGGCGTGCCGACCGATTTCTGCGCGGGCCAGCTGGGAACCACGAGGGTCCACAACGCCGGATAACCAGCCACCAAGGCCGCTTGACCACTCTGACTCGCGCTGATCGCCGCCGCGGCCGTGTGCGGGCTGCCCCCGCTGCCCAAGACCAACGTGCCCTGCACGCCGACGAGCTTGCTGGACTGCACGCCGAATCGCAGTGACCACCACAGCAGCTTGCCGTCGGAGCCGTTGGCCACGTCACAGTTGACCTTGTCGAGCTGCGGCACGCAGAACGCCGTGTCCTTGATCCGTAGGTTCCACGTCCCCTTCGGGCTCTTCCCGGTCCAGGCGCTGAGGTCCCCGGTCTTGGGTTTGGTCGGCGCGGGAAAGGTCGTCTTGAGGGACTTCTCGTCGGTCTTGCCACACGGATCGCAGAGCACCAGCCCGACCTTCTTGTTATCGGGCGGCAGCAGCACGAGCGAGACCGCGCCGAGGTTCGAGTTGGCGAGCTGCACATCGATCTCAACGTCGCCTTCGGCCAGCCCCACGTCACCGACCGTGATCGTCGACACCAGCTCAAGGCCGGTATTGTCAGGGATCGCCTTGCCCACGTCGGCCGTCGGGATCGAGAACGTCTCCGCGAACTGGGTGGTGAGGAGCTTGTTGCTGATCTCGTCGAGGCCGTCGCTCGGCAACGTGCCGGCGGTGCTGACACACTTCAGGCTGCCGTCTGCGTTAATCCCGGCGACAACCAGCCCGGTTTTGCAGGCTCCCACGGGCAGCGCGATGCCGGTGAGCTTGCTGCCGTCGCCAACAAAGCCGCCCGCTGTGACGGTCTGCGCGGTCATCGCCTGCGCTGTGATGTTCTTGGCCTTCAGCGAGAACGCGCCCAGGTCGATGTTGTCCGTGATCTTGAGCGCGGCGACGGGCACACAACCGGTGCACGAGAGCCCCGCAGCCGTCTGCGCGGACGCGGCCGACAGCGCCCAAAGCGTCGCGTGCAAGGCCTGGCGCGGCAGCTCTGGCTCTTGCCCGACCTGGACCCCGATCCACAGCGACGCCTTTGTGGCGAGCGCCCCGGCAGCCAGCGGTTTGACGCTCCCCAGGGCATGTGAGAACTGCCCCGCCGCGGTCGTCAGCGTCGCGGTCTCGGTCCACAGCGGCGTGCCTGTCTTCTCCGCTTCGTAGAGTGAAAATGTGAGGGTGTATGTGCCGTCCGTGGCAGGACCACCGCCGGTCGTTCGCAGCACGCCATCAAAGAGCAGCGTGGTGCTGCTGGCGGTCGCGACACGCGGCGCCATGAGCGCGAGGATCGCGGCGAGCGCGAGGGTGATTACGCTGCTGAAAGGGCGACGCCGCCGTCCTTGAAGCGGTGCGGCGGTCGACGTGGTTGTTGCGCGCATGATGTTGCCCCCGGGTGTGTTCTCATCCCGGCTGCAAACTACCGGTTGCTGCAGGTGGCGACAACGGTTGTGGTGCGGTCCACACAAACGAACCCGGCGTTTGCCGACGAACCTATACAGCGGCATCCTCGCGCTCGAATCGAGACAACCACGGAGCCCACGTATGCTGGCCGCGCCCCCATCGCCACGAACCTGCCCGGCGTGCGGTGCGCAGACCGAGGCGACGTACTGCCCCCACGACGGCGTGCTGACGATGGTGCAGCCGGCGCTAAAGGCCCAGGAACATGGGCTGCCCGTCGGCTTCATCGTCGCGGACCGGTACCGTGTGACGGGGCACATTGGCGTCGGCGGCTTCGGCTCCGTCTACGCGGCCGAGCATGTCGGGACTGGACAGGCGATCGCGATAAAAACCCTGCGCAATCGGACGGACGGCGCTTCGAACGACGACGTGAGCCGCTTTTTTCGCGAGGCGCGGGCGACGGAGATCGCGGTGCTGAGGCTGCATTAGCGTCCGGTCATCACGCCCGCCACAGCGGTCCACGACTGCCTGCCTCCGTCGCGCAAGAGCCGCTCAGGCCCGCGGGCCCAGTGGTCGATGGCCACCACTGCAGGTAGGCTGCTCGGATGCCGCGCGCCCACGTCCACACCGCCATGGCCAGCCTCGTCCTGTTGACTAGCGTCGCCGTGCCTGCGGGCGCCGCGCCGCGCGACGCCACACCGCGAGACCTCACACCGCCAGCGATCGGCGCCCCGTTAGCCGCCACACCCTCGGAGCTGCCCGCCACCACCCGCCATCCGGGCGAAACGCCCGGAGAACCAACGAAATCGCGACGTGATAAGGGATCGAAACGCCAGAAACAAGCGCCGAGATCACCCGGCAGCCAGGCAAGCAAGCGGGGGCGAACGCGCAAAAAAACAAGGATTCGAAGCGGCGCCGGCGCCACCGGCAAAGGCGGCGCAGCGCGAGAACGACAGCTCCTGCGCCAAGAGCGGCGCGTGGATGTCCGACGCGGCGGCACCGCACCCGATGCCACCGCACCCAATATCCCGGCACGCGAGCCCACTTGGCGCGACCGACGCCACCTCACAGGTAGTTGGTGGGGCGCGCGCACCGCGGGAGAGCGGCAGGGCTTCATCCTTGAACCCGGCTACGCCGTCGAAGCCGGCGTCGGCGGACGCACCAAGCCGCGGGCCGGACTCACGGGTCTCCTCGACATCGTGGCCACGTGGCACGACCCGTGGCCGGGCGGGCACCTGACTGTCATCGGGCAATTCGCCCATGGCAGCAACCTGTCGCTGCCACGGGCCGGTGGATCCGGGGTTGGAGACGTGCAAGGCGTCAGCAACATCGCCGGCCCGACCCGCGCGCAGCTCAGCGGCCTGTGGTGGCATCAGGAGATCGGACCCGCCTGGATTCGCGTCGGCCGCATGGACGCGAACATCGGCTTCGCCGCCTTGGAGCTCGCCGCGGAGCTGTTGCAGTCGTCGTTTGGCGTGCCGCCGAACATCCCGCTGCCGACGTGGCCGGACCCAGGCTGGGGGGTCGTCTCTGGCGTCAAGGTCGGCAGGGCGCTCGAGTTCGAAGCCGCGGTGTTCGAGGCCCAACCGCGCGGCGGCGACCCCTGGCGCCGCCCCGAGGGCGCGCTCCTGCTCTTCGAGGCGACGCTAAACACGCTCGCACGCGCCGGATCGAGCCGCGGCGGCGCAGTCCACGCCGGTGTCTGGGGTCGCGGTGACCAGGCGAACCCTCGGCTTGGCGCATGGCTCATGGCCGAGGAGCCCGTCTGGGCCGACGGCGACCGCTTCGTCGCGCTGTTCGGCCAGCTCTCCATGACCGGCGCAGGCGCGACGATACCGATGTACGGCGGCGGCGGGATCATCGCGCAGGGGCTGTGGGTCAGGCGTCCGACGGACATTGTGTCGGTCGCGTTCGCCCACGCGCGCCTCGCCACGGTGACACCGTCAACTGGCTGGGGGAGCGTTGGCAACAAGCATGAGACGGCGCTTGAGGTGCTCTACAAGCTGAGCCTGGCCGCGTCGCTGAACCTCGCGCTGGATCTGCAGTGGGTGCGCAACCCAAACGGCGCGACAGGGACTGGCAAGGTGGCGATCGTGCGGCTGACCACCTTGTTGTGAGCTCGGAAATGGTCCGTCGTAACGCCTTGACCGTCCGCGCTCGTATGCGTCACCGTCTGTCGCAATCGAACATCAAGCTCCTCATCCGCGGCCCGCGCGCCGCATCGCTCACGTGCCTCCTCGCTCACCGGAGTCCCTCCTATGTCCAACGCCCTCCTACGCCACTGGCAGATGCTCACGCTCGTGCCACGTGCGCCCAAGAAGATCGACACCGCCAACCTACAAGATCGCCTCGAGAGCCGTGGATTCAACGTCAATCGACGTTCCATCCAGCGCGATCTCGTCAAGCTCTCCAGCCACTTCGCCCTGGTCTGTGACGAGCGGGGCAAACCCTTCGGCTGGTCCTGGGCTCGCGACGCCCAGCCTTTTGATATTCCGGGGATGGATATGCACACAGCCCTCGCCTTCAACCTGGCAGCGGAGCACCTCGCGCACCTGTTGCCCCACGCGACCTTCAACGACCTGCGGCCGCATTTCGAGCGGGCGCGCGCCGTCCTCGACACGTTGGATGACAATGAACTCGCCCGTTGGCGTAGCTGCATTCGCGTGCTGCCCAACGGCCTGCCCATGGCGCCGCCGACGGTGCAGACCGAGGTGCTCGAGGCGATTCATGACGGGCTGCTGCATCGGCGGCAACTGGAGATCTCGTATCAACCCCGCACCAAGACCTCGCCGCGGGCCTACGTCGCCAATCCCTTGGCGCTGGTCTACCGAGACAAGATCGCCTATCTGGTGTGCGCGCTCTACGAGTACGACAACGTGGTGCAGTTCGCCGTGCATCGCGTGTCTGAGGTGAAGCAGACCGGGCTGTCCACACGTGTGCCGCCCGATTTCGACCTCGATGCGTATATTGGCGCTGGCGAATTTGGTTTTCGCGTTGGCGAGGCGCCGATTCAGCTGGTCGCGCGGTTGCGGGACACGGTAGTTATCGGCCTCGCCGAGACGCCGCTCTCGGCAGACCAGACCTTGCGGCCCGCTGAGAACGGCTGGGCGGAGCTGCGGGCGACGGTGGCAGACACGGCGCAGCTGCGGGTCTGGTTGCGGGGCCATGGCAGCCTGTGCCAAGTGTTGGGGCCGCCAGCGCTGCGTGCGCAGATCGCCGACGAAATGGCGGTTACCGCGCGGTTGTACGTGAACGGAGCGGGGGCTGCGGGAGCTGGGGGCCAGGCGCGCATGAGCGAAGGAGCGACGTAATGGGCTGTGGCTACGACATCATCGGCGACATTCATGGCCACGCCGACTCGTTGCGGGCGCTGTTGGGTGAGCTTGGCTACCGCTTGGTCGACGGAGTGATGCGGCATCCGTCACGAACGGCCATCTTTCTCGGCGACTTCATCGACCGAGGCCCGACGCAGCGCGAGACGATCGCGTTGGTGCGGCCCATGATCGACCGTGGCGGTGCGTTGGCGGTCATGGGCAATCACGAGTTTAATGCGATCTCGTACGATACGCTCAATCCGGCGACGGACGAGCCGTTGCGACGTCACTCTACGCGCAACACGCAGCAACATCAGGCGTTTTTAGATTCGTACAGCGGCGCGGAACGCAGCGAGGTGCTGGCTTGGTTTCGCACGCTGCCCTTGTGGCTAGAGCTCGACGGATTGCGCGTCGTGCACGCGTGTTGGGACAAAGGCGTGATCGCGCGGATCGCCCGGTTTCAAGGCGGATCAGCGCTGCTGGGAGACCCCCTCTTGCACGCTTCAGCGCGCCGAGACACGTGGCAATATGAAGCGATTGAGACCGTGCTCAAGGGCAAAGAGGTCGAGCTGAAGGACGGGTTGGGGTTTCATGACAAGGACGGCCACCTGCGCCACAACATCCGCGTGCGCTGGTGGGACGCGGGGGTGTCGACGTATCAGGAGGCCTTCATGGGGCCGGAGAGCGCGCGCACACACATCCCGGATGATGACATCGGTGGCGACCATCTGGTCGAGTACGGCCACGCAGAGCGGCCCGTTTTCCTTGGCCACTATTGGCTTGAAGGCGAGCCGGCGCCCCTGGCTGCGAACGTGGCGTGCGTGGACTACAGCGTCGCGAAGCCAGGTGGGAACTTGGTGGCCTATCGGTGGGATGGTGAGGCGGTGCTGACGGCAGAGAAGTTTGTTGCGGTGGCGCGTGTGGAGGGGTGAGGCGGCGGCGGCTGTATGTCGCCGCCGCCGCCGCCGCGCCAGCAGACCCTAGAGCTCGCTCAACTCGGCACGCGCGTGCGCCGCCGCGACCCGCAGACTGAGTAGCCGCGCGTTGGATGCATGCAGGTTTCGCAGCAACAACGCCGTGTCCTTCATTCGCCGCGCGGACGCTCTGAGCTCGTCGCGGCGTAGCTGCACTGCCACGGGCAACAGCGCGTCGATGCGCGCCTTCAGCACGGCGTCGTCCATGTTCTTGAGGCAGCCCGGGTGCGCGTTCTGCACCTTGGTCAAGGCGGCGCCAAACCGGTCGGCGTAGCTGTCGTCGCCGGTGCCGTTAGCGACCGTGGGGACCGTCACGTCCGTGGCCACCGACCCTACCAACACCGCGACCGCGTCGGCACGCTGCTGGAGCTTGTCGGCTATGGTGGTCAGCCCGACCAAGTCGGCGTCTAGCCCCCAGAGGTGCGCGCCGACAGGACATTGGATGCCGGTACACGTCAGCGCGCGGCGCTCGCCGCGGGTCAACAGCAGGTCGGCCGCCGCGAGCCGCGCCGCGACGACAGTTGCGCGTCGCTTGGCCAACGCGACGTTGTCTTCCTGGGCTTTGACCGCGAGCGCGAGCGCCGTCTCGGCCGACTTGTGGGCGCGCTCAGCCATCGCCACGGCATCTTCAGCCGACCTCCACTGTGCACCGTAGGCCGTCGTGCGCTTGTGTTCAGCGTCGACACGGGCCTTGGCGGTGGCGACACGCTGCATGCCGGGATCATCCCGTTTGTGTTCTGCGAGCGCGTCTTTGAGCGTCTTGCTGGCCGTCGTCGCCGCGGTGTTGGCCGCCGTCTCGTTCTGGACCGACGCCGCCAGCAGCGCCTGCGCCGTCGCCGCCTCCTGCTTAGCCGTCACCGTCACCGCATTCGCAGCCGCCTGAGCGGTTGGATCGGTGGCGGCCTTCACAACCCCCGCGAGCCTCGCCAGCGCTGTTTTTACCGTGGCGGCCTGGGCCGCCCGGGCCGTCTTGGCCTGCGTCGCGGCGGCTGAGGTGTCGATCGCAGCGGCCTTCAGCGTGACGATGCGGTGCGTCAGCGCGGTGTGTGTCGTCAGGCGACGCCCCAATGCATCCGCACGTGCGGCGAGCACGGTGATGTAGGCCTCAAGCGTCTCGCGCGTCTGAAACGTCGTCCGCGATGCCCGGCGTGTTCGGCGCGACGGGGTGTAGTCGCGCTGCTTGCCGTCAGCCAGCTTCATGGCGGTGTGCTTGGCTTTGCCACCACGGTCGCAGGCAGGCTCGCAGGCCCGGTCGATGGTGCGCTGGGGGACACACTGCGATTGGGCATCGCACACCTCGCCGGACGCACAGCCGCCCGCAGAGGCGCCGCAGACGCCGCCGCAACCGTCGTCGCCGCACTGCTTGTCGCCACATTTCGGTACGCAACTGCACAGGTCGTCGTGGCAGACGTCTTCAAGCGAACATTGCGCCGCGCACGACCCGGCACAGCCGTTGCCACCACACCATGTCGTGCGCGAAGAGTTTGTGGGATGCCGGGGAAAGCTGAACTTGCCGCTGAAGGCAGTCGCCCGTGACCGGGCGTCTTTGAGATCGAGCGCTGCTTTGGCGACGGCTGTCTGCTCATCCCTGATCTGCTCCGCGTCGATAGCGTGTAGGCAACTGTCCTCCACGGCTGACGCCAGCGCCGCGCGTAAGGTGCCGCTGCGGAGTTTAGTGGTGGTCGGCATGAGCTTGACGAGATCGTCGATGAGCCGCGCGCGGTGCTGTTGCTCGGCCGAAGACGCGGCCAAGATCTTGGCGTGGTCCTGCGGTTCGCCGACGGAGGCGATGCGAGAGCAGCCGGAGAGCGCGACGGCGAGGAAGAGAGCGGTACTGAGGACGATCGCCGTCAGGTGAAGGCTCGGCAGGGTGGGTGCGAGTCGCATGGGGTCACTCCAGGTGCTGGCGAAAGACGTCCGCCCAGCGGTTAGTTTGGACTCAAATAATGAGCGGAAAGCCCGTATTCGCGGGCGCTACGTGGCGTCGTGGCTCCTAGACGCGCGGATTGACGCGACTCAAAGCGGTGGCAACAAGCTGACCTTGTTGTCGCGGCGACGGGCGCGAACGTGGATGACTGCAGTTGGGGCCATGCTAGGCGTCGACGGGCGCAATACAAGTTGTTCTAACCGGCGTTAATCTGTCGGGCACGCCCCCAATACGCCGCCGTCCCACCTGAAGTGAGCAACCTATTCACGCGCGTGGACATCTACACGTGGATCGCCTTGCCCTCGTTAGAACCAGCATGGCATCCTCCCCGCGCGCAACCCAGACCACCGTGTCGTCCCATCGAACGGCCGTGTCGGCCAGCCGAGACTGTGGATTCCGATCCGACATCCTCGACGAACCCACATTCCAGACGATCCGACAGTCTCAACGCTCCGATCCGGATCCCTGGCGGCGCACGGAGGACCATGAGAACCCACGTACTGTGCTTCCTGCTGTTCGCAACCATCACGACCGCCTGCGGCGCCGACGTGGCCGGCGGCAATGGCAGCCTGCCCGGCGGCGACCAAACCGACGTGACCCTCTTTCTCCCTGATGGCCAAACCGACGGTCCCGGCGCTGCGGACGTCGCCGCGGTCGCGGACGCAGGCCCCGGAGATCCGGCTTGTCCGGGCGGGGCAGGCTGTGTATGCGCCGAGAATGAGGACTGCGACGGCAGCTTATGCATTGAGTTCGCCGACGGTATGCGTTGTGCGCCGAGCTGCGTCGACACGTGCGTCGATGCGGCGCTGAAGTGTAAATCCATCACCGGGCCGGGCGGCGACGTGCGCAGCGTCTGCCTGCCCGGGTTTCTGCGCCTCTGCGATCCGTGTGACGCGCCGGCGGATTGTGTCTCGCTCGGCGTGAACGAGGCCGATGTGATCTGCGCCGATCGCGGCGGCGAGGAGGGCGCGTTCTGCGCGACGGCGTGCGAGACCAACGCTGGCTGTCCGACTGGGTATGGGTGTGTCGACGTCAACAGCCGCGAGGCGAAGGGGGGCGTGTCTTTGGTCAAAAAGGGCTGCGTACCGCTGGCGACTGGATCACTGGCGCGTGCGCCTGCAGCAAGAGCGCGACGGCAGCGCAGAAGGGCACGGCCTGTACGAAGTCGAACGTTATCGCGGGCAAGTCGGTGAGCTGCCCAGGAAACCGGCGGTGTGGCGCGACCGGGCTCACGGTCTGCGACGCCGACAGCGGATCGCCTGAGGTGTGCGATGGGCTCGACAACGACTGCGACGGCGAGATCGACGAGACGATCTGTGATGACAACAACACGTGCACCGTCGACAGCTGCACGCCCGCCAGCGAAGGCGAGGCCGCGGGCTGCAAACACGCGAAGAAGACGGGGCCCTGCGATGCTGACGGCACGGTCTGCACCGAGGCTGACGCGTGCAAAGACGGTGTGTGCACAGCCGGGCCAGCGAAGGTCTGCGACGACGGCAACGCCTGCACCACGACGGCCTGCGACGCCAAGCTCGGTTGCACCAACAAGCCGGACGACGGCAGCCCCTGCGACGATGGCAACCCGTGCACCAAGGTGGAGACCTGCAAGAACGGGGCGTGCACAGCCAGCGCGGACGGGTTCAAGGCCTGCGTCAGCACCAACACCTGCCAGCTCGGGCAGTGCGACCAGAACACCGGCGGCTGCAAATACATCGACAAACCTGACGGCGCGGGCTGCGATGACGGTGACGCGTGCAGCTCGGCCGACGCCTGCAAGTCCAGCGTGTGCTTTGGCAAGGTCGTGGTGTGCGACGACAGCAACCCGTGCACTACGGACTCCTGCAAACCTGCGGTGGGGTGCGTCTTTCAACCCAAAGCCGGGGCCTGCGACGACGGCAACCCATGCTCCCTGAACGACAGCTGCGCGGCCGGTGTCTGCAAGGGCGCGGGGACCAAGGACTGCGACGATGGCAACGTCTGCACGGAGGACGCCTGCCTCGCCAGCAAGGGCTGTACGCATTTACCCAAATCGGGCGCTGCGAAGCCGGGCGTATCGGACTGTGATGACGGTGACAGCTGCACCGCACCCGACCAATGCTCCAAGGGCACCTGCCAAGGCAAGCTCGTGTGTGTGCTCTGCAACAACGACACGGAGTGCGCCAAGGCCGACGACGGCAACCCCTGCAACGGCGTGCTGTTTTGCGACCAAGGGCTCAAGCCGGCGGTGTGCCAGCCCAAACCGGGGTCGGTGGTGAAGTGCGACGCGTCGGGCAACACCCCTTGTCTGCAAAACACGTGCAACCAGCAATCGGGCACCTGCTCTGGGCTCGTCGCGGTGAACGACGGCAAGGTCTGCAGCGACAACGACGCGTGCACGACGAGTGACACCTGCAAAAACGGCGGCTGCGCGGGCAATAAGCTGGCTTGCGACGACAAGAACGGCTGCACGGTGGACAGCTGCGACGCGAAGACCGGGTGCAGTCATCAGCTCGCGACCGGTGGCTGCGATGACGGCGACCCGTGCACCGTCACGGATCTCTGCGCCAAAGGGGTGTGCGAGCCGGGCCAGGCGAAGGTCTGCGACGACGGCAAACCGTGCACTAAAGACACCTGCAAGGCTGGCGTTGGCTGCACCGTGAGCTACGCGACGGGCGCGGTGTGTGACGATGGCAGCGCGTGCACGACGGGCGACGCGTGCGCGCAAGGCGAGTGTAAGGGCGCGGCCAAGGACTGCGACGACAAGAAGGCCTGCACGGTCGACACCTGTGATGCCAAGACGGGCTGCAAGAACACGGCGACCACCGCGCCGTGCGACGACGGCAACGCGTGCACGACCGGCGACGCCTGCAACAATGGCGCTTGTAGCCCGGGAAAGCCGCTCAGTTGCGATGATGGTCAGGTCTGCACCGCCGACAGCTGCGACCTGAAGGCGGGCTGCGTGAACAAGCCGACCCCCGGCGTGTGTGATGATGGCAACGCCTGCACCAAAAATGACGCTTGCGCGCAAGGCAAATGCAGCGGCGAAGGCCAGCAGTGCAGCGACGGCAACCCCTGCACGACGGACGGTTGCACCACGCAGGGGGGCTGCAAGTACACGCCCAACTCGGCGAGCTGCGACGACGGCAACGCCTGCACGTTGAACGACAGCTGCGGCGGCGGCAGCTGTCAGGGTGGCGCGAGTAAGAACTGTGACTATCTCAACAAGCCCTGCAATGTCGGTGTGTGTGTTGGAAATGGCACGTGCACCACCAAGATCGCGAGTGGCAGCTGCAGCGACGGCGACGGCTGCACGCAGGGTGACGCGTGCAGCGGCGGCGTCTGCCAAAGCGGCGGCCAGAAGAGCTGCAACGACGGCAACCCATGCACCAACGACAGCTGCGCGCAGGGGAGCTGCAAGTACGCGGCAAACAGCTACTCATGCAGCGATGGCGACAGCTGCACGCAGGGCGACAAGTGCAGCAACGGCTCCTGCCAGAGCGGCGCGGTCAAGGCCTGCGACGACGGTAACCCCTGCACCAAGGACTACTGCAGTTCAGGCAGCTGCAAGACGAGCAGCCTCTCGAAGGGGACCTTCTGCGGCAGCGGCAAGGAATGTAACGGCAGCGGCGCCTGCGTCAGCGCTTGCGGCACGGTCTGCGCGACCAAATGCGGGAGTGTGAGCGGCTGCAACTGCGGCAGCTGCGAGACCTTCGTCGACGGGACGCAGGCCAAGCTGTACTCGGGCGGCTCGCAGGTGTCCGTCAACGGCACGTGCAGCAAGTACACGAGCGCGGGCTGGAAGAACGGCACCGGCGCTAATGGCATCAACGTCCGCTGGACGTGGGCGTCGGCGTGCAAGGTGCCTTGGTCGAGCAGCGACCCGCTGTCGTATCCAGGCGAGAACGCGCGCTGGTCGATTTACGTCTCAAAGACTGGCTATTACCGCTTGGAAGCCAAGGTGCCAAGCACGGGGTACGTGTGCACGAGCGGCGGCAAATCGCCGACTGTGCGCTACGCCTCGGGGGTGTACTACGGCTTGGCGCGCAGCGGACAGAGCGGGATGTTCTTCGGCGGGCTCAACCCGGACGGCGTCAAGGGTGGGTGGATGCAGATCAGCTCGTCGGTCTATCTGAAGGCTGGCACGCAGACGCTGGTGCTCTATGACCGCGGATCTACGGCCTCAAAGTGCGCGACGGCGTCGGACCCCACGGTGACGCGGTGGGTGTTTGTCGACTCGGTGCGGGCGACGTTCAAGAACTGAGCTTGTTGAAAGTAGGCGTCACGCTCGGCGCCGCGGATGCTTGGGTCCATGATGGCGCCTCCTCATGTGGACAGGGTGGCCAGCGTGCAAAGGGTGGACCCGTTGGTAAGGCCGGAGCGTGCGCCTGGCAGTCTGCAGCCAAACTTCCAGCGGTTGTTGAACCTTCAGGCCCACGGCTGGCGGCTGGTGGCGGTCGAGGCGGACCGCGATGAGCTGTTGCTGTCGTTGGTCGGTGAGCCCGGGCCAGTGACCCTGACGCTGCGGGCGCTGCGGCATCCGGTGAACGATACGCAGCCTGCGTTTTGGCGGGGCGAGGGCGTCGCGCTCAGCCACCGCACGATTGACGCCGCGCGCCGCGACGAGGTCATCGCCGCGCTGAAGGCGCTCGTGCGCGACCTCGCGCCGCAGCAGGACGTGACCGGTCTCGACCTAGCTGAAGCGGCTGAATCGCGGGCGGATACGCTGGTCGGCGCGGTGGCGTCTGCCCTAGCTACCCTGCGAAGACGCCGCGCGACGCCGTTGTTGGCGGCGCTCGACCGGCTCTCGACGGACGCCGTCGCCGCGGGCGCAGACCGTCAAGACGTGGCCACGCTGGTCGCCAGGGTCGTCGGCAGCGTGCTCGACGCAGGCCTGCCGCCGCATCAGGTTGAGCCATCGCTGGCGCTCGCCGACGCGGCGTTGCGCATCACCCTGCATCCCACCGATCCGCGCCACGCCCCAGCGACCCGGGCCGAGGCGACGGTCGCGTTCCTGGCGGCGTTCGGTGTCACGGTGCCCGCAGCGCCCATCGCTGCGTTTCTTGCCGGCCGCGACACCTTCGTCTTGGTCGGTGCCGCGGTGGCGGCGACGGGGGCGCGTCCGAAACTGTACCTCTGGGCGCCTGAACCCCGACTGGCGCTGCGCGAGGCGGTCTTGGCGCTCGGTGTGGCCCCGGACAGCGTCGCGACGCACGTGATCGCGACGCTGGACCCGCGCGCGCACCTTGTTTGCGTCGACTTTCAGGCCGATCGACGCCACCTCAAATCCTACGTGCGACTCGGCGCTGAGACCGACGCCCGCCTCGCCAGCGGGTGGCTCGGTCCATGGCTGCGCCATCGCGGTTTCGCGCTGGACGCGCTCGAGGTCCACGAATGCACGCGTCGAGACTCGAACGGCCATGTGCTGGACCGCTCGTTGCATGTGCACTTTGAAGGCGGCACCGACGCGGCGCTAGCGGTAGCGTGGGCGCAGGCGCGCGGTGACGCGACGACGGCCGCTCGGATTCTCGCGCTGACGGCGACAACGGCGACGGCGCTGCGGGTCCTCTCTGAGACCGTGGGTGGCGGCCCGGCGCACGCCTACTTCAGCCTGGGGGACCAAGCCGTGGTGGCGGACGCCTCGGCGCGTTGAGCATCCGGCGCGTTGAGCATCCGGCGCGTTGAGCATCTGGCGCGTTGCGAATCCTGGGCACAACAGGGAAATGGGGGGTCGATGTGGAGTCTGAGCCTGTCGTCACAACGCTGCCCGGTATCCTCGATGTCGCCATCATCGGCGCTGGCCCTGCCGGCTTGACCCTGGCTGCGCTGCGCTGCCGCCATCGTCCGGCGACGCGCGTGGCGGTCTTCGAAAAGGCCGAGTTTCCGCGCTTTAAGATCGGCGAATCGCTGGTCGTCGACGTCAACCGTGTCCTCGCCGACATGGGCGCGCTCGCGGCGGTCGAGGACGCCGGCTTCATCCGCAAGGTCGGCGCCACGTTCCTCGCCCTGATGCGCGCCACGCCTTCGCAACGCTGCCCATCGTGCCGTATCGCTGGGGGCGGGAGTGGGGTGAACTGTGCGCAGACCGCGTCGATCCGGCCTATTTGCGCGTGCTCTGGGCCATGAAGGCGGCGCTCGACCCGGACGGTGTTCTCCATCCAGGCGCCTGCATCTTCGCGTCGGCAGCCGCTAC
>ERZ889078.2170-NODE-2170-length-14265-cov-11.323505_pt1 | contig 14265 bp, 13 predicted proteins | sample MGYA00521266_ERZ889078 | MGnify/ENA primary metagenome ERZ889078 (study PRJEB32303, sample SAMEA104408618) | aquatic metagenome | biome: Brackish water; feature: Pelagic; material: water | place: Baltic Sea | collected 2014-06-16T06:34:00 | depth 76,534 m ...
AATTACAATGGATGCTCCCCATCCATAAAGCTTTGACATGAAGTTGCGGTAACCTTTGGTTCTTACTAATTGCGCTAGACCCATCGTGTTTCTGAATTTATTAAGTTGATTAAAATTTAGTTTACTGTGTGTTATTACAATGATATAAACAAATAGTTGCTTCTTGTTTATGATTATTTATAAACTTTTGAAGCACGGGAAGGATTGTCGTCCTTCTGCCGTCCGAGGTAGTTTTGCACACAGCGGAAGCCGACATAACATTTCGCAGTGTCCTGGTATTCATATGCACGGGATGAAACCCTTAGATAATAGGCTACGTCCTTCCATGAACCACCGCGGGTTACTTTTCGTTTAAGAGCAGGAGGATCGGCGTCTTTGGCGTTGTACTGGTAGTCTGGATTCAAGTCCCAGGCGAAGTTATAGGATGAAGGATGGAAAGCAGAGTTAGTCCATTCTGCCACATTTCCGGCCATATCATAAAGACCAAAATCATTGGCAGGGTAATGAGCAACGATTACTGTTTGTGCTCCACCATCGTCAATATAGTCGCCCCGTAAAGGCTTGAAATTAGCAAGGAAGCATCCTTTGTCGTTCCTGGTATATGGACCACCCCAGGGATAGGGGTTTCCATCATATCCACCCCTGGCTGCCCACTCCCATTCCGCTTCTGAAGGAAGTCGGAAATCACTGATGGCAGATTCGCCCTTTTTCCCATAGAGGAAACTGTTCTTCATCTGTGTTCTCCAGATACAAAATGCCTTAGCCTGTTTCCAGTTAACACCAACCACAGGGTAGTTGTCATAGGCAGGATGCCAAAAATATTTCTCAGTACTCGGATCATTGAAAGAGTAGACATAATCGTGGATCCAGCAAAGGGTATCCGGGTAAACATTAATGACCTCTTTCCTCACGTATACCGAACGGTCTTTCAATCCTTGCGGACGATTGGCAAGACCGGCCTCTTTGATATCTCCACCCTGGGAATAATCTTTTGCTGCTGCAGCTTTCAAATCGACAAAGTAATACTCGAAATAGAGTTTTCTTGTATCGATCTCTTTCCTTCTGAAATATCGCTCTTCCTCAGGCAGATACATGTCAACCAATGCATCTCTGATATCCTGTTCATCAGAATCCCATTCAAGTTTCGTTTCCCAATTGATGAAGGGGGGATCGTAAACCTCACCGGTTTTTTCATTTTCCGATATCAGATAAAGCTCCGGTTGAACCTCACCAAGAATACGGCGGGCAATTGAGTCTCTGACCCAATATACAAACTGCCGGTATTCGTTGTTGGTGATCTCCGTTTGATCCATGTAGAAGGACTGGACTGTTACTGTCTTAGCATTGTTGATCTGGGTATAGAGGACATCTTCGTCACCAATACCCATTGTGTAGCTACCCATTGGAATGTAAACCATGCCAAAGGGATCAGGCTGATAGTAACGTTTACGGTTCTTCACCCCGGTGAGCTCTCCGTTACCTGAGTTTCCACAACTTCCCAGGAAAAGGAGTAAGGCGAAATAGATGAGCAGTCTTTTCATTTTTTGGTTCCTTAAATGATGAAAAATAACGCTGCGTATTGGGTTTTAGTATTTATTTTCTTGTTAAAGTCTATACAAAACGGCAAAGATATACAATTTATATTACAGGAAACGTGTGTTTTTATACCTCTTTCTGTATTTTTCCACCGAGATCTTGAAGCAATAGCCAAGCATCACCTCAATACTGCCATTGCTGAAACGGCCCAATGAAGAAGTGCTTATATCATAGGACATTCCGATACGGAAACTTTTGATGTTAGCGCCTGCCAATATCGCGATGGCATTGTCGAAAGGATAGAAACGACCCTCTAAGCCTCCCCAGAACTTCTTTTTATAAGTCACTAAAGCAGATACACTGGCACCAAATACAGCCCCATCATAATAGAATAGAGCAGAAGGTTTCAGTTCAAAAGTAGGGTGATTTGGAATCATCCAGTTATACCCACCAGTCAGATAATAGGTTCTGCGCTGTTTGTAATTTGAGTTCTTGGCCTTCGACTGGAACAACTGTCCCGCTGATAAACCAATGTAATATTTATCCTGAACTTCATAATAGACCCCCAGGTCGGCATCAATGGTCATGTCGGTCTTTTTATCAGGATCCTGAAATACAGGATCCCCGGGATCAATAATGTGTCCATCAAATTTGGCAAAGTCGATACTGTAGCTCATTAAGTTAGCCTGGAGCCCTGCTGAGAAATCCCCCATTCCCATTTCTGTGCGGAAGGCGTAACCGATTTTAAGGCCAAAATTCTCAAAAAAGCCAACCCGGTCCATCATAATGCTTCCACCCAGGGCCCCATGTAGAAACTTGATAGGAGCATCTACAGTCAGGAAAATTGTTTCAGGCGCAATCCGGTGCTCCCCTTCGTTACCTTTAAATCCCAGCCACTGTTCCCGAATCAGTCCATTTACGCAGATTCCTCCGTTACTTCCGGCATAACCCGGATTAAACGTCATCTGGTTAAACATATACTGTGTTAGAATCGGATTCTGTTGGGCCCTAACAACCTGGACGGATAACACAATCAGAATAATAAGGGGAATAACAAGTCGCTTCAAGGAGAGGCGCATAAGTTGAAGGCTTTTATATGTTCCTGATACTAGTCTCAATAGTAGTTCTTGTTAGGGCAAGTGAAAAAGCACGTAAAAGTATTAAAAAAAATTACAATCGATATAACTCCCTCAAATTTACGACAAAAAAATAACTTTGCAGCCCGAAATTTTATCCGCGATCCGAGATTCGTGATCTGGGATTCATTAATCGTACTTTGTTATTCTTAAATCATAAAACGTATCCCATGGCATTTTTTCTTATGAAAGAGAAACCTTTTTCAAGAAAATGGTTTCTCAGTTACAGTTTGATCATCATCGGTTCATTTATCCTGGCAGCCAGCCTTGTCCTGTTCATCACTCCATATAAGATCGTTCCTGGTGGTGTTTACGGAATATCCATCGTTCTTCACTATCTCTTTGGAACACCTGTAGGATTGATGGCCTTATGCTTCGACATCCCCTTAACGCTGATTGGACTGAAAATATTGGGCCCCCGCTTCGGATTTAAAACAGTATTGGGATTCTCACTAACAGCAATTTTCACCGATACGTTAACCTACTTCTGGGGATATGAGCCTCTGGTTCAGGGAGATGCCCTGTTATCGTCAATCTTCGGAGGGGTGCTGCTCGGTATTGGGTTAGGGTTGATTTTCAAAGCAAAAGCTACCTCTGGCGGGTCGGATATCATAGCGATGATCATCAACAAACGTACAAAAATTCCCCTGGGTCAGCTAATAATCATTGTAGATTCAGTGATCGTTCTTTTCGGTCTGGTTGTATTTCAAGATTGGAAAATACCACTCTACTCCTGGATTGTGATCTTCATTACGGGTAAAGTAATCGATATTGTACTGGAGGGTCTGAGCTATGATAAAAGCCTCTTTATCATCTCGGATAAACACGAAGAGATCCGTGATAAAATTATCAACAACCTGAACCGTGGAGGAACCTACATTGATGGAAGAGGGATGTTCAGCATGACCGAACGAAAGATTATCTTTACAGTTGTCAGCCGCAGGGAATTAGCTCTGTTACAAGAATATATCCACAAGATCGATCCCTATGCATTCATGACTGTCATTGATGCCACAGAGATCCTGGGGGAGGGATTCCGTTCCCTAAAAGAGAAACTTTCCGACTAGGCTAATTGAATAATTTGATGAAATCGTTGGCATTTGCCCAGATCAGGATTCCGAAAAGAATGATCATTCCGGCTACCTGAGCATACTCCAGGAATTTATCGCTCGGCTTCCTGCGAAAAATGATCTCATAGAGGAGGAAAATCACATGCCCTCCATCCAATGCGGGAATGGGAAGCACATTCAATACAGCCAGCATGATTGAGAGGAATGCAGTCATAGACCAGAAGGCTTGCCAATCCCAGATAGCAGGGAAGAAATTACCGATTGCAATAAATCCACCTACCGACTCATAAGCCTTCTCCTGAGAAAATAGTAACTTGATCGATTTCAGATAGTTACCCGTTCCCTCATAGGCCCTGACAAATCCGGCAGGGATCGCGGTGATGATATTGTATTTTTTCTCATGAAACGTGAGAAAATCAACAGGGGGTTTATGGTAGATTCCAAGAAGTCCACCAACAGGAACCTCTACCGGAACGACGAGCGTATCCCCGTCCCGGAGAAGCGAGATACGGATCATTTCATTTTTATGCAGTTGTACCTCTTCCCTGAACTGATCAAAAAATGTCATCAGACTATCATTTATCCCGATGACCTGATCATCTATCAGGATACCGGCAGTTTTTCCTTTAGAATCACTCGTGAAAGCCCCAACAACAAAAGGAATCCTGACAGAGATAAAATCAGGCCTTTTGTGTTTGATAAGTTTCGCAATCAAACCTTCCGGGATAAGAACATCAACGGGCTCCTCATCGCGAATAACCTGGATAGAGGTAGCCTCTTCAAGGATGATGGTTTTGGGAATATCTGTAAAACTCTCAACCACTATATGGTCAACCGAAATGATTTTATCCCCATTTCGCAACCCCATTTCATAGCCTAGTGAATCGACAGTGATCCCATATTTGACCTCGTTCGTAGGCAGGTAATCATAGCCCCAAACAGTGAGCATTCCGATATAGATCGCCACAGCCAGGAGCAGGTTAACAATAACCCCGGCAAGCATGATTATCAAACGTTGCCATGCAGGTTTTGATCGGAACTCCCATGGCTGGGGAGGTTGTTTCATCTGCTCCTTGTCCATCGACTCATCAATCATTCCTGAAATCTTCACATAGCCACCCAGAGGGAGCCAACCCATCCCGTATTCTGTATCTCCCAGTTTGAATTTGAACAGGGAGAACCACGGATTAAAAAAGAGATAGAATTTTTCAACGCGGGTTTTAAAGATCCGGGCAGCAACAAAATGGCCCAGTTCGTGGAAAATTACCAGGATAGATATAGCGAATAGAAACTGGATAGTTTTGATCAGTATTTCCATAATTGTTCAGATATGATTTGGTTTGCTTTTTCAGTGGTTTGATGATGGGTGGTAATATAATCTTCCAATCCAGGTTTCTGGATATGGGGCATCATTTCGAGGCATTTTTCAATAACAGCTGGTATGCCAAGAAATGGCAGCCTTCTTTCGAGAAATGCCTGCACGGCAATTTCATTGGCTGCGTTCAAAATACAGGGAGCGTTTCCACCAACTTCAAGTGCCTGGTACGCTAAAGGTAAATTCCGGAATAGCTCCCGATCTGGTTGCTCAAAAGTAAGAAGAGGATATTCCAAAAAACTCAGACGGTTAATATCTGTAGGAATCCTTTCCGGGAAACCCAGTGCAAAAAGTATGGGTAAACGCATGTCAGGGACTCCCATCTGTGCTTTCATCGAGCCATCCGTAAACTGAACGATGGAGTGAATCACAGACTGGGGATGGACAATTATCTCAATCTGTTCAGGAGTCAACCCGAACAACCAATGCGCTTCAATCACTTCCAACCCTTTGTTCATCATGGTTGCTGAGTCAATAGTAATTTTATCTCCCATCTTCCAATTTGGATGGTTTAATGCATCATCGATCGTGGCTATCTCCAACTCATTCCGGTTCTTTCCGCGAAAGGGGCCTCCGGAGGCAGTCAAATAAATCTTCTCCACGCTCCGGGGATCTTCTCCGACAAGGCATTGAAAAATAGCAGAATGTTCCGAATCAACCGGAATGATGAATGCTCCGTTTTTTGCTGCTTCAGTCATGATCAGTTCACCGGCTATCACAAGGGACTCCTTGTTGGCCAATGCCACCCGTTTTCCTGCTGAAACGGCGGTGTATGTTGGGATCATTCCCGCGTAGCCCACCAGTGAATTCAATATGATATCGGCACCCTCCATATCCACAACCTGGGAAATGGCATCCTCCCCGACAAAAACTTTTACCGGGTACTTTTCAAGCCCATCACAAAGCCGGGAATAATAATCTGGATTACCGATAACCACCACATTAGGTTGAAACTCAATAGCCTGTTTGAGTAAAAGGTCCCAGCTATTTTGGGCTGTTAACACCTCCACTCCAAACCGCTCAGGATGATTCCGCACCACTTCCAGGGCCTGAATCCCAATAGAGCCCGTCGATCCCAATATTGTAAGTTGCTTCTTCAATCCTGTTTCCAATGCCTTTAGAATGAAATAAAATCTTGTGGATTAACCGGCACACCCCTGCTCCAGAGTTCAAAATGCAAATGCGGCCCGGTTGTTAATTCGCCTGTCTCACCAATGATCGCAATGGCTTCCCCTGCTTTCACAATATCACCTGCCCGTTTTAACAAAGCGGAATTGTGCTTGTAAATAGAAACTATACCCTGCGGATGCTGAATTCCAATTACATAACCGGTTTCTACTGTCCAGGTACTGAAAATCACAGTACCATTGAGCACTGACTTGATGGCTTCATTCCTCTTCGAAACGATGTCGATCCCGAAATGTTGTTTATCGGCATCAAACTCATTGGTGATCACCCCCTTGATTGGAGTAAAGAAGAGCAGGTTTCCCAACGACAAACTGCGTTGGTTAGCTTTTTCGGCCGATTCTATCTGGTAAAGACTGTATTTGCTCTGGTTCTCAATTTCAGTCCGCAATACAGAATCCTCCTGGGATCTCGTCAGTCGGATATCCGAATACCTGGTATCGGTATCTTTTGGGAGGGCCCGATCATCAAGAATTTCCTCTCCACTAACGATCCGTTTAAGATTTCCAATGAACAGATCTTTTTTGATCAGATCCTTTTCAATGGAATCCGTCTTTAGCTGAAGTTCATACAGATCTTTCCTTAATCCAATATTTGTATATCCGGGGATATACTCACGAAGTGGTGTAAAAGCTATCAGGACACTGGTCAGGAATATCAGAATGATGATAATCGTACCAAGGGCGATAAAAACATTCAGACGGGTCAGGCGAAAGGTCAACCTCTCTTCCAGAGTTTCGTCGTGCATAAAAACCAGCCGGTACTTCCATTTCAGCTTGTTATACCATTTGACTTTTTTATAATTGCCCTTTGTTTTTGCCATTCCACATCTCCTGCACCATGTTTTGGGCTGCAAATATCGTAAAATATAATATTTTTGTGAAATTTTAGTTATAGCCATACACGTTATTGTACAGTGAATCTGAAGAATTTATACCTGTCGGGGTCCCTCCTTCTTATAATGACGGGTTTGATTGTGATCAGCGGGTGTTCAACCAAGAAGAATACCTTTACCCGCCGGGCTTATCACAACCTGACCTCTCATTATAATGTTTATTGGAATGGAATGGATCAACTTCGTCAGGGCGTAAAAGATTATCAGAGTACAATCGTCGACAACTACGCACTTATTCTTCCTGTCTATAATTATGGAGACAAAGCCAACACTGGCAAGATATCCCAGTATTCCGATATCGGAATAACCAAAGCTTCAAAAGCTATTCAGAAACACTCGATGGTTTTCAACCGGAAAGAGTTTGTGAAATGGATTGACGACGCATATTTCCTGATTGGAAAATCCTACTACTACAAGCAGGATTATGGAATGGCTCGCCGGACGTTTGAATTTATTATCAAGACATATAATAAAAATGAGATCAAGTATGAGGCGATGCTTTGGCTGGCCATGTCGAATATTCAAATGAAAGATTTTAAGCGGGCTGAACCAATGCTTGACATGCTTCTGAATAAGATTACCCAGGAAGAGGCTCCTGAAAAATTTGAGATGCCGGTCAACCTGGCTTACGCTCAGTTTAATATCCTTCAACAAAAATACAATGCATCAGTTCCTTATCTTCAACGTGCCATTGAACTGAACCCGGGACCGGGGATGAAAACACGCTGCAAGTTTATTCTTGGTCAGATATACCAGCTAAACGGGGATTATGACATTGCCACCCAGAAATACAAAGCAGTGATCAAGCGGAATCCCTCTTTTGCCATGGAGTTCAACTCAAAGATTAACATGGCTCAATGCTATGACACTCAGAGCGGTGATAAGGAATATATTGTCAAGAAGTTGACCAAGATGTTGAAGGACGAAAAGAATAAAGAGGTTAGGGATCAGATATATTACGCTCTTGCTCAGGTTTCACTCAGGGATTCTGATACAATTGCCGGCATCAATTATCTGGCCTTATCCGTAACCTCCAGCATGGGAAATAATTACCAGAAAGCCATTTCTGCCCTCTCTCTTGCAGATATCTATTTTGCCGTACCAAACTATCCTCTCGCCCAGGCCTACTACGACAGTACCATGCAATTCCTTCCTGCCAGTTTCCCGAACTACAAGGAGATCAAACGCAAAACATCAACCCTTACCGATCTGGTTGCCAACCTCCAGATTATCCAGATGGAAGACAGTCTGCAGATGTTAGCCATGATGTCAGAAGCTGATCGAAACAAGAAGATCGACGAGATAATCAATAAAATCGTACTGGAAGAGCAACGGATACAAATAGAAGAGATGCAGCGAAGAGAAAACCCGAATCTTTTTGGCACATCCGAGAAAAATGCATTCGCAGTTTCAGACTCACGCGAAGGGAAATGGTATTTTTATAATGCGGCAGTACTCTCCAGCGGGTTTTCCACCTTTATCAGAAAGTGGGGCAGGCGTAAACTGGAAGACCTCTGGTTCCTTATCGATAAAAATGTCATCTTTTTCGATGATGGGCTAACCGAAGAAGATACTTCGATTATGGAAGGTGACACAACAGCTGGGAAAAATATCCTAGCAGCAACTGATCCAAAAAAACGCGAATACTACCTGAAAGATATTCCACTTACTCCTGAGCTGGTGGATTCCTCCAACCTTCGGATTATTGATGCGTATTTTAATGCAGGGTTCATCTATATTGACGGTTTGAAAGATTATAAGAATTCCATTGGATCATTTGAAACATTGCTGGAGCGTTTCCCGAAAAACGAACATGAAATACCTTCCTATTACGAACTGTACATTTTATACAGGGATCTGGGGAATCAGCCGATGAGCGACCAATACAGGAACCTTATTCTGAACCAGTTTCCGGAGACAGATTATGCAAAGTTGCTGATTAATCCTGATTACTATAAGGAGATCCAAAAGCAAAAATCACAGGCAGCCAAACTATATGAAGAGACCTGGTTGGCATTCAACAACCAGCAATACTATATGGTGCTGCATAATGCTGATCTTGCCTTTTCAGAATTCCCATCCGATACTGGCCTTATTCCACGGTTTGAATACCTCAGAGCCCTTGCTCTGGGTAAAGTTGAGGTGGTTGATTCGCTGGTTATAGCTCTTCAGGCAATCGTCAACAAATACCCGACTCATCAAGTCAAACCATTGGCCGCCAATATTCTCGCATACCTGAGCCAACAAAAAAATCCCAAAGGAGACCCGGTAGCAGCTCCTGACGCCACTCAGCCGGTAGATCCCAGTGAAAAACTTTATACGTACTACCCCAACTCTATCCATTTTTTCATCCTTATCGTTGACGGAAGCAGAATAGATGTTAATGCAATGAAAGTCAAGATGTCAGACTTTAACAGTAAATATTTCAGATTGGATGAACTGCAGGTAAACAGCCTCCTTCTCGATAATACTAAAGAGATGATCACTGTAAACAATTTCTACGATGCACAAAAAGCTGTTGATTATTATCTCTCAATTAAGGATAGTCCTTATGTTTACAACGTTCTTGAAAATGTCGGTAATTTCTCCGATTTTGTAATCTCCGTTGAGAACTACCCTGTCTTTTATAAAAATAAAGATACAGACTTGTATAAACGCTTCTTCGGGAACAATTACAACTCTCTTGGTGTAGAATAAGTTAGAAACGCTATTTTTTTTTGTATTTTTGTTACATCTAAATACATTAATCTATCTGAAACATGGCAAAAGTGAAAGAACAGGAGATACCCTCCATAAATCTATTAGGGAGTGGCACTACTGTGAAAGGAGATATAAAGCTGATCGGGGATTTTAGAATTGACGGTACATTGGTTGGCACTATCGATTGCAAAGGAAAAGTTGTCGTTGGAAGTTCAGGTGTTATTGAAGGAGAGATCATTTGTCAGAATGCTGATTTTTCAGGACAGATCAAAGCTCTGGTAAAAGTATCCGAATTACTGACCCTGAAGGAGTCAGCCAGGTTCTCGGGTGATATTGTAACAAGTAAATTAGCCATCGAACCTGGAGCTAAATTTTCAGGCAGTTGCCAGATGGAGGCTAATGAACATATCCAATCCGAAGCGAAGGCTAAATAATTATGCCCGATATTCCAGCATCGCCATTCAGATGGTGGTGATCATAATCCTTGGGGTATTTGGCGGATACAAGCTGGATTTGTGGTTAAACACCACACCAATACTCACGGTTATCTTCTCATTACTTTCTGTTGTTCTGGCCATCTATTTAGTAACAAAAGACCTGATAAAAAAAAGCAACACCAAATGACGGCTCCTTATATCTCATTTCTGAAAAATCTGTTGATCTTCTCCCTTCTAATAGTAACCATCTACGTTATATTAAGCTATTTGCTTCCAGTGGGGTATTTCAGCGTAGCTCTACCCTTTCTTTTCCCCTTTTTTATCGGCACCACCCTCATCTCCTATCATTTTTTGCTTAAGTCCCTGCACAGGAGGTTTAGCAAATTTGTTAACCTTTATATGGCGGCAACAGGGATCAAACTCCTTTGGTATATGATAATAATGGTTTCCTATGTCTTGATTTTCAGGACTGAGGCCGTCTCTTTTGCTATCAACTTTTTTATCCTCTATTTGTGCTACACTATTTTTGAAACTGTTTCCATTGTCAAATATTCAAAGTCATATTCCAAACCGAGTTCTTCCAATAAATCATAGATGCGTAAGATCCGAAGAGGCTTCCTGATATTCGGACTTCTGATTTTCTGCGGGATTCAGATTGCCTGCGGATCTCCTCAGTCGGAGAGTGAATTTTTTACGACAGAAACGGATACAACATATATCGAAAGTTTTAAGCACCTACTTACTGCGCGTTACTACCTGCTGGCTCAGAATACCAGCCTGGTTATTTTTCCTGACCTGGAAGCTACCATGGTTTATCAACCAAACGAGACGGGGCGCTTCGGGATTGCTGCTTTCTACAGTTGGTTTGGCCTTGGTATCTCATTTGGGACAAAACTTTTCCGAAAAAATCCTGATGTCTACGGAACGACAAAATCGCTCGATTTCAGAATAAATGCCTACGGAAAATTCATTGTTGTGGAGGGCTATCTTCAATACTACCAGGGATTTTATATGGATTACAAATCCAACCGGTTCAAGGAAACATTCATCATTCCCGGTATGGACCTGGTCTCTTTTGGAATCGACGGAACCTATATCTACAATCATGGCAAATTTTCAGCACGTGCCTCTTACACGCAAAACGAGCGTCAGAAGAAAAGCGCCGGAAGCCTGATTGTAAAACCTACCTTCCGTTACTATTATGTAAACAGCGATACCGGAATTATCCCAAGCAAGATCCTGGAAATATATTCCCTGAGACAAGAGAATATCATTTCCGGCACCTTTTATACCCTTGGGCTGGGACCCGGTTACATCTATACATTTGTCTTTGGGAAGAACTTTTATCTCACTGCCGGTGGTCAGTTGGATATGAACTGGAGTTCATATGACTACAATACAACAGGAAGATCATTTCACAGCACCGGATTCTCCTTCCCGGTATCCGTACGAATTGCCCTGGGGTATAACTCCGACAAATGGTTCATCGGCGCCAGCTACCTGTCAACATTATACTATTTTCAACCCGGTCAGCGGGTCCAGGATGACTTCCATTATCACCTGACACAGATACGTTTCTGGGTAGGCACCCGCTTTGATGCCTTCAAGCGGTGGAACAAAAAAAAGTAGTAATTTTGTCCTCAACCCAGAAGTTATGGTCTACATTACCCGCCGGGAACACTTCAACGCAGCCCACCGGTTGTTTCAACCTGATTTCTCAGAAGCTGAGAATCTCCATGTATTCGGTAAATGTTCCAACCCTAACTGGCACGGCCACAACTACATTCTCCATGTTACAGTTAAAGGGCATGTCAATCCGGATACAGGCTTCGTAGTTAATCTGAAAGAACTAAGTCAGCTTATCCGTCACAGAGTCATCGACAAGCTGGATCATAAAAACATCAACCTGGAGGTAGACTTCATGGTGGGCCGGCTGGCATCCACGGAAAATCTGGCTATCGCAATCTGGGAAGAGCTGGAATCCGGAATTCTGGATTTAGGTGGCACACTCCATTCAATTAAAGTTGAAGAGACGGAAAATAATTCTGTTATATATTATGGAGCTTAACTGACAAAAGTGAACAATGATGGAAGAAAAGCTGAGCTACGAGAAAACTGAAGATTTCGACCCTGTACGGATTGAAAAATTAAGTTACCATTACAGAGAGATCCTGCAGCTGTTAGGAGAAAACCCTGAACGGGAAGGGCTTCTAAAGACCCCGTTAAGGGTGGCCAAATCAATGTTATTTCTCAACCAGGGATATAACATGGATCCCGAAGAGATACTCTCATCGGCCAAATTCAGGGAAAATTACCGTGAAATGGTTATCGTCAAAGATATCGAAATCTACTCACTTTGCGAACATCACATGATCCCTTTCATTGGCAAAGCGCATGTAGCTTATATCCCGGATAAATTCATCACCGGCCTTAGCAAGATTGCCAGGGTTGTAGAGATCTATTCCCGGAGATTACAGGTTCAGGAACGTCTGACCACTCAGATCAAGGATGCCATCAACAAGACATTACGTCCGCTGGGTGTGGCAGTTGTTATAGAGGCACAACATTTGTGTATGTCGATGCGAGGCATCCAGAAGCAAAATTCAGTAACGACAACATCTGATTTTGTGGGAGCGTTTGAACGTGATAAAACTCGCCAGGAGTTTTTGCATCTGATAAGCAATAAACTGCATTAGACAAAGGACGAGGGACGAGGGACGAGGGACGAGGGACGAAGGACGAGGGACGAGGGACGAGGGACGAGGGACGAAAAGATAATCGTAAAATAAAAAAAATAGGAGATAAAAAAATGTTTGGACAGAATAATCAGGGGTATTTTGCAACAGGGGCGAAAGCTCAGGTAGAGACCGGTACGATAGCTAAAACTTTCATGGCCAGTGTATTCCTCTGGATGACAATGGCTATGGTGATAACAGCCATAACGGCATACTGGTTTGCTTCGGACCAGGCACTGATCGGTTCTCTGGTCAATTTTGAGACCGGAAAGATGTCGATTCTTGGTTGGTTTGTCATGCTGGCACCATTGGGATTCGTTTTGCTGATGTCGTTTGGATATCAAAAACTGTCACCTGCCATAATGACACTGCTTTTTATTGCCTTTGCAGTATTGATCGGGATGAGTCTCAGCTTCATCTTGATTGTCTATACAGCCTCATCCGTTTATCAAACGTTTGCAATTGCAGCTGGCATGTTTGGTATCATGGCAGTAACAGGGTACACCACAAAAACTGATCTGACCAAATTCGGATCAATCATGTACATGGGGCTGATAGGGATCATCATTGCCATGGTGGTCAACTTTTTCATGAAATCAAACACACTGGAGTATATCATCAGTGTGATTGGGGTGCTAATATTCACCGGACTGACTGCCTATGATGTACAAAAGCTCAAGCGGATCGGGAGCCAAACAATGGACGCAGGAAATACGAGAAAGATGGCTATCATGGGAGCACTGACACTTTACCTGGATTTCATCAACCTCTTCCTGTTTTTACTGCGTTTGTTAGGAGACAGAAGATAATTTCAAATTTCAAATTACGAATTTCGAATTCATGAAAGCATACGTATTTCCGGGGCAGGGAGCCCAATTTGTTGGGATGGGGAGGGATTTGTATGAGACCTCCCCGGTTGCCAAAATGATGTTTGAGCAGGCCAATGAAATTCTGGGATTCCGGATCACTGACCTGATGTTTGGTGGTACCGATGAGGAGCTTCGTCAGACAAATGTGACCCAGCCTGCCATCTTTCTCCATTCGGTAATCCTGGCAGCCACATTGGGTGACGATTTCAATCCCGATATGGTCGCAGGTCATTCATTGGGAGAATTCTCTGCATTGGTAGCGAATAAGGCCCTCAACTTTGAAGATGGCTTGAAGCTGGTAGCAGCACGCGCACAGGCGATGCAAAA
>ERZ889078.2172-NODE-2172-length-14246-cov-16.521316_pt1 | contig 14246 bp, 12 predicted proteins | sample MGYA00521266_ERZ889078 | MGnify/ENA primary metagenome ERZ889078 (study PRJEB32303, sample SAMEA104408618) | aquatic metagenome | biome: Brackish water; feature: Pelagic; material: water | place: Baltic Sea | collected 2014-06-16T06:34:00 | depth 76,534 m ...
CAAATACTTTTTGAATAACATCAATCGCTGCTTTATTTCCATGTTCTTTTACAATACGAGAATATTGATTTCCTAATTTATATTTCCCTTCCTCTAACTGTTTTAGGGCCATATAAATGCCTTGAACCAAATCTAACGGTTCAAAACCAGTAACTACAATTGGAATTTTATACTTTTCAACTAACGGATAATATTCTTGTATTCCCATAATGGCACATACGTGACCCGCTCCTAAAAACGCGTCAATACTACACAGTTCATCATCTAAAATTGCTTCCATAGCTGGAGGAACTAACACATGTGATGCTAAAATTGAATAATTACTGAGCCCTTCCATTTCCGCATGTAAAACTGATAAAGCATTGGCGGGTGCAGTTGTTTCAAAACCAACAGCAAAAAATACAACTTCTTTATCTGGGTTTTGCTTTGCTATTGAAACTGCTTCAATAGGTGAATATAAAATGCGCAAATCGCCTCCAAGTGCTTTTGCTTCTAGCAAGCTTTTTTTGCTACCAGGAACACGAATCATATCTCCAAATGAGCATACAATTACGCCTTGTTCTAATAATTCTATGGCTTTATCAATTAAATTAAGTGGCGTTACACAAACCGGACATCCAGGACCATGAATCATTCTTACTTTTTCAGGAAGTAATTCTAAAATACCATTTTTTACCAAACTATGAGTTTGACCACCACAAATTTCCATAATATTCCATACTTGCGTAGTGATTTTATGAATTTCATCTAAAACCTTTTTAGTGGCCTCAAAATTTCGGTATTCACTTAGGTACTTCATCCTTTAATTTTTTATGTTTAAATAGTACATGAGTTGTCCAAAAGAAATATTTTCGTCATTTGGAGATAATTCTTTATGAAAATACAGTTTCATTTCCTTTGGCGCTAATTCTAGTAACATATCAACCAATGTTGTGTTTTGAAAAACACCTCCGCTTACTGCAATATGCTTGTAATTATTAATATTTGCCACTTCAATAATTGTATTGGCCAATGTAAATAGGAAATTTACAACAATCGTTTTTTTTAACACTCCGTTTTTAAAATCTACAGCTATATTTTTTATAATTTCTTTGGAAGAAATTCCTGTTTCAATAGTATTTAAATAGCTTTTACAAGCTTTTAAATCATAGTCAAGTATTATATTTTCTAGTAAAATTGCGGCTTCGCCTTCATATGAATTAAAATCTGTAATATTTAATAATGAAGCAACAGCATCAAATAACCTCCCTACTGAAGAAGTTTTTAATTTATTTTTATTCTTTAAATATTGATAGGTTTTTACTTCGTTTGAAGTGAATTTTTCATCTAAAATAGTTTCCATTTCTTCCGAAGCTAACGAATATAATGATAGTCTTGGTTCTTTAGACATTTTATCGCCTAACAACCAATCAAAATATTCAAAATGATTGATTCTTTCAATTTTATTAGCTTCATAATTGAAAAATTCTCCACCCCAAATTTGTTCATCATCACCAAAACCAGTACCGTCAAAAACAACTCCTAATACTTTGTCCTTAAACAAATTGTATTCGCCTAAAATTGCTGTAAAATGAGCCTTATGATGTTGAATTTCAATTAATGTAGCCGCATTTTTTTTAGCTAATTCTTTACCATATTGTGAACTGTGATATAATGGATGTTTATCTACCAAAATAACTTCTGGTTGCTGTTCAAAAATATTTAAAAAGGAATTTACTTCAGAAGTAAATCGATTGTAAACATCAAAATTCTCCAAATTTCCTAAATACTGACTCACGTATAAATAATTGTTTGGAAAAAAAGCGATGCTACTTTTTAAATCTGCTCCCATTGCAATTATTTTTTCATCAGAATTTATATTGATATTCAAATAATTTGGAGCATACCCACGTGAACGACGAAATAAAACTTCTTTTTGAAACTTGTTACTAAACTTAACAACTGAATCATCTTGTGGATGCATGATTTGTAAATTATGCTGCAAAAAATAATCGGCAATATTATTTAATTTCTCTAAAGCATCTTTATTTTGACTAATAATTGGTGAACCATGAATATTTCCGCTAGTTGCAATTATCGGAAAATTTAATTGATTTACCAATAATTGTAAAATTCCGGTATAAGGAAGCATTACACCCAGCTGATTTAAACCGGGCGCAACACAATTTAAAGTGATTTTTCCACTATAATTTTCTACAGAAATAATGGTAATCGGACGTTCGGTTGAAGTGAGTGATTTTGTTTCTGCATCTGTTAAATTTATGTCCTTTTGAAGAAAGTTAAGTGAAGGAAAAAGCACAGCAAAAGGCTTTTTAGGTCTGTTTTTTTTAATTCTTAATTTTTTAACAACTGTTTCATCTTCAGCATTGCAACATAATAAATATCCACTCGTGTTTTTTACAGCAATAATATTTCCTTCTTGCAAAAGCTTTGCAACTTTCTGAAATATATTTTCTTTCGAAATTTCAATAATTTTCCCGTCAGAAGTAATTAAAATTAATTCAATTCCACAAGTTGAGCATGTGTTTGTTTGCGAATGAAATCTTCTGTTTATGGGATTTATATATTCATTCTTACAATCTTCGCACATGGGAAAATCGTCAATACTTGTGTTGATTCTTTCAAACGGAAATGTTTGAGTTATTACCCAACGGGGACCACAATTTACACAGGTAGTAAACGCATAATTAAATCGATGGTTTTCTGAATTTTTAATATCCTTTTTACAATCTTCACAAATAGCAAAATCAGGCGTTAATGGTAAATTCAAGTTTCCACTCTTTTTAGATTGAATAATTTTGAAATCTTCAAATTTCTGGTATTCAATTGAAGTAATTGAGCAATTTTTTATATGAGAAACTGGTGGAGGGAATTGCAATAACTTCGAATAAAAATTATGTATCGATTTTTCAAAACCAGTGACATAAATTACAACACCTTCTTCATTGTTAGAAACGGTACCATTTAAGTCAAATTCTAAAGCTAAACTATAAACGTACGGGCGAAAACCTACACCTTGTACTTGTCCAGAAACTGTAATTTTATAGGTTTTAAACATTCAATTTATACATTTATAAATCACTATAAATTTACACTTTTTTTAAGTGAAGTTCTTCAGAATGTGTTAAAATATCTTGAATGATTAAAGGAATTGACTCCTTTACTTTTGGGTTTAATTCAAGTGTCATAGGTACTATTTCCTCAATAGACACTGTGAATAAATGAATATCAGGCACATTTTCCATTAAATATACCGCTTCAATCATGTCTTTTAAACCAACATCATGTACGCTTAATGCTGAAGGGAAATCAGAAGCGAATTTTGGACGAATTAATGAAATCGTTCCAGCTGGTTTTCCATCCATTGTGGCATCAATAAAAATAATGGTTTTATAAGCTTCAAAACAATTCAATAATAAAAACCCACCTGTTCCTCCATCTAAAATATCAACATATTCAGGTAATTTATATTTTACCATTTCTTGAATAACCTGAACGCCAATTCCTTCATCACCCATTAAATAATTCCCAACTCCCATCACTAAAATATTATTGGATTTATCTTTTTCAAAAAAATATGAATCACTGCTAATGGCTACTGGAGGTCTTTCTGATGCACTCATAGATATGGTATTAAAAAAACAAATTCATTCAAAGGTTTAATTTATAACAATTGAATGAATTTACTTTAAATATTTATGTTAATTATTTTTCTACTTTATCTTTTTTAGATTGTTTTTCGTGTTTTAAAAAACGATCAGTTCGTACAAATTTATAGCCACCAAACATTGATGAAACTTCACCACGACCTTCTAACCAATCGTGATAAAAAACTAAATAAATATGTACCAAACTAAAGAAAATAAATATCCACATTGTTATATGGTGTATGGTTCTTACCATAAAATCGCCACCAAAAAATGGGCTAACCCAAGTAAATAATTTTGGTAACCACCAACCTGAAGTATCTGCATATAGCGAAAAACCTGTAAAAACCTGAATTAATGCCATTAAAAATAATACTACATAAGAAAATGATGCAACACTGTTATGGCCAATACTTATGTTTTTTACATCTGGATGATCTTCATTCAACAGCATAATATCAATTTTCATTACATGCCAAAAGTTATTCCACATTTTTCTGCTAAATGGCCAAAATGCTCTCCAACTAGAAAATTGGTTACCAACAAAAGACCAATATATTCTTAAAATCATATTAAAAAAGAAAATATAGGCAGCTCCAAAATGTATAAAACGCACAATTCCAAAAGAATGCAAATTAGTTGCTTCTGCGCTTGATTGTAATGCTGGTGGGTTGGCTATTATAAATCCAGTTAAGGTTAGTACTATAATTGTGAGCACATTTATCCAGTGAAATAATCTAACGGGAAGTTCCCAAACCATTACTCGTTTAAAATTTCGATCTCTCATAACTTAAGTTTTAACTATCACAACTTGATATGTTTTGAACTTGTGAAATATGATTTCCATGTTCATCATATAAATGAACTGCACATGCTAAACAAGGATCAAATGAATGAATTGTTCGTATTATTTCCAATGGTAAATTAGGATCAGCAACTGGTGTGCCAATTAAAGCTTCTTCGTAAGCAGAACGTTGTCCTTTTGGATCACGTGGTGAAGCATTCCAAGTAGAAGGAACAACCAATTGATAATTTTCTGTTTTTTCATCTTTAATTTTAATCCAATGTGCTAATGCGCCTCTTGGAGCTTCACAAAATCCTACGCCTTTTGCTTCTTTTGGCCAAGATGATGGCTCCCAACTCTCTGTGTTTGCCATACGTTCATCACCATTTTTAATGTTTGTCATTAAAGTATCAAAGAATTCTAATGTCCAGTTAGCCACTAATTGTGTTTCAATTCCACGAGCTGCTGTTCTTCCTAATGTTGAGAATAAAGCAGCTACAGGAACATTTAAATGAGACAATGCGCCATTTACAGCACCTTGAATTTCTTCATTACCTCTTCCATACCCCACTAATAAACGAGCAAGTGGACCAACTTCCATAGGCATTCCTTTCCAACGCGGCGTTTTAATAAAGCTATATGCTTCTTCAACATTTAAATGTTCGTAAGGTGGTTTAGGTCCTGTATACTTAATATTTGTTTCGCCTTCCCAAGGATGTCTTCCTTTATCTTTACCTTCCGCATAATTATCATACCAAGAATTGTTTACAAACTCTTCTATTTCTTCTGTACTTCTATGATCTACATCATGTACTTTAGATAAATCATTATTCAAAATAATTCCTTGTTGGAATTTAAAACTCGATAAATCGGCATATCCATTAGTAGGGAAATCTCCATAAGACATGTAGTTTCCAATTCCTTTACCAATTCCTCCCCAATCTTTATAGAATGAAGCAATTGCTAATAAATCTGGGATATAAACTTTATCTATAAATTCTTTACCTTCTTTTAATAATTTTTCAACGTGCATTAAACGTTCAACATTTAAACCACCTGCGCCATCTGAATTTATGGCACAAGCCATACCTCCAACTAAGTAGTTTGGATGTGGATTTTTACCTCCAAATATGGTATGAACTTTCACTATTTCTTTTTGCCATTCTAACGCTTCTAAATAATGCGCAACGGCTAACAAGTTAACTTCAGCAGGTAATTTCATTTGAGAATGCCCCCAATAACCGTTTGCGAAAATTCCTAATTGACCACTTTCAACAAATTTTTGAACTCGCTTTTGTACATCTGAAAAATAGCCAATTGAGCTTTTTGGCCAACTGGAAATACTTTGTGCTATTTCAGAAGTTTTCTTTGGGTCAGCTTTTAAAGCGTTTACAATATCAACCCAATCCAGTGCATGTAAATGATAGAAATGTACTGCGTGGTCATGCATATATAAAGCACCTTCCATAATATTACGCACCATTTCGGCATTTGGAGGTATAGCAATTCCTAAAGCATCTTCAACAGCTCTTACTGATGTTAGTGCATGCACAGTTGTACAAACACCACAAGTACGCTGTACGAAAGCCCAAACGTCTCTAGGATCTCGTCCTTTAACAATGCTTTCAATACCTCTAACCATGGTACTTGAACTAAAGGCATCTACGATAACACCATCTTTAATTTCTGCTTCTATTCTTAAATGACCTTCAATTCGTGTAATTGGGTCAACTACTATTCTATTTGCCATTGTTATACATTTTAAGAATCAATATCTTGTTCATTTTTTTTGTCGCTTTTTATTCTTTTCATGAGCTCTTTTCTTTTAGAAATATTTGCTCCAATAGCATGCAAAGCAATACCACCAGCTAAAACACCTGCGGCAACTTTACCCACAGTATCTGCGTTGCTTTCAACTGCAAATCCAGGTACTTTTGTTGTTCTTTCATAAAAAGGTCCATTGTCCCAAAATTCTTCTTCACTACAACCAATACATCCATGACCAGATTGAATTGGGAAACTTACACCATTATTCCATTTCATACTTGCACAAGCATTGTAAGTCATAGGTCCTTTACAACCTAATTTATATAAACAATATCCTTTTTTAGCATTGTCATCATCAAATGTTTCAGCAAACAAACCTGCATCATAATAAGGTCGTCTGTAACATGTATCATGTACACGTTTTCCATAGAATGCTTTTGGTCTTCCTAAACGATCTAATTCTGGTAAACGACCAAATGCAACAACGTGCATAATTACACCAGCCATAACTTCTCCAATTGGAGGACAACCAGGAACTCTAATTATAGGTTTATTTTTTACTATTTTATGAATTGGGGTAGCTTCTGTTGGATTTGGTTTTGCAGCTTGTACACATCCGTTTGACGCACAACTTCCCCAAGCAATTATTGCTTTTGCCCCGGCTGCGGCTTCTAAAAATGTCTCTTTGGCAGATTTTCCTGCAATACAACAGTAATTACCATCATCTCCAAGTGGTATAGAACCTTCAACACACAAAATGTATTCACCATAATATTTTTTCATGGTTTCAGCTTTTGCAGCTTCTGCCTGATGGCCTGATGCAGCCATTAATGTTAAAGAATAATCTAATGATATACGGTCTAAAATAATGTCAGCTACTATTGGATGATTTGATCTAATAAAAGATTCGCTACAACAAGTGCATTCTTGATAATGCTCCCAAATAACTGGCAACCGAGGTGTGTTTTCTAATGATTGAGCTATTTGACCAACCATTGAATTTTCAAGTCCCATAAAAGCAGCCATGTAGGTAGAAAATTTCATAAAATCTCTACGGCTATAACCTCGTTTTATGATGGTTTCGTAGTAGGTGTTTCGTTTTTCATTATTAGCAGACATAATTAAAAAATTTAGAAATAAAAGAGAATCTTACATTGAAATATTTTTACTTAAAAAAAGCATGTATCTAATTTAGTAAAATATTCAATGTAAATTACACTAACACCCTAATTTAGAACGTTTTAAAATAAGACCAAACAATCCTTAGTAGTAACAATTGTTACAGGTGATTTTTACTGATGATTATCATATGTTTTCTTTTTATATATTTTGTAACTTTGAGAGTAAATCCTTTAATACCCATGCACGAACTATCCATAGCCTTAGGAATTGTGAAAATAGCAGAAGATGAGACTGCAAAAGCGAAGGCTAAAAAGGTAACAAAAATTGAATTAGAAATTGGTGTTTTAGCAGGTGTGGAAATTGATTCGTTGAATTTTGTTTGGAGTTCTGCCGTACAAGATACAGTGCTTGAAAATGCTGAAAAGGAAATCTTAATTATTGAAGGAAAAGGAAAATGTATAGATTGTAATACTGAATTTGAGATGGATAATATTTATGATTGCTGCCCTGAATGTGGAAGTAATTTTAAAGGCATTTTAAAAGGGAAAGAATTAAGAGTTAAGGCAATAGAAGTAATTTAAAACCTAAAAATATGTGTGGAACTTGTGGCTGTGGATCTGAAAGTAAAGGTCCTACAATTTTAAAACCTGGAGAAAAAGAGCATGAACATTCTCATAACGAACATACTCATGAGCATTCTCACGATGGTCACCATCACCATCACGATGGACATTCACATACACACGATCATTCTCATGACCACAATCATAAAGTTTTAAAAATTGAACAAGATATTTTACAAAACAATCAGGTTTTGGCGGCAAGAAACAGAGGTTATTTTGAAGCAAAAAAAATATTTGCACTAAACTTAGTTAGTTCACCTGGTTCTGGAAAGACTTCCATTTTGGAACGTACCTTAGCCGATTTAAAAGCTGAAATACCCTTTTATGTAATTGAAGGCGATCAGCAAACAATGAATGATGCCAACAGAATTGACGCATTAAATATTCCGGTTGTTCAAATAAATACAGGGAAAGGTTGCCATTTAGAAAGTGATATGGTGTACAATGCCGTTAAAAAATTGGAAATAAAAGATAATTCCATATTGATGATTGAGAATGTTGGGAACTTAGTTTGTCCTTCAATGTTTGATTTAGGAGAAAGTAAACGCGTTGTTATTATTAGTACCACAGAAGGAGAAGACAAGCCAATTAAATATCCTGATATGTTTTATACTTCTAATATTTGCATTATCAATAAAATAGATTTGTTGCCTTATGTAAATATTAATGTTCAAAAACTGAAAGATTACGCTTTAAAGGTAAATCCAAATTTGCAATTTTTTGAAGTTTCAGCAACAACAGGTGAAGGTATGGAAGCTTGGTATAACTGGTTGAAGGATCAAAGTAAAATTTTAGAGGCTAAAGCTTAAAGTTTGCGGAAAAAATATTTAAAATGTACTAATTACCAGATACCAATTACTAAAAACCAACAACCATTATGTGTTTATCAATTCCTGGAAAATTAATAGAAATAACATCTCAATTAGATGAAACTTTTAGAGTTGGAAAAGTATCATTTGATGGTATTATTAAAGAAGTAAGTTTAACTTTAGTTCCTGAAGCTAATGTGGGAGATTATGTGCTAGTTCATGTTGGTGCAGCAATTTCTACCATTGATGAAGAAGAAGCAAAAAAAACTTTTGATATTCTTATGCAACTTAATGAGTTAAATGAATTAGATAATAATGACTCTGATTAAAAATCGAAATTCCAATTAAATAAATCCGTTTTTAAACCAAACGAAATCCAAGTTGAATTCGATTTATCAAATACACCTGTTGGTGCATCAGGATTAAAATCTCTAAATGTTAACCCTCCAAATAATTTTAAATTTGTAGCTGGATTAACCAAATAACCTACTTGTAAATCACCAATAAATATATTAGCTGTATTTCCCTGACCAATTTCATTTCCATAATCTGATGCTCTATTGTCATTGTCTTCAAAAACATTTCCTCCATAACTAAAAGTATCAGTTCCATTATTAAAATCGAACCCTTTTTTACCTAAAATTATTTTTGCGTTTGCAAACCAACGGTCTTTAGTAAACCTTGCAATACCTATAACTTCTTTAAAATTTGAACCCCACAAATGTGCTAAAGGCTGGTTATTATGTCCATAATTTAAATTTAACTCATCATGGGAATATGTATAAGGCCTCACTGCATTGTACTCTGCTTGCAGATATAAATTTTCAATATGAAATGCGTTGTAATACTTTACCCCAAGTTGAATTCCATATTTATTGGCCCACCAACCATTACTACTTGTAATTTCGCCAGCTCTAAATTCATCTAATATCAATTGAGAATAAAGGCTAAAATCTTTTAACTTATATTTTAAACTAAGTCCAAGTAACGTGTTACCTGCTCTTGATCCTGTAGAAAATTCTACGGCAGTATAAAAAATAAGCGGATTTAAATAATTCACATCAAAACCTCTATTATTTGTATCTTCCCAAATTACCGTTTCAAACAATCCTATATTTAGTTTCTTAGTTGCATTCCAACTTAAATAATGAATAGCCATAAATTTTTGTTTGTATGCCCCATCAACCGTTAATTCTGGTCTAACATCTTGCATCCACATCCAAAGATTAGTGTATTTAATTTTCCAGAAATTAGTGTTTATTTTAAAGAAAGGATATGGTGAAGCAACATCTGATAAAAATAAAGACCGATAACCATCTCCTATAAAATTTTTACCATTTCCAAACTGAAAATTAAACGTTTTATTTGGAGTATAAGATAAATAAGCTTCTGCTACTGGATAATCATAGGCGTCTGAATTAAATTCTTTTGCAATTCCTCTACCTGGAATAATTGCAGGATTTCCACCATCAGGTTTTATGGATTCAGCATATTGATTTACATAATTAGCAAATCGTCCTTGACTTTCATAAAAACTGGTTGAAAAATTAAAATTTTTCCCTATTCCTCCATTAATATGTACAGATCTTGTATTATTAAACGTTTTTATACCCTCACTATCTTTTCCTAATTGTAAATCTACACCTGGGTCAACCGTAAACCAAAAATTGTTACCCTTTACAAAAGCCATATGCTCATTCAATAACTTTTTACCAAACCAAGTAGATTTTGGTTTTATGAGCTTATTTTTCTGTGCATCTAAATCAATATATTTTTCTACTTCAGAATATACATATGGTTTTACTGCTGTATGTGAATTGTTAGCCTGATTTAAATAATAATCATATGAACTATATTCTGCATGCGTAAAAGGGATATTTAATTCACTTTTATGTTCAGGGAATAACGTGTTTTTTGTGAATACTTCAACCAGTTCTTCTTTCTGTTGAATTGGTTCAACTTCAATTTTAACCCCCTTTTTTACAATTTCTTCATTCACATTATTTTCTAAAGGAATTGATAAAGGAAACACAAATTGCATTTCAATTGGATGATTGTTATATTTTGCTGATATTATTTTTGGAAATGTAGTAAAAACTCGTTCTATTTCTTCTTTTAATTCTTTATATGGAGAATTGACATAAATAACATTAAAATTACCTGACGTATTTACCAAAAAAACAATATTAATAGTTCCAATAAAATTTTCTTGTTGAATGTTTTCTGGAACTTTAATTTCTGCTAATATCAAATTTTTAACTTGGTTCTTGAAACAAAAAGGTATTTCAGAAACATTTAAAGAGTCACATTCTTTAAAAATAGGATATTTTTCTATTTGCGAAAAAACAGAAATTGACAAAAAAAAGAAAATAAAACTAGAAACTATTTTTTTCATACCTGTTTTTATGCGATTTTTTCGACTTTATTATCTTTTAATTGATACTTTTCCCCGCTTTCTAAGCAGGTTGCAAACCCATTTTTATCAAACTCTAAACGATGCCCATATTCACTAATCCAACCAATTTGTTTTGAAGGATTTCCAACAACCAATGCATATGGTAAAACTTCTTTTGTTACAACTGCTCCGGCCCCAATAAAAGCGTACTCACCAATATCATTTCCACAAACAATAGTAGCATTTGCACCAATACTAGCGCCTTTTTTGACTAAAGTTTTTGAATATTCACCTCTTCTAACAATGGCGCTTCTAGGGTTTATAACATTTGTAAATACCATTGAAGGACCTAAAAACACATCATCTTCACAAATTACACCTGAATATATGGATACATTATTTTGCACTTTTACATTTTTACCCAAAACTACATCGGGAGAAATTACTACATTTTGACCAATGTTACAATTTTCACCAATTTTTGAATTTGGCATCACATGACTAAAATGCCAAATTTTAGTTCCTTTTCCAATTTCACAACCTTTATCAATTACGGCTGTTTCGTGTACAAAATAATCTTCCATTTTTAATACCCTTCATTTGCATTGCCACCTTCAGCAATAACTTTAGCTGATGATGTACCAATACGTGTAACACCTAATTCTACCATTTTAACAGCATCATCATAATTCCGAACACCACCTGCTGCTTTTGCTGGCAAAGGTTTTGCATTTTCAACAATAAGCTGCATAGCTTCAAAAGTAGCTCCGTTTGGCTTACCTTCTTCTGTTTTAAAAAATCCTGTTGAAGATTTTACAAAAACTTTTTCTGCATTTTCTTCTCCAAAATTTTCTAAAACAACATCACGTATTAGTTGTGTTAAAGAAATTATCTCATCATTTGTTAATGCTGCAATTTCAATAATCCATTTTGCCACTTTATTGTTATCTAATGCTAATTTGGTCCCTTTAAAAACCTCCGCTTTTACCAGATTAATTTTATCCTCCTTAAACGCAATATAATTTACCACGTAATCTAACTCATCTACATCAGCATCAATAGCTTTTTGAGCCTCAATTAATTTTTTATTTGTACTATAAGTCCCTTCATGAAAACCAATTACAGTACCAATTAATGCTTCTGAATTTGCTGTTTTCACCATTTCACGAGCCATTGCAACAAATTCTGGACGAATCATTGCTAGTTTATAATTGTTTTCAATTACTTCAGCTACTAAATTTTTAACATTTGTCGCTGTTTCTTCTTCTGAAATACCGGCTTGAATAGCAGTTTTTAAATATGTTGAGTCTAAATATTGATTTACTTTCATTTTATTAATTTTAATTTACGAAAATACTAATTTACAAAACATAATAGTTTATTATTAAACATTACTTCATAAAAAAATCCCGCTGTAACGGGATTTTTCAAAGTATCTGTTTTAATTTATACTACTTTAAAAACAATTGGAAGCCCATACCTAACACCTACTGGTCGTCCTCTTTGCCTTCCAGGAGTCATATTTGGAAGTAATTGAATAACTCTAATGGCTTCTTCTTGCAATTTTTTATGTGGAGCTCTTGCTTGAATATCTGCAATATTTCCATTTTTATCAATTTTAAATAATACAAAAATACGTTGAGTACTGCCTTGTGGCAATCCTAAATCTGATGCTAACTCTGCATTAAATCTTTTTGAAACAAATTTTGACATTTCTGAGGAAAAACAAGCTCTTAATTCAGTGTTATTACCCGAACACCCAGGGAAAATTGGAACATTTTCTATCACCAAAAAGGGTACATCTTCAATCATCTCTTCCTCTTCTTCAACAGAAACTACATCTTTATTAAGATTTATAAACACCGCTTCTGATTCATCTGTTTCAGTTGATTCTATAATAGTTTCAATTACTTCAACTTGATCTTCTACTTGAATAATTTTATCTGGTAAAACTACTTTTGTAATGGGATTAATTTCTGGTTCAACTATTTTAATCTCAACTATTTCTTCCAGATTTTCCGCAGTAACAAAACTGCCTACTAATTCCTTTACAGAACTAGGGTAGGATTTCATATTCATGAATTGATAAACAATAAAAAGTGCTAGTACTAATCCTAATTGAATTAATATTTTACTATAATTTTCAAGAGTAGCGTTTGGATATTTTTTAATTTGCATTTCACTTGTTTTAGAATTAAACAAGAACTATTTGTAATAACTGTTTTACAGTATTATTTATAATGCAAGAAATTGGAAATAACTAATAATAAAGCAAAATCCTGCAAGATTATTATCATACTAAATTTACAAAATATTTAAATAGAAAGCAATGATTTAAGGCTAAAAAAAACTCAACCAAATGGTTGAGTTTTTAATTATTATATAGTATACTTTTTTACTCTACTTTAAATGCAATTGGTAAACTGTATTTTACACCAACTGGTCGTCCACGTTGTTTTCCAGGTGTCATTTTAGGTAACAATTTAACAACTCTAATTGCTTCTTCTTGTAATCTTTTGTGAGGAGCACGAGCCATTACATCAGTAATATTACCCGATTTATCAATTTTAAACATCACAAAAATTTTCTTAACTCCAGGAGCTAATCCTAAGTCAGATGCTAATTCTGAATTAAATTTTCTATTTACATGTTTTGTAATTTCCTCTTGTAAGCATTCTCTTAATTGAGCTTTAGTACCTTTACATCCAGGATATATAGGAACATCTTCAATAATAGCAAAAGGAACATCTTCAACAACATCTTCTTCTTCATCAACTTCAACAATTTGTGTTACCTCTACAACATCATTTTCATCAGTTTCAGTAGATTCAATTACAGTTTCTTCAACTTTTTCTTCATCCTTTACCACTTCAATTACATCTGGTGCTACTGGTGGTGGTGGTGCTTGTTCAGGTGGCTTAATTATATCAAGTTCTAATTGTTCTTCAACGTCTTCAACGTTTAAAGTTGAGGCAGCAAGCTCACCAATAACTCTGTCATACGTCTTTTTTTCAATAGCTAAATACACTATTAGTAGTGCTAAAACTAAACCTAACTGCATAAATAACTTGCTGTAGTTTTCTAGATTTGCTTTTGGAT
>ERZ889078.2173-NODE-2173-length-14244-cov-14.651491_pt1 | contig 14244 bp, 12 predicted proteins | sample MGYA00521266_ERZ889078 | MGnify/ENA primary metagenome ERZ889078 (study PRJEB32303, sample SAMEA104408618) | aquatic metagenome | biome: Brackish water; feature: Pelagic; material: water | place: Baltic Sea | collected 2014-06-16T06:34:00 | depth 76,534 m ...
TTACAAAAACGACATCTCCACGAAGTGAAGATGCCGAGTTGGTAAATTATAATGGGTGGTTAAACGGAAAGATTAAATCTCAAACGTCTCCATAAACTTGGTGGTATAGTTACCCTTCACAAAGTCGGGGTCATCCATCAGTTTACGGTGAAAAGGAATGGTTGTTTTAATTCCTTCAATCACAAATTCGTCTAACGCTCTTCGCATTTTAGCAATTGCTTCTGGGCGTGTTTGTGCCACAGTTATCAGCTTTGCTATCATAGAGTCGTAGTGCGGAGGAATGGTATAGCCCGCATAAATGTGAGAATCTACACGTACACCATGGCCACCAGGAGTATGCAGGGTAACAATCTTACCTGGGCATGGACGAAAATCGTTGTACGGGTCCTCAGCATTAATTCTGCACTCAATAGCATGCATTTGTGGGTAATAATGATTTCCTGAAACAGGAATACCTGCAGCCACCTTTATTTGTTCCCAAATAAGGTCGTAGTTAATTACCTCTTCGGTAATTGGGTGCTCTACCTGAATTCGGGTATTCATTTCCATGAAATAGAAATCGCGGTTCTTGTCAACCAAGAATTCAACGGTTCCAGCTCCTTCATAATTTACGGCTGCTGCTGCTTTTACAGCTGCTTCACCCATTCTATCGCGCAACTCATCCGTCATAAACGGAGAAGGTGTTTCCTCCATTAATTTTTGATGGCGTCTTTGTATAGAACAGTCTCTTTCAGAAAGATGGCAGTAGTTTCCGAACTGATCTCCAACAATTTGAATCTCAATATGACGTGGATCCTCCACAAACTTCTCCATGTACATTCCGTCATTACCAAAAGACGCCTTGGCTTCTTGACGGGCAGAGTTCCACATTTCCTCCATCTCCTCTTCACTCCAAACTACCCGCATGCCTTTTCCACCACCACCGGCAGTGGCTTTTATCATTACAGGATACTTGACTTTTTTGGCCGATTTCTTAGCGTCAGCCAAATCTTTTAGCAAGCCTTCCGAACCAGGAATACAAGGAACTCCCGCCTTAATCATAGTGGCTTTTGCAGAAGCTTTATCTCCCATACCATCAATCATTTCTGGCGATGCACCAATGAATTTGATGCCGTGCTCTCCACAAATTTTAGAGAAGGTCGAATTCTCAGCTAAGAATCCATAACCAGGATGAATAGCATCTGCATTGGTTATTTCTGCCGCAGCTATAATGCTCGGAATATTCAGGTAACTCTTAGAACTAGGAGGAGGGCCAATACAAACGGCTTCATCTGCAAACCTAACATGCAGACTTTCCTTATCAGCTGTTGAGTAAACCGCAACAGTCTTGATGTTCATTTCCTTGCAGGTACGTATGACGCGCAAAGCAATTTCGCCCCTGTTGGCTATTAGAATTTTCTTAAACACGAAGAGTGAATTGCGTTAGAATTAATGCGGTTCAATTAAGAACAACGGTTGGTCGTACTCTACAGGAGAAGAATCGTCTGCCAAAACCTTCACGATTTTTCCGCTTACTTCAGCTTCAATCTCATTGAAAAGTTTCATCGCTTCAATAATGCAGATAACATCTCCTTTCTTCACTTCATCTCCTACACCTACAAATGGGTCTTTCTCTGGAGAGGATGAGCGGTAGAAAGTTCCAATCATAGGAGACTTTACTTCTTCATAGTTTCCATTATCAGCAGCCGCATCGGTTTGTGCTGGTGCCGCCTCTGCAACGGGCGCAGTTGGTGCAGATGCCACAACCTGTGGTGCTACCGCAGCTTGTGCCGTGGTTTGCACAACCTGAACTTCAGGTTGTCCTCCTCTTTTGTAAGGAGGGGTTTTAATTGTGATTTTGAATCCTTTTGATTCAAGCTCCACTTCGCTCACGCCCGATTTGGACACGAATTTTATCAGTTCTTGGATCTCTTTAATATCCATGTTTTTTCCCTTATATGAGGTTCAAATGTATAAATTTCTGAGGGCAGTAGGTTGTGTTATTCTGCCGTGTTGTAAGCCCATTTCAAATACAGGGCGCCCCAGGTAAATCCACCACCAAATGCACTAATAATTAGGCTGTCACCCTTCTTTAGTTTCGATTCCCATTCGTGTAAACAAAGCGGAATGGTTCCATTTGTTGTATTTCCGTACTTCATGATGTTTAACATCACTTTCTTCTCATCCAATCCCATTCTAGATGCCGTTGCATCAATAATGCGCTTGTTAGCCTGATGTGGAACGAGATAGGCGATGTCATCAGCAGTTAGATTGTTTCGTTTCATCACTTCTTCCGAAACATCTGCCATTTTAGTTACTGCAAACTTGAAAACGGCAGCGCCCTCTTGATAAACGTAGTGTTCGCGTGCATCGACAGTCTCATGAGATGCGGGTCTTGCAGAACCACCAGCTTTTTGATGAAGGTGTACAACACCTGAGCCATCTGTGTGTAATTGATGGTCGATTAGACCATTACCATCTGTGCTTGGCTCCATGAGTACAGCACCAGCTGCATCGCCAAAAATGATGCACGTAGCTCGGTCGGTATAGTCAATGATGGAAGACATCTTGTCTGCTCCAATCACCACTACTTTTTTATATCGTCCGCTTTCTATAAACATAGATGCGGTTGTAAGCGCATAGATAAAACCAGAACATGCTGCATTAAGGTCGTAACTGAATGCGTTAACCATTCCGCACTGGTCAGAAACAATATTGGCCGTTGCAGGAAACTGCATATCGGCTGTTACTGTGGCGCAGATAACAAGATCAATATCTTCTGGTTTGGTATTGGTTTTTTCGAGAAGTCCTTTAACAGCGGGAGTCGCCATTTTGGAGATTCCCATGTCTTTTCCTTTTAGGATTCTACGCTCTTGAACACCTGTCCTGGATTGAATCCATTCATCATTGGTGTCAACCATAGTTTCAAGCTCCGCATTAGTGAGTTTGTACTCTGGAACCCAAGTATTTATTCCTGTAATGGCTGCTCTGGTCTTTGTCATTCCGTTGCTTTTTCCTTACCCCTCGAAACAAAAATTGCGGCTAAGTTAGCCGCAATCCTTTCATTCACAAATCCGATTTCGGAATGTGTTAAGCCTTTTCCATTACTACTTGTCCTTTGTAGTAAAGCTTTCCTTCGTACCAATGTGCTCGGTGGTAAAGATGTGGCTCGCCAGTAGTCGGACAGATAGCTATTGTAGGAGCCTCAGTCTTGTAATGCGTACGTCTTTTGTCTCTACGCTGCTTGGATATCTTTCGTTTAGGATGCGCCATAATACTCTACTTAATACTTGTTAATCTTTCAGTTGATCTTTAATCTTATTCAATTCAACCCACAAAGGGTTGTTTTTACTCTCTTCCACCTCAGAAGAACCAAGTGCTTTCAAAGTGGCTTGGTCACAAATTGATGTGTCGCCATTTTCTTCACAAGGAACTTTCCTCAACGGAAGGTTCAGTCCAATAAACTCGTAAATCAGTTGTGAAATGTCTAACTCATATGACTCTCTCGGAATAACCAGTAGGTTTTCGTCTAGTTCATCATAATCATCACCAAATTTCACGTATACCTGATGTTCTCCTTCTAAATGCTGCTTGAATTCTACTGTGCATCTGTCACAGTTTTCTTCAACCCAGCCTTTAAGTTCAAAGTCGAGTACAAGCATGGTGGATTTTTTATCCATCAAAACTTTTACGTCTACTTCTCCCTTTTTGAATGGAGAATAATCGAGTTTTTCAAAGAACGAATCGTCAACTGTAAAGTCAAATTCGTGTTTTCCAAATTTCAATCCTGAGAATTGAACTATGAATGCACTAGACTTTTCCATGTTTCAGAACGAGGGCTGCAAAAGTAATTATTTCAATTGATGTTGCAATGATTGATTTTAACCCAAATAATAGGCATTTGAAAAAACGGCTAAATCAGCTTGGAACTACTTGTTTATTCTTCTGGCGAATCGGGCTTTTCTGCCTCCACTTTTGGTTTTGGGGCGGCTGGTCTTGGCTTTCTAGGGCCTCTATCATCAGCTCTTCCACCACGGTCGCCACGTCCAGCACCTTCCATTCGGATTTCCTTCTGTGGTTTCAGCACGTTTGAAGTGTATTCAGCATAACGTTCCCGTTCTCGTACAAGGTCAATGCCTAAGAAAAGTGCATCTCTAAACGATTGCTCGCTAGCAATTCCTTTTCCTGCAATATCGTACCCTGTTCCATGGTCAGGAGAAACCCGCACTTTGGGCAAGCCCGCTGTGTAGTTAACGCCTTGGTCAAAATTCAATGTTTTAAATGGAATCAAGCCTTGGTCGTGGTACATAGCCAGCACCACATCAAATTGACGGTAAGCCCCAGAGCCGAAAAATCCATCAGCTGCAAACGGACCGAAAACAAGGATGCCATCTTCTTTGGCTTTCTTAATTGCTGGTGCAATCAAATCTTTTTCTTCGTTACCAATAACACCTCCATCACCATTGTGCGGATTCAAACCGAGCACGGCAATTTTCGGCTTTCTAATTCCGAAATCTTGAGGAAGAGTTCTGTCTAGAAATCGAATTTTTTTGATGATGCTTTCGAAGGAAAGATGTTTTCCAATCTCAGACAATGGCAAGTGCCCTGTCATAAAAGTGACTTTCAGGTTTTCGCTCACCATCAACATGGCGTATTCATCCACGCCAAACGCATCTGCTAAATATTCCGTGTGTCCCGGAAAATTGAACTCATCAGATTGAATGTTGTGTTTGTCAATTGGCGCGGTAAGTAGCACATCAATTTTTCCTTCTTTCAAATCTGCGGTAGCCGCTTGAAGTGATTTCAGCGCATACTTCCCGCTAGCCTCGGTTGGCGTTCCCAAGTTAAGTTCCACTTCCTCATCCCACACGTTAATAACGTTAGCGCGTTTTGGGTTTGCCTGCTCAATCGATTTTATTTCTTCAAAACTGAAGTCCTTTATATCCAATTCTTTCCGATAGGCGGAAGAAACTTTTTTTGAAGCGTAAAGGATAGGCGTGCACAGTTCGGAAATACGAGGATCTAAAAACGTTTTTATCGCAACTTCTAGTCCAATTCCGTTTAGGTCTCCACAAGAAATTCCAATCTTAATCCTCTCCGTATCTCTGCTCATTTCGGTCCCTAATTTTTAACTGTTTTCATCCCGACAGGAATGCCCCTGTCAATTCGTAAATTCGTGGTCTCAAAAGTACCAACTTTAACACAGGTAATATCGGCTGGTTCTGTCCGAACACATTTGATTCATCCTTGTTTATTAAGCCATATATGGATTGCACCAAACTACTCGATAAAGCATTAAAAGCGGAATTTCTTTCTGCCGAAGAAGGACAGTTTCTCTTCGAAAATGCAGATTTAGCCGACCTAATGTTTGTCGGAAATGAGCTTCGGAAAACCAAACGAAATGACGGGAAGGTAACGTGGATTATTGACCGCAATATGAACACAACCAATGTGTGTATTGCCAACTGTAAATTCTGCAACTTCTACCGAATTCCGGGTCATGCAGAAAGCTACATTACGGATATTGAAACGTATAAGGTTAAAATTGAAGAGACCTTTAGATACGGGGGCGAGCAGTTGCTTTTACAAGGCGGACATCACCCTGAATTAGGCTTGAAATTTTATGCCGATTTGTTTAGAGAGCTGAAGTCTCTATATCCAAATTTGAAACTTCATTCATTGGGACCGCCAGAAATTGCACACATTTCTAAGCTCGAGGGAATGAGTCATACGGAAGTTCTGAAAGCACTTAAAGCAGCTGGATTAGACAGCTTACCAGGTGCTGGAGCAGAGATTTTGAACGACCGTGTTCGTAGATTAATTTCTAAGGGAAAATGTACCGGTAGAGAATGGTTGGAAGTGGCGGAAGCTTCACATCAATTAGACATTACCGGTTCTGCAACCATGATGTTTGGGCACATAGAAACCCTAGAGGAGCGTTTTGAGCATTTGGTTTGGTTACGTGAATCTCAGGCGAAGAAACCTGCACATGCCAAAGGTTTTATCGCGTTTATTCCGTGGCCTTTTCAGGATGATGGAACGCTGCTTAGAAGGGTAAAAGGAATTAGAAATAGCTGTACGCCAGATGAGTATGTGAGGATGATTGCCATTTCGAGAATCATGCTTCCAAACATCGATAATATTCAAGCTTCGTGGCTAACTGTTGGAAAGCAAACCGCCCAAATGTGCTTGCATGCGGGTGCCAACGATTTTGGTTCGATTATGATTGAAGAAAACGTTGTTTCTGCGGCTGGTGCACCGCACCGGTTTACGGCAGATGCGATTCAAGAGGCTATTCGCGAAGCAGGTTTTGAACCGCAACTTAGAACACAGCAATACGAATACCGAGAATTGCCTGCCGATATGGAGCAACAATTGATCGATTATTGATAAAAGCCAAGAACAATAAAGCATAACTTTAATAGGTTAAGACTGTAGTCATTTCCCGAATGAAAAAAATTCTCCTCATTGTGTTTGTACTTCTTGCTTCGTTTGGAGCCAAGGCTACGCACAATCGCGCGGGAGAAATCTCCATTCAGTTTTTAGGCGGGTTAACGGTAAGAGCTACGGTTACTACCTATACGGTACCAGATAGTCCTGCTGACAGACCTTTTCTTGAAGTAGGTTGGGGAGATGGAAACATTGATACCGTTCCGAGGGTAAATGGCGGTGGAGATGGCGTTGTCATACTTCCGGGTGTAAAGAAGAATGTTTACATCTATGAGCACACGTATGCTAGCCCGTCTACCTATAGAATTTACATGGAAGACCCGAACCGTAATGGCGGGATAAACAACATTCCAAACTCTGTAAACGTGCCGTTTTATATCGAAACGGAAATAATCATTTCGCCATTTGCTGGACCAAGCAGCACGCCAATACTTTTAAATCCTCCAGTAGATGATGCCTGTGTGGAGCGAATTTATGAGCACAACCCGGGAGCTTACGACCCAGATGGAGATAGTTTGAGCTACGATCTTGTGGTCTGTGCAGGCGAGTTGGGAGAACCAATTGCGGGCTACACTTTCCCCAATGGAATAACCATAAATGCCGTAACAGGCGATTTGATTTGGGATTCTCCACAGCAACAGGGCGAATACAATTTTGCCATACGTGTAATTGAATGGCGAAGACTTGAAGATGGTTCGTACATCCCAGTTGGATATACAATTAGAGACATGCAGGTTACGGTATTGCCGTGCAACAACAACCCTCCAATAGTGGAGACAATCGTAGAGATTTGTGTGGCAGCTGGAGATACATTGGAATTTTTGGTGGAGGCGTGGGACCCAGACGGAGACCCCGTTACCCTTACTGGAACTGGGGGACCTTTGGAGCAACCAATAAGCCCCGCTACGTTTAGTCAGCCAACCTCATCTCAAGACACAGCTAGAAGTACTTTCCGTTGGATTCCGCAATGTTCTCATGTGCAAATTCAACCTTATACTATGTCGTTTCGTGCGGAAGATGACCCGCCTGCCAATGATATTTCGTTGGTTGATTATCACACTACGTTTATCACCGTTGTAGGACCTGCTCCAGAAAACCCAGCGGCAGACCCACAAGGAAATGCCATTCAATTGAGTTGGGATCAAAGTCCGTGTAGCGAGGTAATTGGCTACAAAATCTATAGAAGAATAGAAGAATATGGCTTTGAGCCGGATACATGTGAGGTTGGCGTTCCTGCCTACACGGGCTATGGATATATAGGTTCTACGTCTGGTCTAACTTCTACATCCTATTTAGATGATAATGGTGGGGCAGGCCTCACCATGGGAATTGAGTATTGCTACATGGTAGTGGCTTGTTTCCCCGATGGAGCTGAGAGCTATGCATCTGAAGAATTTTGTGCCTATTTGAATAGAGACTTACCTATAATTACCAACGTTTCTGTTAGAAATACGGATTTAATTAACGGCTCTATGTATGTGGCTTGGAGCAAACCAACCGAGCTTGACACAGTCCAAATTCCTGGTCCATATGAGTATCGAGTTTTGCGTGCCGATGTGACTAATCCAACCGATTATCAGTTGAAAGAAACGTTCTTCAATTTGAACGATACCATCTTTATAGACACCATTCTGAATACAAAAGAATTGGAATTCTATTATAAGATTGAGCTGTTTAATGCCGAAGCAGGTAATGAGTTTGTGGTTGGAGAGTCGGATTCCGCCTCATCAGTATTCCTTATCGCCATTGGAACAGACAATCAGATTCAGTTGGTTTGGAACGAAACCGTGCCGTGGATTAATGACACATTCGACATCTATCGACTGTTACCAGATTTGTCATCATTTGTGTTGATTGACTCGACCATCGAGCATACGTATTTAGATACAGGCCTTGCCAATGGAGTGGAGCAATGCTACAAGATTGAAAGCCGAGGTCATTATTCGATTGACGGAATTGTTGACCCAATTTTCAACTGGTCTCAGGAAACCTGCACTACACCTGTAGATACGATTCCGCCATGTGCACAAGACTTAACTATTGAATCTGATTGTGTTGAGTTAATCAATAATCTGACTTGGACTCAAAGCCCCGAATGCCCGAACGACATTGTAGAATATCGCGTGATGTACACTTCTGTTTACGGTGGAGAGCTGAATGTGATAAGCACACATGACTATCCTTGGGCGGCTTTTGAACATGGACCGCTGGAGTTTACGATGGCTGGATGCTATGCAATAGCAGCGGTCGATTCATTCCAAAATGTAACCACTTCCGATACGGTATGTATAGATAATTGCTCCAATTATGAGTTGCCGAATGTTTTCACGCCAGGTGGAGATTCGTACAATGATTTCTTCACACCATTTCCGTATGCGTTTGTAGAGAGTATAGAATTGAAAATTTACAATAGATGGGGACTAAAAATCTTTGAAACAACCGACCCAGATATTCTTTGGGACGGTTCGAACCAGTCAACAAAATTGGCTTGCAGCGATGGAGTTTACTATTACGTATGTACTGTAAATGAGATAAGGCTAGAAGGCGTGGTGCCGCGTAATCTACACGGGTTTGTTCATCTTCTCAGAAACTCTTCGCCTAGCCCGAATTAAAGAACATGTTTACAGGAATTATTGAAACGCTAGGAACACTGCTTGAGGTGGAAAAGGAAGGCTCTAACGTCCATTTTTCTTTTATCGCTCCCATTGCGCGCGAATTAAAAGTTGATCAAAGCGTGGCGCATAATGGCGTTTGTCTCACGGTTGTGAAACTATTGAACAAGAGCAGCTATGTAGTTACAGCCATTGATGAAACCTTAAAGCGCACCAATTTGGGTAAGCTTAAGATTGGCGATACAATCAACCTAGAAAGGTGCATGCCAGCCAATGGTCGCTTTGATGGGCATATTGTGCAAGGGCACGTAGATCAATTGGGCGAAGTAGTTTCTGTGGAGAAGAAAGACGGCAGTTACTTGTTTACGTTTAAGCACGAAAAAGGCGAAAACTTTACCGTTGATAAAGGCTCCATTACCATTAATGGAGTGAGTCTAACAGCTTTTGATACTTCTGATTCTGGCTTCACTGTTGCCATTATCCCGTACACGTTTAATCATACCAATTTTGGTAATCTTAAAAAGGGGAATTCTGTAAATCTGGAGTTCGACATTATTGGCAAGTACGTTGCCCGAATAATGACTAAGCGGTAATTAAAAGATGGCGGATGCTACGGCTTTCGTAGCGCCCGAAGTTCCCATTGTATAATAATGTAAGCATGGAACGTTTGCTTCTACTAGTTCCTTGCTTTGTGCAATGCACCACTCCGTTCCAATTTGGGCTGCTTCTTCGTTGTTTTTGCACTTTTCAACCTCATCATACAAATCTGCAGGCACGTCTATGTGGAACATGCTTGGCAAAATATGAGTCTGATTTTTTGTTGTTAAAGGCTTTAACCCGGGAATGATTGGAACCGTAATTCCAGCTGCACGGCATTCTTCCACAAAACGGAAATACGCCTTATTGTCGAAGAACATTTGCGTTACAATGTACTCTGCACCAGCATCTACTTTCTTTTTCAAGAAGCGTAAATCGGTTTTACGGTTAGGTGCTTTAATATGCTTTTCTGGATATCCGGCTACGCCAATACAGAAGTTTGTCTCCTTTACATTGGTCAAATCCTCATCCAAATAGTTGCCATTGTTCAATTGAACAATCTGACCTACCAGCTCGCTTGCATAAGCATGTCCGTCTGGTTCAGGAATAAAGTTTGGCTCCGTTTTAATGGAGTCTCCTTGAAGGGCCAAAACGTTGTCAATCCCTAAGAAATTAAGGTCGATAAGTGCGTTTTCGGTTTCTTCTTTGGTAAAGCCACCGCAGATAATGTGTGGCACCGCATCAATACCATACTTATTCATAATGGCAGCGCAAATACCAACGGTGCCGGGTCTTTTCTTAATGCTTACACGTTCAAGATACCCACCTGGTCGCTTTTTGTAAACGTATTCTTCGCGGTGGTAGGTAACATCCACAAACGAAGGCTTAAATTCCAGCATAGGTTCTATGCCGTTGAATAACGAATCAATGCTTTTTCCCTTTAGTGGGGGTAGAATTTCGATGGAAAAAAGGGTGCTTTTAGCACCCTTTAAATGATCTACAACTTTCATACTGTTTTTCTATAGGCCGTAGCTTATTGCGCTTGTCCGTGAAGCAAGTGCACATATCCTGTTTCGGCTTCATAACCAGATCTAGTAAGAACCCAATAGTAAACACCATCAGCTTCTTTATCACCTCTCCAAGGATTTAAATGATAATCATCAACATCATAGCACTTACGTCCCCATCGGTCAAAAATCTTCACATTATTTCCTGCATGCAGGTCTAATGCAACAATATTGAAATACTGATTTTCAGGTTCTGAAGATTCTGGATTAAATACGTTTGGTACATCAAGCGTGCAATCAATTACCTCGTAAATAACCTCCGCTTGGTCTGTTCCGCAGAAGTTGCTGATTGTAGCTGTTACGTGGTAAAGGCTATCAATAGTGTTAAGTGCTGTTGGGTCGTCTCCAGCAATTATCAATGTGTCTTGAGTAACTCCAAACGGATTCCATTGTAGGTTATCGTAGAAATCTGTGTTGGTAGTGTAAACCAATACCATATCGTCTTCAATACAGATTCTAGTTGTGTCTGTAGCAATTTCGATTGTTGGGGCTGGCGCGAAGAACACATCCCAAGATTTAACCATTGCACACTGATCATCTGTAAACACAAACTGGTAAGAACCAGGCTGATCTACACTTACTGAAGGAGCTCCATCTGTCATGTCTGGAGTAAATGTTGCGCTAGCACCTGTTGGGCCAGTGTAGCTCCAAGAACCACCAGTAGTGGTGAAAGTAGCAGCAAGGTCTGCTTGGTCTGCCAAACAAACTTCTAACGGACCGCTTACGCTTAATGAGTGAACAGTAATGGACGCAGCACCATTAGATACACCACAGTCGTTGGTTACAGTTACTTGAATACCTCCAGAAGCTAGTACCGAATCCAAACTAATTGTTTGACCTGTTGCTCCACCTGGAGACCACGCGTAAGTAGCGCCTATGTCTTCGTTTCCTGCATCAAACACCAAATCGGTACCTGGGCAAATGATTTGGTCCAATAAATCTACAGGCGAAGGCGTAGGGTTAAAGTCTACAAATACCGTGTCGCTCTGTCCGCAATAATCACTTGTGTAGATAAATTGGTAATCGCCATACACATCAATACTAGCAGTGGTTTGGTAACTGTCTGGTCCAGGATTGAAAGAAGCTGTTCCTCCAGCAGGACCAGTCCATGACCACTCTCCAAGAATTTCATAATCCGCAGCAGAAAGAGCGTATTCGTCAGCACACACATCATCATCGCTAAACGATGTAAGTGTTGGTACTGCGTGTACTTGCAAGGTTGTATCGTAAGGGCACCCGAAGTTGTCTACCACATTAAATTGGTAGAAATAATCTCCAGGAGTTGGAGGTAAAACTTCAATCAACGTATCACCTTGGTTTACAATAATGGTTGGGTCAATCGACCACCAAGCATCTACAATAGATGGTAAATAGAATTCTGCATTTGGGTCAATGTCTGGGTTAAATAATACACCCCATTCAAAAATGTACCCATCATCTGCTCCAATGTTATCTCTTACGGTAATAGTCCATGTTCCGTTAATTGGACATCCAATCAGGTTGTCGAAAGACTCTTCTGGTAAATAAGAACCAGGTGCCATAGAGTTTCCGGGAGAGTTAACTGTAGTAGGTATAGTATTTCCAGGATGTTCATCGCCCAAGGTTCCCCATGCAGCGTTGGCATCGAAACAATATTCCCAACCAATACCAGGCTGACCGCTTGTGTTATCGATAGGGTCGCCTAAGAAGGTTCCACCACCGCCAAATCCACCAGCAAACTCTGGTCCGATACCAGTACCCGTGTAGCTGTTAAAGAGAATAATGCTTGTACCATCTGGGCAAGTAAGCATCATTTCCAAGTCGCCCAAATAGGTGTGTTCTATGGTAATACAAATGTCAATGATATCAGAAGCGTTTTCTACCACCTGTCCCGTATCGAAATGCGAAATCTCAATATCTGTTTCGTAGTTCACACCAGAACCATCTGGCAAGTAAGTAAGGCCGGCAAAAATACCTCCGTTAATAAAGGCACCTGTTGTTGGTTCAACACCCACAGTATCTGTGTTTGAAACACCCCCTAAAAGAAGCGTGCTTTCGCCAATACAAACCGTGTCTTCTGCTAGAATGATTGTTTCTGCAAAACTTGGAATAGTAGAAACCCGAATCTTGGTAGATGTAGCAGCAATACAACCTAGCGTATCTGTAACACGCATTTCTACAAAATAGCCTGCTCTTACTTGTGGTACGAAATAAACGTTGGCCGAATCTTCAAAAATTGTCCCATCAGCAAACTCCCAATCAAACACACTTGTGATGTTTTGTTGGTCGTAGCCAAGGCCGCCTTGGGTTCCAGAATATGGATAACTGGCACTACCGTTTAACCAAACCGTATCTCCTAGGCAGATATCTATCCAACCCGTATCGGCTGGTACTTGAATTGGGTTTGTAACTACAAAAGGATTGAATGGCTGACATGGATAGCCGCAAGTAATTAAACCTTGGAAACCATCGCCTTCATCAGCACCACTGCTCACAAATTGGAAAGTCAAACAACCAGAAGGGTTACCAAAAGTTGCCTGTACGCTAATTCCGTTGGTATCAGTATCGCTGTTGTATGCTCCTAAGAGTGGGGCAGATGTGTTGTCGCCATCGTACACAAAAAGGGTATCAGAACCGTGTACATCCCAAACATCTCCAACCTCCGGAAACATTCTTAAGGTCACCTTACTTCCCGCCAATCCATCCGGACAAACAGTAATGGTAAAGGTTGAGCTAGAAGGATAAGGCCCTGCTGGGTTATCGTCCTGAAAGGTGTGTTCGTAGGCTGGTCCAAACCCACAATCGAGTGTTACAGGACCTGCATCGGTAATAGAAATTGTTTGCTGTCCGAAAGCGCTGGCGCTAACGAATAGGGCAATAAAAAGGGCAATTCTTTTCATGATTGCTTAGTGTGCTTTAAAATTCTTGTCAATTTCAGAAAGAGGAAGAATAACAAGCATCTTGTTTGTTCCTTCAATCCGTACGTAATCTCGTGCAAATTCGTGCGATTTAAGCCCAAGTTTAAACACGTTTATCTCACTTTTATCCATACTGCTAAGGGTAATAGTAGCAGGTACAGCGTCTGGCTTTTCTTTCGGAATATCTACAATCTCAAAGCTGTTTTCGAGGTAGTACGTCCAGTACTCCAACTCGGCATTAGAAAGCTTCTTTATCTCTTTTTTAGAGAATTTTGAGAGTAATCTTGAATCAAAATCGGCATTGCTTTGTGCAAAAACGGACACGTTGAAGGCTAAAAATGCAACAACGGTAAGGGCACTAATTATCGTTCTTTTCATGCGTAGGTTTCCTTTGTAAGGCGCGCAAATTTAACAACTTGATAATAACACCTTTGTTTAGCAGACGGCAGAAACTAGGAATGGTGGTTTTTTGGACATTAAATAGCAACGCTTTACGGGTGTCTTGGCTCAGGTTATCCGTTTCACTGTCCAGCCCTTATTGTTTACTTCCGATAGGACTTCAAATTTTCTGTTGTGGCGCTTAGCAATGGTGTAAACCGATTTACTTGGGTGGTATTTCTTTTTCCATTCTTCTTTAGGGAGGTAAAGCACCTCGCCTACTTCTAATTGCATTACTGCTCTAGAGAAGGCAGATTGTCTTCC
>ERZ889078.2176-NODE-2176-length-14229-cov-6.588119_pt1 | contig 14229 bp, 10 predicted proteins | sample MGYA00521266_ERZ889078 | MGnify/ENA primary metagenome ERZ889078 (study PRJEB32303, sample SAMEA104408618) | aquatic metagenome | biome: Brackish water; feature: Pelagic; material: water | place: Baltic Sea | collected 2014-06-16T06:34:00 | depth 76,534 m ...
CTAGCCCGATGCACGAGGATCCGATCCGGCTGTTGCCCAACGAGGTCCGCGAACCGGTGCTCGCCGCCATTAACGCGCGCATCGACGCCAGCGACGAAGGCGGCTACGCGGTGCGGATCGAGGGGGACTTGAACCCGGTGTGCCGCTTCATGTTCCGCAAGGTGATGGAGGAGGTCGACGGCGACTTCCTGCGGCTGCAGGAGAGCATCGTCATCAAGCGCATGGTTCTGTCGGAGAAAGACCGCGTCGGCATCGGCACCTTTCAGCCCAAAGACGAGAAGAATCAGGACTCCACCGAGCTCACTGGCGACGTCAACTACCGTCTCCTGGCCGAATATGGCAGCGACTCGGACCCGCGCGCGTTCAACTTCGATGGCGAGTTCAACGTCGCCAACCGCGGCATCATCGAGTTTGTGGAGATGTTGAAGCTCGACGTCGCCTTCCTCTACGACCTGCTCGGCGCGAGCCAGGAGCATCGCATCAAGCCGAAGAAGTTTGCGCAGACCCACATCGACGAGGTCATCTTGGGCCACACCAACGAGCCCGAGTTTCGGCGGCTGCAGAGCAACGACTACATGGAGGCGCTACGAGATCGAACGATTAAGATCGACGTGCCCTACATCACAAAGGCCACACAGGAGACACGCATCTACGCTAAGGACTTTAACAGCCGTTCAGTGAGCGCTCACATCGCGCCGCACACCCTGGAGATGGCGGCGCTCTGGGCGGTGCTGACCCGCTTGGAGGATCCGAAGAACGCGAAGCTGTCGCTGCTGCAGAAGGCGAAGTTGTACGACGGCAAACCGGTGCCAGGGTTCACCGAGGACCACATCAAAGAGCTGCGTAAATCCGCGAAGCGCGAGGGGCTGACCGGCATCTCGCCGCGCTACGTGCAAGACAAGATCTCCAACGCCTTGGTGCGCGATCCGGACCTGCGCTCGCTCAACCCCTTCATGCTCTTCAACGAGCTGGAGTCGGGCCTGAGCCACCACGGTCTGATCAACAGCGACGACGAGCGCGAGCAGTACCGACGCCTGCTGGGGGTCGTGAAGCGAGAGTACGACGACATCGTGAAAAATGAGGTGCAGAAGGCGATCAGCGCGGACGAAGGTGCGATGGCGCGGCTCGCCGAGAACTACATCGAGAACCTGCGCGCGTATGTGCTCGCCGAGACGGTGACCAACCCGTTCACCGGTGCGAGTGAATCCCCCAACGAGCGGCTGATGCGCTCGGTCGAGGAGAAGATCGGCATCGACGACGCGCGAAAAGACGACTTTCGCTCGGAGCTGATGAACTACATCGCCGGCTTGAGCCTGCGCGGCAAGCGCTTTGACTACACGATGAACGACCGCCTGCACCGCGCGCTCGAGCTCAAGCTGTTTGAGGACAGCAAGGACAGCATCAAGCTCAGCACCATCGTGACCAACACCGCGGACGCCGACACGCAGGCGAAGATCGACATCGTGAAACAGCGCCTCATGGAGCGCTACGGCTATGATGACCAGAGCGCGACCGACGTCTTGCAGTACGTAGCTAGCATCTTCGCTCGGGGCGACGCTAAGGACTCGAATCAATAGGAGGCTGCGCGGATGGCAATGCTGAACATCGACCACGACAGCCAGCGTTTTCGCGACATCGTGAAGGGTCGGGTGCGGCGCGAATTGCGACGGTTCATGTCGAGCAAGGAGCTCATCGGCAAGCAGGGCGACCAGCTGGTGTCCATCCCCGTACAAGAGATCGGGATTCCTAAGCTGCGCTATGGCAAGAACGAGAAGCAGGGCGGAATCGGCCAGGGCGACGGTGAACCAGGTGAGGCGTCCGGAGAGCCCGGCGAGGGCCAGCAGGCTGGAGACCAACCCGCCGATCACCTCTTAGAGGTTGAGTTCACGGTCGATGAGCTGGCTGAGTTGATCGGCGAAGAGCTGGAGCTGCCGCGCATTGAGCCACGCGGTCAGCGCGAGTCGAACGCCAAACGGGCGCGTTACAAAGGCATCAGTCTGAAAGGTCCAGAGTCGCTGCGACACGGCCGACGCACCTTCCGCCAAGCCCTCATGCGCAACATCTCGGCCGGTGGTTATAACCCGAAGAATCCGCGCATCATCCCGATTCGAGAAGATCGTCGCTACCGCCACTTCGAGATGGAGGAGGAGCCGCGGTCGGCGTGTGTCGTGCTCTACATGATGGACGTGAGCGGTTCGATGGGGCAGGCGCAGAAGGACATCGTGCGCTCGCAGGTGTTCTGGATCGACGCGTGGCTGCGGCACCACTACGAGGGGTTTGAGGCCCGCTTCCTCATTCACGACGCCGCGGCGCGCGAGGTGGACCGTGACACCTTCTTTCGCACGCGGGAGAGCGGCGGAACCCTGATTAGTACGGCCTACGAGCTGTGCCAGACGATCATCGAGCGCGATTACCCGGTGAGCGAGTGGAACATCTATCCGTTCCACTTCAGTGACGGAGACAACGCCACCACCAAGGACAACGAGCGCTGTGTGCAGATCGTCCGCGACGGCCTGCTGCCGGTGAGCAATCAGTTCAGCTACGCGCAGGTCGATTCGCCGTACGGCTCGGGTCGTTTCTTGAAGGTGCTGCAGGAGCACTTCGGCGACGAAGCCGGCGTGGCCATCAGCCGGGTCACGGACAAGGACGGGATCATGGACAGCATCAAGGAGCTGCTGGGAAAAGGACGGTAGCGCGAAGGTCGCACGATCTCGATCAGTACGAACTAGAAGGAGGAGACAGAAATGAGCCTGCCACCTGAGAGATTCGTCGGAGAGTCGCGGAATCTGCCGCCCGAACTCGAGGCGGCGCGGCAGGAGATCACACAGCTAGCGCGAGGGCGTGGGCTCGATTTTTTCGACACTGTGTTTGTGATGTGCACGTGGGAAGAGATCAACATGCTCGCCGCGTATGAGGGCTTCCCCGTGCGCTATCCACACTGGCGATGGGGCATGGAATACCTGCGCATGCAGAAAAGCTACGAGTACGGACTACATAAGATCTACGAGATGGTGATCAACACCAACCCCAGCTACGCCTACCTGCTCGACAACAACCTCGTGGTGGATCAGAAGCTGGTGATGGCGCATGTGTTGGGGCACGTCGACTTCTTCAAGAACAACGTCTGGTTTTCGCCTACCAACCGCAAGATGCTCGATGAGATGGCCAACCACGCGGCGCGGATTCGGCGTCACATGGACCGCCACGGCGAGACCGTGGTCGAGCAGTTCATCGATGTGTGTCTCTCCCTCGACAACCTGATCGACCCCTACGCGGCGCACATCAAACGGCATCGAGCTGGCGCACAGCGCACGCTGCTGGAGACACCTTCGGAAGGCGAGGTTGAGACGCCGCGCATTCAGACGCGGGACTACATGGATCGGCACATCAATCCGCCCGCGTTCCTAGAATCACAGCGGCTGCGGCGGGAGGCGGACAACGCGCGCATGCAGGGTGTGCCGGAGCGACCCGAGCGCGACGTGTTGGGGTTCTTGACGGACCACGCCCAGCTCAGCCACTGGCAGCGCGACGTGCTCGCTATCATTCGTGACGAGGCGGTCTACTTTGCGCCACAGGGCCAGACGAAGATCATGAACGAGGGTTGGGCGACCTTCTGGCACACCCAGATGATGACGCAGGAGATCCTGGGCGACCACGAGGTCGTGGACTACTGCGACCACCACAGCGGCACCGTGCTGCAGCAGCCTGGCCAGCTAAACCCCTACAAAATGGGGGTCGAGCTGTTTCGACACATCGAGATGCGGTGGAACAAGGGCCGCTTTGGCCAGGATTGGCTGGACTGCACCAGCGAAGAAGAGCGGCGACGCTGGGACCAAGGCGCGGGAGCGACCAGCCCGGACAAGACCGGTAAGACCGCCGGCGCGCAAAAGGTCTTCGCCGTGCGGGAGACCCACAATGACGTGACGTTTCTCGACACCTTCCTCACGGCAGACTTCTGCCGCGCGCAGGGCTTCTTCACCACCAAGAAGGACCCGCGGACGGGCCGATGGATCATCGACTCGCGCGAGTTTGCGCTGGTGAAGTCACAGCTGTTGAGCCACCTGGCCTCGCGCGGCACACCGCGGGTCTACGTCGTCGACGGCAACCACGCTGGGCGCATGGAGCTGCGACTGCAGCACCGCCACGACGGTCTGGACATCCAGCTGCAGTGGGCCGAGCAGGTGCTCGGCAACTTGGCGAAGGTCTGGTCGCGGCCGGTGCATCTCGAGACCCAGGTCGACGGCGCGGCCGTGCTGCTGAGCCACGATGGCGCCGCGATGACCCGCTCGTCGCCAGGCGCTGACGCAGAGAACGCCGTCGCTGAGGCGGGCGCAGCAAGGGGTACGGCATGACCTCGACAACACTGGGCACCGACCTGCTGGCGGCGCTGGACGACGCGGCGAGCGTCGCGGGAACGGCAGCGCAACAGGGCCAACCCGCTCACGTGCGGGCGTCGGGCACAACGCGCGCTGGGGACGCTGCAGAGGCGCGGCTGACGGTCGCGGACGTTGATCGTCTTGGTGTCGAGATTCAGCGGATACACATGACCCGGTCGGCTGGTCGTGACATCGGAGCGCAAGCCAGCGCCCTGCCCGGTCGGCTGGCGCGGCTGCTGCCGGAGCCGGTCGAAGTGGTGGAGCTGTCGGCGACCCTCGGGCAAGCCGTGCTGCGGACGCCGGTAGAGCACATGCGAAACGGCGGCTATTTTGACCTCGAAGTACAAACCCAAGGCGACCTTATTTTACGGCGTTTTCGCGTCGATAAGGCAGGAGAACGACAGCCGGAGAACTGGACACTGACGCGCGAGCAGCTCGGCCGGCTCGTCGATGAGCTTGGCTAGGGCGCGCCACCGCCGATGGCGGCCTCAAGGTCACCCATGTACGGAATTAACTGGAGGATGTCATGACAGACCATCAAATCAGACAAGCGCGCCGCCCGACGCGGCAGATTCGAATCGCAGCCGCGCCCGAGCCGCTCAGCGAGGAGTTCCGCTTCAAGTTCTTGGGCATCAGCGTGCTGACCGCGATCGCGCTCGTGGCTCGGTTGTTGCTGCTGAGCTAGCGCTGGGCGAGCGGCGTCATGAGGAAGTGGGCGCCCTGTCAGCGCCAGCTCAGCGCCCGGATGTCTCTTGCTGGAGCTGCTTGAGATGCTCACCCAGCGCACGGCCGATCGCCAGGGCGTCCGTGGCCGCACCGGAGCGCTGCGCCCGCCAGACCTGCGTGCCGTCTTCCGAGGCCACCAATCCAGTCATGACGATCTGGTCTCCCTGCAGCGTCGCCTGACCCGCGATGGGCGTCCGGCACGAGCCATCCAAGGCGTGCAGCATCACGCGCTCGGCCTCGACACAGCGCAACGTGTCGCTGCAGTTGATGGCGGCTAGCAGCCCACGAATCCGGTCATCGTCCGTTCGAATCTCGATACCGATCGCGCCTTGCGCGACCGCTGGCAGGATCACTTCGGGTTCGAATATTTGGGTCGCGGCGCCGGTGATATCCAGCCTCTTGAGACCAGCGAGCGCGAGCAGGGTCGCGTCGGCCTGCCCCTCTTGGAGCTTACGCATGCGTGTCTGCACGTTGCCGCGGAACGAGATCACGGTCAGGTCCGGCCGCAGCGCCAACACCTGAGATTTGCGGCGCAGCGACGCCGTGCCGACACGGCGCCTGCCGGTAGCTCGTCGAGACGCAGTCCGTCGCGCGAGAGCAGCACATCGCGCGGGTCTTCACGAGGCAACATGCAAGAGATCTCCAGCCCGTCGGGCAGGACCGTTGGCATGTCCTTCATGCTGTGCACAGCCACGTCGATCCGGCCGTTGAGCAGCCGCGCCTCAATCTCTTCGGTGAAGAGGCCCTTGCCACCAATCTCGGCCAGCGGGCGATCGAGGATCCGGTCGCCACGCGTGTCGATGACCACGACGGCGATGGCGCCCTCTTCGCTCAGCGCGGGCCAGGCCGCTCGCAGCCGCGCCGCGACCTCGTGGGCCTGAGCGAGCGCGAGCGGGCTTCCACGGGTACCGATCCGGAGCGGAGAGAGCTGATCGTTTGAGTTCATCTGGTTCGCCTGTATAGGTTCGGGTTCAGGTTCAAGACTCGTTGCAGCTGCCGCGTGATGTTCGCGCCATGGCCCGCGCGCCATCGCCCCGCGCCACTCCTGCGCGTCACTCCTGCACGAGCAGCCTGAGGTCCGCCAACGCAACGGACGCCGAGAGACCCAGCGCCTGCACGCGCCACTCCTCACGCTGCCCGACCGTGGCGCGCGCGCGGATGCGCACGACTTGGCCAGCAGGCAGCCCCTCAGCGCTCGTCAGCAGCACGCCATGTTGCCCGGCCGGACCGAAGTCGAGCGAGCACACCAAGTACGGCGGTGTACCAGATTTGCGGGGTCGCAGCTCAGCACCCACATCGATCAGATCCGCCTCGCGCCAACGGAGCGTCAACTCACCGGGCACGTCGGGCAGCCGCCCGGTGACGACGACCGACAACCGCTCCGCTAGGGAGAACGTGACCACCACATCCCGCAGGTCCAGCCGTTCGACCGGCGCCAGCGTCAGCGTCTCACATTCCGCCGCCAGCGCCGTCGCCAGCTGCCGCGCAAAGCTGCGATCCCAGTGTGTGACGTCCGCACCCAGGCGTGAAATCAGCGCCGCGAGGCTGCGAGTCGAATCTCGGACCGCTTCATTGGGCGTGCCAGTCAACGCTTTTCCCCCGCGATCATGGGCGCCCAGCCGGCGGCACCCAGGGCTTCCATCGGCTGAAAACGCGACTTGTAGGCCATTTTCGGGCTGCCTTCAACCCAATAGCCGAGGTACAGGTAGGCGAGCTGCTGGGTGCGGCAACCCGTCACGGCGTCGAGCACCATGAACGTGCCAGGGCTGCGGTTGGCGTCGGCCGGATCAAAGAAGCTGTAGACCGCCGAGGCGCCGTCGCTCAGCAGATCTGTGAGCATCGCGCCACGCAGCGTGCCCTTTGGGTCGCGCCACTCCACCACCCCAGTCCGTACCGGCGCGTCCTCGATCATGCTGCGGTATTGATCCCACGTCATGTCTGACATGTCCCCGTCAGCATGACGAGCCTGCACGTAGGCGCTGAACATCGCGTACTGCTCTTCGGTCGCCGTCGGCGCTTGCCAAACGGCGGTCAGGTCCGCGTTCGCCCGCCGTACGCGGCGCATGTTGCGCGTCTCGATGAAGTCTTGAACGCACACACGCACCGGCACACACGCCACACAGCCGGGGCATTGCGGCCGATAGGCCCAGTTGTGGCTGCGGCGAAACCCGTTGCGGGCGAGCAGGTCGTAGAGTGTGGTCCCGTTTGGCGGCTGCAGCTGCGTCAGGACCTTGCGCTCCTGCCGATCGGGCAGGTACGGGCAAGGCAGCAGCCGCGTCGCCCAGAACTCGGTGTCAGAGGCCTCGTTGCGCTGGCGCGTCACCATGGTGCAGAGCTCCAGGGGCGAGGAGTGCGCCGCTGTCGTCGGGGTGGCTGTGGCGGGCGAGCGTGATTCGACGAGCGTGGTTCGGCGAGCGAGGACGCAACACCGTGCTCCGCCGCTTCTTCGTGGGTCCCTACTGTGGCCCCGTTCCATTCACCTCGCCAATCTTGAAGCCCTGAAAGTCGATGCCGTCTTTACGCGCCAAAGCCAGCTTCTTCTCGACATCGAGGAACGTGCCCCAGTAGTTGTTCGTCGCCTTCACCTTGCCCGCGACGGTCGCCGCGGTCAGCTCCGTCGTGATGGTTGAGCCGCGGTAGTACACCGAATAGACCGTGGTCGCGCCGGAATAGCTCGACCCGCTGGTGTCGGCGACCTGCGCCAGCACGGACGTCGCGTTGGCGTTCGATGCAAGGGTCTGCCAGCGCGCCGACAAGGTGCTCGAGGTGGACAAGAGGGCTGCACCATTGGGGCCGTCCTTGCGCACATAGCCCCGGATGTAGTTCTGACTGTAGTAGTCGGACTCTGAGTAGGCCCACCGCAGCGCGAGGATCGTCTCGCCCTTGGGGGTCTTCCAGAGCGCTGAGCCTTTGGTCAAATAGTCTTTTGCCGACGTGGCGGCCTGCAGGTTCGGCGAGGCGACCGCGCCGCCCTCCTTGACCGAGTTGCCGTAGATGTTGTTGCCATCAATCACGATGGTCGGGCTCTTGGCGTTCTCACTGAACAGCAACACACCTTCGTTGTTGTTGTATTTGATGTTGCACTTGGTGACCAAGCCACCGGCGCTGCCCCGTGTCCAAATACCCAGCCCATTGTAGTTGATGTTCAACTGCGACAGCGTCGGTTTCGCGTCCACAATCGTCACACCGGCGACGACGTTCTTGTTGATGTTCATGTTCTTGAGCACCGTCGAGGTCGAGCCCGTCATGTACACACCGGAGCCCTGGTTGCCCTCGACCGTGCCGCCGTCGATGCCCCCGGAGGAGTTGGCGAGCCACAGCCCGCTGCCGCCGTTGTTTTTCGCCACGAAGTTCTTCGCCGTCCAGCCTGCGCCCGTCACGCGCATGCCGTCGACGGCGTTGTTGCGCACGGTCACGGAATCGAGCACGTGTTTGCCGTCACCCAGCTCAATGCCATTGGTGCCGTACTCAACGATGGTGTGCGTCATCATCGCGACGCCGTGCGCGGCGTTGTGAAAGTAGAGTTTCTCCCACGCCTTCGGCTTCTGCGTCACGTCCGCCGGGCCGATCATGACGGGCAGCTGGCTCGTTCCGTTGGTCTTGAACACCCCCGCCGTCGTCCAGGCGACGTCGCCCGTGCCGTCGCCGTCCTGGTCATGCCGCACGATGCTGATCTTCGTACCCGCGGCCACGGTGATCGTGCTGCTGCTCGCGACGGTGAGGTCGCCAGTGATCCAGACCTGGCCGCTCCATGACTGGTTGGCGGTGAGCGTCTCGCCACCGTAATACGGCGCTCGTGTCCAGGTTGCATCGAAGTATTTGCCGACAAAGCCGTCCAACGTAACCGCGCTCGGGCTCGACAGGCTGACGACGTCGAGCACGTTCGGGAAGACGCCCCAGTAGTTGTGCCGTAGGTCGACCGTCTTGCTGTACATCAGCACCGACGCCTCTCGAATCGCACCCTTCTTGATCCACGACACCGCGTAGATGGTCATGCTGCCGGAGTAGCTCGACCCGCTCGTGTCGCTGATGCTGGCGAAGATCGACGTCGCGCTCTTGTTGCCCAGGGTCTGCCAGCGCTTGCTCACGGTCGACGAGACGCTCACCAGGGTCGTTGAGCCGGACTTCACGTAGCCCTTGATGTAGTTCTGACTGTAGTAGTCGGATTCGGAGTAGCTCATCAGGATGCTGTCGATCGCGCCGCCGGCCGGCGTCGACCAGACCGCGGAGTTCTTGGTCAGGTAGTCCTTGGCGCTCGTCGCGACCGACAGGTTCACCGTCTTGGCCAGCCGCGCGCCAACTTGGGCGTTCTCCGTGATGTTGTTGAGGCGAAAAGCGACCTGAGGATCATACGTGCTGTACGCGTAGAGGCGCAGCCCCTCGTAGCTGTTGTTGCTGATCGTGGACTTCGTCACCAACCCCGTCGCGTAGCCCTCAACCTCGACGCCCGCGAGCTTGTTGAGCTCGACCGAGTCGCCGGTCATGTTGAGCACGGTCGCCGTGGTGCTGGTGTTCGTGACCTTGACGCCACTGTCGCCGTTGTTCGACCAGACGCTGCCGCTGCTGGCCGACTGGCCGCCCCCGGTGACGTAGAGCCCGTGATTGAGGTTGTCCTTGCCCGTCACCGCCGTGAGGGTCAGCTGGCTGCCCTGATTGGCGTGAACACCGGTCTGATTCTGCTGAAACAGCGTATGGGTCACGGTCGCCTTCGCGCGCACCTCCAGGCCGGTCTGCGCGTACTCAAAGACGGCGTAGGTGATGGTGCTGCCGGCGCCCATCAGCTTGACGCGATTCCAGCCCTTGCCGGCCTTCTTGTCGACGCCATACACGGTGAACACGACGGGCTCATCCTTGGTGCCTTTCACGTTCAGCACGCCGTTGACGACGAGATCGAAGTCGCCGACGCCGTCCTTGTCCTGGTCGATGGGCGCAAACAGCACGCTGGTACCAGGGGCGATCGTCAGCGTCTGGCCCGACGCGACGCTGAGGTCGCCAGTCACCACGACGGTGCCGGTCCAAGTCGTCGTCTGGATAGCCCCGCTCACGGTCAGCGTCGAGCTCAGGGTGATGGACTTCGAACCCACGGTCTCTTGCCCCGCCTCATCCCGCACGGCCACGTTGATGACGAACTTGCCCTCTTTGGCGTAGGTGTGCTCGTAGACCTTGTCAGTCGCCCACGCGGTGTCCCACTTTCCGTCATTCTCCCAGTCCACGCGGACCTGCAGCTTGGACTTGACGCTCTCCGTGTCGCTGACGCCGTTCGCGTCGAGCACGACCTTGAGTTTGCCGCTGACCACAGCGGTGAAGCTCAGCTTGGGTTTGTCGTTGGCGATCAGCAGCGCCACCGGCTTACTCGTGCCGGGCGTGCCAGCGCTGTCGGTCGCGATGGCTGTGAGCAGCACTTTGCTGCCGGTCTTCGCCGTGGCGGGCACCGTCCATTTCGTCTCGTACGGCGCCGTGGTGTCGCTGCCGACGCTCTTGCCGTCGATGAAGAACTCAACCTTCGCTATCGACTTTCCAGCCGGAGGCGTCGCGTCAACGATGACAGGGACCACGTCGCCCTGCGTGACCTGCTTGCCGTCGAACGGCTTGATGATGTTCACGGTTGGCGGCGTCCCAGCGGTCGCCAGGATGGTGCACGTCGCCTTCGCCGTGGCGCTTTTGTCATCCATGACGGTGACGCTCACAGCGAAGCTGCCAGCCTTGGCATAGGCGTGCGATGCCTTGGCGCTCGCCCCCGCCTTCTGGGCCGTGCCGTCGCCCATATCAAAGGTGTACTTGGCCAGCAGCCCGTCGTTGTCGGACGAACCGGAGGCGTCGACGCTAAACGTCTGATTTAGCGAGACACTTCCCGGGCACACCAACTTCGCCGTCGGCGGCTGATTACCCGCGCTCACGCCGACCACACAGCTCGCCGTGGCCGTCGCGCCGCCATCGTCGATGACGCTCAGCTTTACCGTGAAGGTGCCCGCCTTGGCGAACGTGTGATTCACCTTCGGCGTCGCGCTCTTCACCGCGGCCGTGCCGTCGCCGAAGTCGAAGGTGTATTGGTCGATCTTGCCTTCCGTGTCGTACGACGCGCTCGCGTCAAACTGCAGCATGGTGTTCGGCGCGCCGCCGCCGGGGCAGGCCAGCTTCGCGACTGGAGGCTTGTTCGCCGCCGAGTTCGCTGCGCCGGGCGTGGGCGAAACGAACGCTTTGAAGTCCTTCAGGTTGTCGTCTGTGTCGGTGCTTGAGGCGTCGCGGCCAAGGCTGCTGCCGGCAGCGACGGACGGCACGGGCGAGCCTTCGCCGCCGAATGTCAGCCCAGAGAAGACGCCGTAGCCGACCGCGTCGACGACGGTGCCGCCATAACGAAGCTGCACGCTGTCTGGGCCATTTTGGAAATCGACTGAGCTGCTTTTTTGGTCCGACTGGTCTGCGATGTCCTTCGGCGCCGCGGTGTGCCCCACCACGAAGAGGCCGTCGCTGCCAATCTTGCCGGTCAGCGTGATGACGTTGTAGAGCAAGCCGCCGTTGCCGTTGACGCCCACCAACGTGTACCCCGTCAGGTCTGCGCCAGCGGGTCCCTTCAGCTCGACGAAGGTGGCGTCATCTTTGCCGACGCTGTCGTAGACCAGCTCGTTGATGAGCACCTTCGACGGCGACGGCTTCTGCTTGCAGATCGAGCCGACACACAGCTCATAGCTCTCGCACGCCACCGGTGTACCCCACTCGGTGCAGCCGTCGGCGTTGTAGTCACCGCAGGTCTTGACGGAGTTGCCGTCGCACTTCTTCTCGCCCTTGTTGGTGCACGTGCTAGTGCATGAAGATGCGCATTTTCCGGCGCTGCAGACCAACGTCGTGCCGCAGTCGGTGGCCGTGCCCCAGGCCAAGCATCCGTCCTTGTTGTAGTCGTCGCAGGTCTGCTTTTTGGTCGTGGAACCCGGCACACACTGCACGTCGCCCTTGGTCTTGCAGGAGTTGGAGCAGCTCAGCGCGCAGAGGCCGTTGCTGCACACCGTGCCGGCGCCACACGCCACCGGGGTGCCCCACTCCAGGCAGCCGTCCTTGTTGTAGTCGTCACACGCGCTCACGCCGCCGCCGACATCGCACTGCTTGGCGCCCTTGACGGTGCAGCCGTCTTTGCACGACGTCGCGCAGAAGCCGCCCTGGCAAACCAACGGTTTCGCGCACCCGATCGGGGTTCCCCACGCCAGGCAGCCGTCTTTGTTGAAGTCACCACAGGTCACGATCTTGTCGAGGTCGCACTTCTTGGCGCCGACCGCGGTGCACTCGTTCTTGCACTGGGTCAGGCAAGCGCCCGACGAGCACGTCTCAGCCTGTGCACAGTTCACGACCGTGCCCCAAGTCAGGCAGCCGTCCTTGTTGTAGTCCTTGCACTCCTTGTAGCCGTTGCCGTCACAGGTCTTCGCGCCGCTGGTCGTGCACTCGCTCTTGCAGGAGTCCTCGCACGCGCCATTGGAGCAGACCTTGGCGCCGCACGTGGCGGGCGTGCCCCAGCTCAGGCAGCCGTTGCCGTCGTGGTCACCGCACGCGACGACGCTGTTTCCATCGCATTTTTTCGCGCCAGTGGTCGTGCAAGACGAGACACATGTGCTCGCGCAGAAGCCCTGCGTACAGACCTTGCCGTTGCCGCACGGGGCGCTCTTGCCCCACTCGTTGCAGCCGTCGGCGTCAAAATCGCCGCACTCGAGCACATCGTCACTGGCGCCGCATTTCTTGGTCCCCGTCACCGTGCAGGCGCTGCTGGGGCACTGCGTCACACACGCGCCCTTGTCGCAGGCTTGGCTCTTGCCGCAAGGCGTGGGCGTGCTCCAGCTGAAGCAGCCCGTATCGTTGGTGTCCACGCAGCTCTGCGTGCCGCCAGCGCCCGGATCGCAGCGCTTTTCGCCCTCGTTGCAGGTGCTCACGCACGCCGTCACGTCTGCGGAGCCAACGTCTACCGCGGCGCTGTCGGCGCCTGTGTCCGCAGCGCCGCCACCGTCGGCCGCGACCCCGTCGGTGAGCGGCACGTCAGCCGAAAAAAAAGTGCCCGCGTCGGAGTAGATGTTGCCAGTCGCGTTCGAGCTGACCGGCGTCGCACACCCGGCGACGACACCCAACAGCGCGAGCCCCACAAGCCCCGGCAGCGCAAGGAAAAAGCGTGGTTTGGCGGGGGTTTTGTGACTCGGCATGACATCTTCCTTCGGCATCGAGCGCGACCGGTCAACCGGGCAGCGGGGCGTTTGCGCGGCGCAAGCTACACAAGCAAGGGAAGGCGCGGCAAGGAGAATTCTCGGCGCGTCAAGAAAGCAGCGGTCTCGACGCCCTACTGGCCGGCCGTCCCTGCCGAGGAACGACGCGTCGGTCAGGGCTGGACCGTCGCGCTCCGACGGGCCGGAGTCGAGACGACGCGCAAAGTGCGGCGCGCAGCCCACCCAATCGAAACCTGAATCGTTCGATATCACAGCGAATCACACGACGATGTTGACGCCGACTCGGATTTTTGGTTCCTCTCCCGACGCCCCCAGAAACCCCACTAGCGGCGCCGACCACAACCCTCGGCGCCACACCCGAGGAGCACACGATGGACATGAGCACCATGATGGCAGAGAGCATCACGACCGCGCTGAGCGACAACGGTTTCGTCGGCGTCGAGGTCTCCGTCGACGACAGCAACGTCGCACACGTCAACGGCGTCGTGGAGAGCGAGGAGGACGCCGCGACCGTCATCGGTCTGGTTGAGGCCTGCGGGGTCTCGGGCGTGATTCCGAACTTGCACATCGACGGGTTTGAGGAGAACGACGAAGACGAGGACCTGGAGATGGAAGATCTCGCCACGTACGAGGTCGCGAAGGGCGACTCCTGGTGGAAGATCGCCGACGAGCAGTATGGTAACGGCGCGCTGCACGCCGCGCTCAAGGCCGCAAACGGCAACCCGAAGATGCTGCACCCTGGCGACGTCATCGTGCTGCCGGACGCGGCAGAGCTCGTAGATTAGCCGCACGACTCACACGTCGGCGTGTCTGGGAAGGGCTGGGTGCTGGTCCGTGGTCTGTTTCGCGGCCACGATCGGCGTTCGGCCCTTCTCCGGCCTCGATCATCGTTTCGTCCATGACGGTAGACCAGGCAGTCTCGCGAACAC
>ERZ889078.2177-NODE-2177-length-14224-cov-22.948338_pt1 | contig 14224 bp, 13 predicted proteins | sample MGYA00521266_ERZ889078 | MGnify/ENA primary metagenome ERZ889078 (study PRJEB32303, sample SAMEA104408618) | aquatic metagenome | biome: Brackish water; feature: Pelagic; material: water | place: Baltic Sea | collected 2014-06-16T06:34:00 | depth 76,534 m ...
GCCGCGGCCCGGGCCAGGGCGCTGTCTTCGGCCACGGGAATAAAGGCGCCGCTCATCCCTCCCACTGAAGAGGAGGCGAACAGCCCGCCCTTTTTGACGGCATCGTTCAACAGTGCCACCGCAGCGGTGCTGCCCGGTGCGCCGATTTTTTCAATCCCCATGGCCTGAAGGATTTCACCCACCGAATCCCCCACCCTGGGGGTGGGCGCCAGTGAAAGGTCGATACCGCCGAAATCCGCATTAATCCCCCGAGCCACCTCCCTGCCAAGGAGTTCGCCCACCCGGGTAACCCTGAAAGCAGTTTGTTTGATTTCGCTTGCCAGCATCTGCAAGTCCAGATCCGGGTTTGCGGCCCGCAACCGTTCAATGGCCCGCTTTACCACGCCGGGCCCGGAGATGCCCACATTGATGACGGCTTCCCCCTGGCCGAAGCCGAGGTAGGCGCCTGCCATGAAGGGATTGTCTTCGGGCATGTTGGCGAAAACACAAAGTTTGGCGCAAGCGAATCCTCCCTGATCAGCACTTTTCTCCGCAGCACGTTTGATGATACGCCCCAATTGCAGGATGGCATCCATATTAATGCCGGCTTTGGATGTGGCCACATTGATGGAGGCGCAGATCCGATCCGTTTTTGAAAGAACTTCAGGCAGGCTTTCCATGAGTCGGGCTTCGGAAGGGGTGGCCCCTTTCTGTACCAGGGCTGAAAAACCGCCCAGGAGGTCCACTCTCACAGACTCCGCGGCATGGTCCAGAGCATGGGCCAGTTGCAGGAGCCCCGCTTCATCGATCTGTCCACAAATGGACCCGATAGGTGAAATGGCAAGGCGTTTGTTGACCACCGGAATACCATAACGATCCGAGATGCGCTCGCAGACGGGTACCAGGGCTCCGGCCACACGCTTAATCTTATTCACGAGGTTGTCGCAGAACCTTGATACATCGGAAGAAATGCAGTCGGTAATGTTGACCCCAAGGGTGACCGTGCGTACGTCCAGATTTTCCTCCTGGAACATGCGAACCGTTGAAAGGATGTCTTCTTTTCTGTTCATGATGGGTTTTCCATGTGACGTTTGGGCATAGGGATCCGATTCGTGGCGTCAAAGATGTCCGAGTGCATCAGGGTGACCTTTACCTCCCTATCGGCCAGGAGCTGTGTGAGCTCCAGGCGAACCGCTTTGAGGTCCACACCATGGGGTACCGTGAGTTCACCTATGATGGTGAAACGGTTTTCTTTGAGTGGGCCTTGGGCATCGGTTCGACAGGCGAGACTTTCCACATTGATTTCATGCTTTGCCAGGCAGGTGGTGACCATGGAAAAGTTACCCGGCACGTCGATCCCCGCCACGGCCAGAACAAATGGCTCACCATGTCCGACAGGCGGAATAGACGCGTCGCGTCGAGGCAGAACGCTGATGGCCGGCGTACCGGCATCATCTATTTTTTCCAGTCCAATACGAACGGCTTCAGCTGTGACACCGGTCTCGAATGTGGCCATGAGGGTGATCACAAAGTAACCCAGACGAACATTCTGGTCCAGCACTTCGATATTCCCACCGAGGCGCGTAATAGCCCCGGTGAATCGACCCACCAGCCCCACCCGGTCTTCGCAGATGACCGTAATGGCATAACGGGTTGTATTTCTCAAAATTGTTGCCTCCCCAAGCCCGTATTTTTCTTCATAACCTATTCCCATTGGTCGTGGATGTCAATCATCCCAAGGGCCATTAAATTGTTTCAACTCTTGATTTTTCAACTCCGATCAAGGAAGATATAATTTCAGCTTTTTTTAGAAAAATCTTTGGCGCACAAATAAATGGAGAAAATACCAATGCCCCAATGGAATGCGGGAGAATTACTGGCGTTATCGGGAAAATACTGGCACACCTGCACCCTTCACACTGGTGTCAAAATGGGAATTTTTTCGGAGATTGACGAGGATCATGTGAGTGCCGACGAACTCGCAGAGCGGATCAGCGTTGACGTAAGGGGGGTGACCGCACTGCTGGACGCGCTTTCCGCCATGGGACTTCTGGTAAAAACCGGGTCCCGGTATGCCAATACACCTGAAAGCCGCAGCTTACTGGTCAAGTCCTCGCCCCATTACATCGGCTACATGATCATGCACCACCATCACCTGGTGGAACCCTGGTCCCGGCTGGATGAGGCCGTCAAATCCGGACAATCCGTTTCCCGGGAAGTGATCCATGACGACGAAAGCCGGGAGAGTTTTCTCATGGGCATGTTCAATATGGCCATGGCCATTGCGCCGCAGGTTTCCCGGGAGATTGATCTTCAGGGAAAAACGAGTTTCCTGGACCTGGGCGGGGGACCGGGCACCTATGCCATTCATTTTTGCCTGGCCAATCCCGGATTGAATGCCACTGTGGCGGACCTTTCCACCACCCGCCCCTTTGCGGAAAAAACCATTGAGCGGTTTGACCTTTCAAACCGGATTGGGTTCATGCCCTGTGACTATTTAAATGAGACAATCGAAGGCACCTATGATGCGGCATGGCTTTCCCATATCCTGCACGGCGAAGGACCTGATGAATGTGACATGATTTGTAAAAAAGCGGTATCGGCTCTGAATGAGGGCGGAAGGCTTTTCGTTCACGAATTTATTTTAGACAACACCTCTGATGGTCCGCTCTTTCCGGCCCTTTTTTACCTGAACATGCTGATCAATACCAAAAAGGGCCGATCTTACACCGAAAGCCGGATTCATGAGATGATGAAAAAGGCAGGATTGCACCAGATTAAACGGTTGCCTTTTAGAGGTCCCACGGACTCGGGTATCATGGTGGGAACAAAATAGGCATTTAGTTTTTGATAACGTCTTCTTTAGAAAAGTCACGGCCGGAAATTCCGCCCCGCTTTTCGTACATTTCGATCCAGCCCAGCACCCGGTCTTTTCCATAGGTGGCCTTCCAGGCGGCCACCAGCATATCCACGGAAATATCCGCATAGACCCCATGTTCGGCAACGTATTCCATAAACTGCTTGTTTTCCAGGTTAAACGGGTGAAATATGGAATCTTCCCGGCCGTTAAATTCAAGGGGTGCTACCTGGTGCCGCTCGCACAATTCCCGGTTAAAAGCGGGGGTTGCCTTCACCCACTTACCTTCCAGAAAAAATTCAACATAGCCGTGGTAAACAAACAGATTACTTCCCAGAAATTCCAGAAGCTGCTTTGTTGCCAGATGGTTTTTCACATCGGCAAAACCGATCCTTGAAGGAATTTGGCAGGCCCTTCCGAGGGCGCAAAGCAGAGAGGCTTTACAAACACAGTATCCCCGGCCGCTCTTCAAAACGTTGCTGGCCCGATAGTGCTCCGGCAGATAGAAGGGGTAGTAGGGGTCGTACCAGATGCCATCTCTCACGGCGTAATAGAGCTTCACGGCTTTATCCACGGGATCAATGCTGCCGTTGATGGTTTTTTCAGCATGGCCCGTTATGGCGGGGTGATCGCTGTCGATGATGTGGGTGGGGCTCAAGTACCGGGGATCCATTTTTTGCATGATCATTGACTCCTTGGCTAAAGCCCATTCAAAACCGGACCACGCCGTTTAAAAAAATGCATGATTGCATAGAAAAAACTCTTTTTTTCTTGACGCATAGTTACGATATAGCTATGTTGTAATCATGTTTGATGGTTCATTAATCATGAATACATTCAAATTATCCATCAAATCAGAAGCTTGCTGTTAAATAAAATTCCTAAAGGAATTGTCAAAAAGTTTATCAAAATGCCGGATGAAAAGAAATTAAAAAAAGAAAATAAAGCCGCTCCCACCAAAAGCAGGGGAAAAGTGAAGCTTGAGATCTATGGCGAGGAGATGGTTGAGAAAATCGTTAAATTGAGCGGAAACAGTGGGCGGGTTTATCTGCCGCCGGACTGGGTAGGGTGTCGCGTAAAAATTGTCAGAGTGGATTAAGGGATTTGCTTCATGGATGATATGGTAAATAACTTGTTGATAAGAACAATCAAGCCTGAAGACGCGCCGGAGATAACGGCCATACAGGCCGCCATTACCAGCCCCTCGACGATTATCGATTTCAGGCATATTATTGAAGAGAAGGTTCAGAATAACGAAGATGTGAGCTTTTCAGCCGAATTGGACGGCAAGATAGTCGGGTACATGATCAGCTATATTGTTTTCGGGGGGTTTGGTCTCGAAAAAAGCGCCTGGATCGCCACTTTGGGTGTGGATCCCAAATATATGGGCCAAGGTATCGGTCGTTTGCTGGCAGAGAAGCTGTTAACGGTTTATCACGAAAAGGGCATTGATTATATTTTTACGACTGTTCGCTGGGACTCCGTTGATCTTCTGTCTTTTTTCAAAACGCTCGGATTCGATCGGAGCGATTATATTCATCTCACCAAAAAGTTAGACGCATCATGAAAGCCCAGGCATTTCACCTCAATTTCAAACTTTCTTAATCTTTCAATCATTCCCAGTGTACCCGATAGGTTTTTACGGGGTTGTGGATTCCTTTAACCTGGATATCCCCCATCTCCTTCACCGCCCTTGATTCATTCAGCAGGCTGAGTGTTCGCCGGCTGATGAGGATTTCCCCCGGTTTTGCCAGATTTTCCAGCCGTGACGCCACATTGACTTGGTTGCCGATGATGGTATAGTCCCGGTGCATTTCGGACCCTACATTACCAACGGTCACATAACCGGTGTTGATGCCGATACCCAAACCCAGATCATGGTCGTAGCGATTCCACTCCTGTTTCAGCCGCATCGCAGCTCGCTGCATCTGAACAGCCATTCGGACCGCGCGTTCCGCATGATCTTCCATGGGGATGGGATCTCCAAAAAAGACCAGAAGACCATCCCCGATTATTTTATTCAGGGTACCGTCATATTGATGTACAATCTCGATCATCACGGAAAAATAATGGCTCAGAAGTTGGAACAATTCTTCCGGTTCCAGATTGTCCGTCAAAGTTGAAAACCCACGAATATCCGTGAAAACAATGGTCAACAGTTTTCGTTGGGGCTCAGTTCCCAGTTCCCCGTCATTGGCCAGGATGGTTTCCACGAGGTTGGGGGACAGATAACGGCGCAGTTGGTCGTGTCTTTTCAGCTCAATGAGCTGTTCACTGACCTTTTTTTCCAATCCCTGATTGAGATGGATCAAATCAGCCCTGGCTTTTTCCAGTTCCGCCGTTCGCTCTGCCACTTTTGCGTCTAGCAGATCCCTGGCTTTTCGCAATTCCCGATTAGCCTCTTTCAGCTTCACGTTTGTTTGGTTCTTGTCCTTGATGCTTTCTCGAAGTTGATTTATAATTTCGCTGACTTCATTCCCCATATCCGATTTCTTTTTTGTGAACCTCAACGCCTGGGAAATGCGGTGGCCCATGGACATCCGATCAAATATCACGTGCAAGATACAATAGGGCGCGCCAAAAAAATCCCCTTTTTGCAGGATGTTTTGTCCATTTAGTGAAAATGTCCGGGTAATCAGGATGGCTTTTTTCAGAACCGGGTCAATTCCTTCCGGGTCAGCCGTCATGGGACGATACTTCCCCAAATAGAGGCTTTCATGGTTAACAGTTTCCGGCTCCAGGAGAACCGTTTTTCCAACAATGACGCGCTCGCCGTCGGCAGGGTCTCGAAGGCTCATATAACCGTCCACAACCCGCACATCCAGCCGGCTGTCAACAAACTCCGGATCCCGGTTAAACACAACTTCGGGATTGTAAGGGGACAGAGGCTGCTCAATTCGGGCAGGAGGGAGGTTCCAGATGGTTGGAATGGAGGAAAGGATGCCTCTCATAAAAGCATCGCCGATATAATCCCTATCCGGTTCAAAATCTTCATGGAACGTGATCTTCAAAACTGTTTTGATCTTCCTTAAAGACGGATCGTAAGCGGGAGGATGTATAATTTCGATATCTTTGGTATCGTTGAAATTCTTGTTGAAAAAAGGCAATCTTTTGTAGCCGTCAACGGGCGATGCAAAAACCCTTACAAAATAATGGAACCGACCCCATGACCGTAGTTGGGCCGAAGAAAGGCCGCAATTGAAAAAGAAATCCGGCTCCCCCAGCTGTTTTTTGGCCCGCCGAAACACCCGGTTAAAATTATCATAGGTGGTCCACTGGTCTTCGTTGAGGAAGAAGCTTTCTGCGGAGGGATACCCATCCGGTTTCGATAGTCCCTCAAAGAGATCACATTCACGGCCCAGGCGATTTTTCACATAGGCGTCAATGATTTTGAGATTTCGGTTGCTGATGCAATCGGGTTGTGTCATGGTCAACTCATTATTTTATTTGTTTTCAGCATACCCCATATTTGGAAAATCTGGCAAGGCTGTTTATGGGGGTTTGTGTATGGCTGGACTTTTTTCCATGCCTTCCGTTGTATTTCGCACGACGAATTGATATAAAGATGGGGGCTTGATGATTTTTCAGGCCATATCAAATCCATGTTTTTTTTAGTAGCTGTTTCTGACGTTCATGAAATGTTTAACACGGGGGCGATAATGGTGCATTGTCATATGGAAACGGATCGGCTTTTATTCCGGAAGGGATGGTTCAGGTTTATTGTTGTGGCATTGTTTTTGGGCACGGGTGTTTTGGGTTGCGCCTGTTCTAAAGTGACCCTGCCTGAGGTATCCAAAGAACCCACTTCGATCCGCCACGTGGGCAAGTTCATCTGGTTTGACCTTTTCACCCGGGATTTACCGGGTGCATGCGATTTCTACGGGCGTTTGTTCGGCTGGTCTTTTGAAGACACCGCGCCGGGAAACGCAAATCTCAAAACCATCAGGTATGACGGTATTCCCATAGGAAATGCTGCACAGATAAAATCCCATGCGGATAAAATGACCGAATCGAAATGGCTCAGTTTCATGTCCGTGGCGAACGTGGACCAAACCGTGGAATGGATCACAAAAAACGGCGGTACCGTTCATATTCCGCCAAAAAGTATGCCCCACCGGGGCCGACTGGCATTGGTCCATGATCCTCAAGGTGCACCTTTTGCCGTCTTGACCGCATCAAAGGGAGATCCCCCGGATCATCCTTTTGTTCCCAATTGCTGGATCGGAAGTGAATTGTGGACCCATGATGTGACGGGCGCGCTGAAGTTTTACGGAAACGTAGCAGGGTACCAACCGGAAACTCGAAAAACAGATGCGGATTCAAGCTACCTGGTACTTTTTAGGGATGGTCAGCCGCGGGGGGGGATGGTTAAAATACCGTGGAAGGATGTAAAACCCAACTGGGTGCCTTATATCAGCGTCAGGGATATTGAGGCCATCGTTCTAAGGGCGGAAAAACTCGGTGGTAAAGTGCTGGTGGGGCTTGATCCGGATCGAAAAGACGACGTAGCGATACTGGCTGATCCATCCGGAGCGGTGTTTGGGGTTCTACAATTGGGGACCGATATGAACCGTGGAGGGGGTCCATCATGAAATGTGTGCTTAAAGTGATGGCGATTTTGCTGTTTGGGTTGCTTGCAACATCAATTTTTTCCTGTGGGGGGGGCACTTATAGTGATGGTACCTATTATCATCCCCCAACGGGTTACGACTCTTACTGGGGAGGATATCCTCGAGGAAATTATTATCATTACCGCCCACTGCCACGGCCTACGCCGGCACCGAGACCATACAGAAGGTAAGGCAGGGATGGATTGGCTTATTCCGGTTCATTTATTTCTTGACAAAACACAATGGAAACACCATAATTCCTTTTTCTTCGGGACGTGGCGCAGTCTGGTAGCGCACCTGAATGGGGTTCAGGGGGTCCGGAGTTCAAATCTCCGCGTCCCGACCAGTAAAATCAAGGGTTTACGAGTTTCTCGTAAACCCTTTTATTTTCTACTGTGTAAGGATTGTGTAAAATCAAAACCGAAAAATTTCCGTATTTCTTGCCTAAATTCTAAATGTTTGCCTCAATAAATAAAGCATTGGATATAAATGTTTTTTGGTATTTGGAGTGGCCTGCTCAGAAGCATGTGCACTATATTTGACAGCCAGTTTAAAATACATTACCATTTAATGGTTTAACTCTTGCCCATGTTTTTCGTAGAGGAATGTCACGATGACCGAAATACAATTGGTGAATATTGAGGAACAGGCTGCATTGCTATCGCTTGATGATCACATCAAATTGATGGAACTTCTCGCACGGCAATTGACCGCCAAGAGCCGCAAGTCACATGCACAGCACGACTGGTCGGCCTTGTACGGTCTCGGCAAGGGACTTTGGGATGGAGAGGACGCCCAGGAATATGTGAATAGGATGCGTGAGGATCGTTGATGCGTCTGGCCCAACATCTAAAAGACATATCCTCCATCTTTTTGGATACTGCACCGATCATTTACTATATCGAAGCTCATGCTGAGTATGGGCCGTTGGTTTCGGAAGTGGTAAAGGCTTTTCAATCCGGGAGAATGAAGGCCTATTCTTCGGTTATTACGCTTGTTGAAGTTCTGCCAAAACCGATTGCCATGGGGAACGAATCACTGGCCAAGGATTTCTCCAATTTCCTTATAGCCGGAAAAGACATAATCACTCTCGAAATAACTTCAGAAATCGCTCGGAAAGCCGGTACATTGCGGGGGCGGTACCCTTTCCTCAAAACCATGGACGCCATCCAAATCGCAGCAAGCATGGAAGTGGGCGCGAATGCTTTTTTCACGAATGACATTCAACTGAAAAGAGTTACGGAAATTTCAGCGGTGATTCTCAAGGATTTTCTTTGATTACAGAATCCTGCTCATCGGTTTCAAAACAAAGGTGCATTATCAGGTCAATCCGGAACCATCAGCTGGCCATTTGCCTATCAAGCGCTTGCGACCTATTTGCGACCCATTTGAACCGCGCGCATGCAAAGCTATTGATATCATGTAACTTATGCAATGCATGCAACACAGGAGAACAAATCAGGGCGGATGAAGCAATGGTTAAATTTCAATGGTTTACTTTGTTTTTGGTTCTGTTGTGTTGCTACATGGGGTTCAGGGGGTCCGGAGTTCAAATCTCCGCGTCCCGACCAGTAAAATCAAGGGTTTACGAGTTTCTCGTAAACCCTTTCTTTTTTTCACTGTGTAAACATGTGCGCTTTTGAAAGTTTTCAAGGGGGGCACAATGCTCAAAAAAGCCATTATCGTCCTGCTGATCGGTCTTTCCGTCTTTTCCGTATTGCATTTTATCTCTTCACAAACACGGCTTTTCCTGGGGATTGAACGTAATCTGCTAAACGGCCTCTTTTTCATGCGGGAGCCCGATGTTCATGAACAAAACCCACTGGTATCCCAGGAAGTCATCCTCCTGGGATTTGATGAAGATGCGATCGCATCCATTGGAAAATGGCCATGGAAACGGGACGTCCATGCCCAAATGCTGGACAACCTGGAGAAATTTTCCCCAAGAACCGTAATGTTTGATGTGGTTTTCATCAAAAATGAAACCATCCCCCCATTTTTATCCAAAAAATTGACACCGGAACCGAAGCTTCTACACAAAGTGGAAAAAGCCTTCAACGAAATGGACAAGGCTTTCTCTGAAACGCTTGAAAAATATCACAATGTATTCCTGGACGTCCAGTTGGTGGAACATCCCAGGCCGGATCTTCCCAAAGCCTACCTGAACCGCATCCTTTTTAACGAGGAAATCTTAAAAGACTATTCACTCCCCCTTGATAACAACCAAAGCCTCCTGGTATTTCATTCCCTGGAACCTGTTTTAAGCGAATTCATCTCCAATGCCCATCCAGCCATCGTCAATGTGCTTCCAGATGATGATGATGTAACCCGCATGTTCCCACTTTACTACACCTACAAAATGAGCGATGGAACAATCCGGAACCTATTTACCGCCACCCTCGTCCTGGTCAAGCAATATTATCGAGTGGCCAATAAGGATATTTCAATCAACCACGATAAAATCCTTCTTTCTTCCGCAAAAATACCCACCCTGAACCCACTGACGCACCAACTTGAACTGTTCGAAAAAGATTTTAAATGGTTGAAGCACAAGATTTTGAACCCGGTTCCACCGAAAGAGTACCATTACAACCGGAACCTGTTCCGATTGCAGCTGAATCGTCTTAAAATGGAAACCGAATCCGGCGAGAAAACCCCATCTTTTCCCCTCCATGTGCTCAAGGAGACGGCAGGTTTTGAAATTCTGGACGGTTGGGAGATTTTTGATGCGGCTCAACAGGGTGACGCCGGCAAAATTCAGCTGGTTATTTACGAAAGAGGCAAAATAGAAATCAAAACACCAGTACCGGGATTCAGTTATATCAATTATTCAGGCACTGAAAAGCGATATTCAATGGATGCCAAAACCGGGGTCCCCAAAATGTTCAACACGGTGCCCACAAAGAGCTACGGCACAGCCTACACCATGGATCCCCTACCTGAAATCCCGTTGTTGGATGCTTCGGGTCGGATTAATGAGGGGTATGATACCCGTGCTCTTGAAAAATGGTTTATGGCCTTTTGTGAAAAACAATCCTACCTTGCCTACAATCAGGCCGCCCGGGATCTGGGAGATGAGGCCCAGGATGAAAGTCGTTTGCAGGAATACTTTAATCGCAATTCTGAAAAAGGGAAATATTTTTTCTATTCATACTATTTCATGAACACCAATGCACCGCCAGGGCTTTTGCGAACCCTGGTTGACCAGTACCCTTCATTTGGAACGGAAGCGGGGCAGGACCGGAAAGATTTCTTAAGTGAAAAGCTGGTGATACAGAACCTCATGGACGTATACAGGGTGCAGTTTCAGCAATATTACAATAAATTTGTTTTCGCGGGAGCGACGGCTCGAATACTGGGAGACATCCAGCAAACGCCTTATGGCGCCATGAATGGTATTAACACACTGATCAACTCATTTAATACGGTCATTACCCGAAACGATCTGACCCTGTCTTCCCATGTTCCCGATTTCGACTTACTCGTGCTTCTGGGGTTTTGCATTTTTTGCTGCTTTGTTTACGGCTTTACCAGTATTCGCATAAGCAGCGTTATATTCATCACACTCATCCTGGGAACCCTGATTTGCAGTTTTGCTCTTTTCAGCATGAGAAACCTGGTTTTGACCACCACACCTCTGGTGTTTTCCAACGTCTTGATTTTCGGCGGCATTATCGTACTCAAAGTTCTAACGGAACAAAAAGACAAGAAATTTTTAAAAACAACTTTTTCAAGCTACCTGGCTCCCGAGATCATCGACGAAATGTACAAAAACAAGACCATGCCAACCCTGGGGGGAGAGGCCAGGCCCATTACCGCCTATTTCACCGATATTCAGAGCTTTTCCACCTTTTCCGAAAAATTGACAGCCGATCAGCTGGTGGAATTGATCAACGAGTACCTCTCCGCAATGACGGATATTCTCATCAACGAAATGGGGACCCTGGACAAATACGAGGGGGATGCCATTATAGCATTTTTCGGAGCACCCATGGAAGTCCCCGACCACGCCCTCAGGGCTTGCCGGGTAGCCGTTTCCATGCAGCAGGCACTCACGGACCTTTGTAAAAAGTGGAAACATGAAAAACAAGATCCCCATATTCCCGATCGCAATACCAAAAACCTTGCAGCCACAGAGTGGAAATCGGGCGATAAATGGCCGTTAATCGTTCATTCCATGAAGATGCGCATCGGAATCAATACGGGGGAAATCGTGGTGGGAAACATGGGAAGCGCCATGCGGATGAACTACACCATGATGGGAGATCCCGTGAACCTGGCCGCAAGGCTGGAAGAGGCCGGTAAGCAATACGGTGTTTACATCCTGGTCAGCGAAGACACCTTGAAGATGGAAATCACCGATGACAACGGTAACACAGAACAGGTACTTGACAGGGTGGAAGTTCGCTTCATTGACACCATTGCCGTGATGGGAAAATCCGAACCGGTTCGGGTCTATGAGCTCTGTGCCATGAAAGGTGGTTTGACCCCCCGGGAAAAGGACTTAATAGAGCTGTTTGACCGGGGAATGGGCCATTATCTCAATATGGAATGGAACCGGGCCCTCGCCGTTTTTGAAAAAGCGGCAGAAATTGAACGGATTCCCGATGGGAAAACCACACCGAGCCACGTTTACATTGACCGATGCCAAGTCTGCAAAGTAAATCCACCGGTAGGGCCCGGTGAGATGTGGGACGGTGTTTGCCGATTGACAAAAAAATAGCCCCACCCATTATTTTTTTTCGTGATTTGTGTGGATTGATGTTTTAATCTGGGGTCCATTCCGGCCCTTATCTCACAGATCATGGCCGAAGACTGGGGAACTCTTATCATAAGGATGGAACTTTAGAAATGAGAATAAAAGAGAGGAATGGTATGAAATTAAAATGTTTGGGATTGGTATTTTTAGTCATGGGGTTCATGTTGTTTGCCGCAGTATCGGTCCCTTTTGCCGGGATGAAGATGGATCTTCAGCACAAACTGGCCCTGGACAATCCGCCTCTGGATATGGTGACAACGCCGGACGGAAAATTCATATTTGTGTTGACGGATACGGGCGATATTTCCGTGTTTGACCAAAAAGGCATTCTGCAAAACAAAATTCATGTGGGAGATGAGGTGGATCAAATCAAAATGGATCCACAGGGGAATCGACTCTTCGTCACCAGCCGCTCGAAAAAGGCAATCCAGATCATTGGCTTAGATTTTTTTGTTGAGATCAACACGGCGGATTCACCAACCAAAGGTCCTCGAAATGCACCGGTGGTGTTGGCTGTTTTCAGCGATTTCCAGTGACCTTATTGCGCCAGGTTAGCCCCTGAACTTGAGCAGTTGCTCAAGCAATACCCGAAATCAGTCAAGATCGTCTTCAAGAATTTTCCGTTGAGTAGTCACAAATTCGCCAAAAAGGCCGCAGCGGCTGCCCTTGCCGCTGAGTGCCAGGGAAAATTCTGGGAATTCCATGACGAACTATTTCAAAACTACAGGAATATTAACGACAAAAAAATCCTCGATATCGCCCTGAAAGTGGGATTAAATGAGGCACAGTTCAACAAAGACCGCCAGGATCCGGAGATATTGGCAAAAGTCAACCGGGACTATGAGGAAGGGCAGAAAATCGAAGTAACCGGCATACCGGCAATTTTCATGAATGGCAGGCGTATCGAGAATCGGGATATCAAAAAACTTCCGAGCATGGTGGCAGAAGAACTTAAAAAAACCAAATAGATTCCATTCATGTGCCGATGTTCTCAATACCCATTTGAGCAAACTCCTTTAAAATGCAATCTTCCCAGCCCTTGTTGGCCTTCGGGTTGGCAGGGCTGGGATGGGTAATTCGGCCTACGGTTACCTCAAGCCCACTCAAAGCCGCTTTTGCCCGATCCGCGGCGAATGCGCCGATCCCCACCACATGGCGCGGCTGAAAATATAGTACCGTTTCACGCAACGCCTGATCACAAGGGGCAAGAAGTGGCTTTCGTTCGACCATGGGAATCTGGTTCGGCGTTCGATTCCGGCCGCTCTCCTCCAGAAACATGAGGGGGCAGTAGTTGGCCACGAAGAAGCGGGTAAAAAAAATTTCAGGGGTCCCAAAAGTTTTTTTTGCCCAGCCCCAAAGCCGTTTTCCACTGACTTCACGCCGTTTGCACAAGAATCCTTCAACGGGTCGTTTGGGATGAAACCTCTCGGGCATTCCCTGGTGTGGTGGTATTCTCATCCAATCCCTTACAGCCGATATTTCACCAAATGGGATACCGGTCTGGACCATGCCCCAGGGACCCGGATTCATACCCAACAGGAGCACCTCCTTCGGTCTTCCCCCGTATGCCTTGAGGTAGGCATCGTAAGCTGATCTTGCGTATTTGAGGGGGTTGTAGATGTGAGTTACCGGTCGGCTGAATTCGAGCGATTCCAGTGCTTTTAAAAGTTCGTCCGTCGTTTCATACAAATTCTGCATATATACGCCTCAAAAGTTTTGAAAAGGGTCTTCTGACAAATGCTGTTTTTTCTTCGCAATCATTGACAACATTGTCCTAAACCGGTATTTTTAGAAATTGGATTTAATCCATGTTCAACTTGCCTTATTCTTATCATTTTTTATTGTCATTTCATTTTAAAAAAAGGAGAAAAACATGAAAGCTGTCATATCAAGTCAGTGCATGGGAGATCGGAATTGCAATGATCTTTGTCCGCAGGTGTTTGAATACGATGAAAATGAATTGAAATCAATCGTGAAAATGGACGAAATCCCGGAACAGTACGAAGCGATTGTTCGGCG
>ERZ889078.2178-NODE-2178-length-14213-cov-42.199604_pt1 | contig 14213 bp, 18 predicted proteins | sample MGYA00521266_ERZ889078 | MGnify/ENA primary metagenome ERZ889078 (study PRJEB32303, sample SAMEA104408618) | aquatic metagenome | biome: Brackish water; feature: Pelagic; material: water | place: Baltic Sea | collected 2014-06-16T06:34:00 | depth 76,534 m ...
TATAACAGTCTACCACTCTTCTTCAATATCATTAATCTCTGAATCATCATAAGGGTCCATGTGTATAAGTATATGGACTTTTTTATCCTCAAAACATGCTCTTAATTTTGCTTCAATTTTATCTGAAATTGTATGGGCATCATATAAGGAGATACTTACATTAAAAACAGCATGGACGGAAATGAAAATGTGAGAACCTGCTTCTCTTGTCTGTAAAAAATGGTATGTTTTTATATTTGGCTCATTTTCTAAAATAGTCTCTATTTTTACTAACTCTTCATTAGGAAGGGCTGCATCAAGTAGCATTAAAATACCTTCTTTGATAATAGGAATCGCAGAATAAATCATATAAAACGCAATGAGTACACCTAAGATAGGGTCAATGAGTTGCTCTCCTGTATAATGAATCAGTCCAAGAGCGAGTAAAATAGCACCATTTGAAAAAAGGTCGGTTTTGTAGTGCAAAGCATCGGCACGAATGACCATGTTGTTTGTTTTTTTAGCTACATAATTTAAAAACAAAACTAAAAATGCAGTGATTATAATAGAAGTAATCATAACCAAAATACTTTCACTCATATGTTCCATATCTTTAGGATGGACTATTTTTGAAAGGGACTCGTATAGGATAAATAGAGCAGAAAAAGAGATAACAGTTCCCTCTATAACGGCAGCAAGTGGTTCTATTTTACTTCGCCCAAAATGAAACTGCTCATCAGGATTTTTCTCAGCTGTATGTAATGCAAAGTAGTTAAAAAGAGAAACAGTTAAGTCAAGCAAACTATCAATCGCAGAGGCTAAAACAGCGATACTTCCACTTAGTATACCTACTGTCATTTTTATAATGACAAGTAAGGCGGCAACACTAGTAGAAACAACAGTAGCTTTCTTTTCTAATCGCATGGGATAATATCCTCAAATTATTTTGATACAATTATATTGAAATTTACATACATAAAGACTAAAATGAACTTAGAAACATTAAGAATTGAACGCCAGAAGTGGATGACTTGGAAAAATATTGCACCTTTGAGAGAGGCTATAGAGAGTTTAGAAGATTTAGAAGTTGATACTACACTTAGTGATGTAGTTAGACTTAGTGGTGCATTTGATGAAGAAAAAATAAATAAGACTGCTAAACTTTTAATGCCTTGGCGAAAAGGTCCTTTTAAAATAGGGGAAACTTTTATAGATAGTGAGTGGCAAAGTAATATGAAATATAACTTACTTCGCCCCTATTTTAATTTAAAAGATAGAAGAGTTGCCGATATAGGGTGTAACAATGGTTACTATATGTTTCGTATGCTTGAGGATGAACCAAAAGCACTTATAGGTTTTGACCCTTCGCCACTTTATAAAACACAGTTTGATTTTATCAACAAGTTTGTAAAAAGTGATATAGTATATGAGCTTTTAGGTGTAGAACATGTTGAGTTTTATGAAGAAAAATTTGACACAATCTTTTGTCTTGGTGTTTTGTATCATAGAAGCGACCCTGTTGCAATGCTCAAACAACTTTATAAAGGGCTTGATAAAAAAGGCGAGGTGATTTTAGATACTTTTTATATCGAGGGTGATGAAGAAATGGCACTTTGTCCAGAGTCAAGCTACTCTAAAATACCAAACATTTACTTTGTACCAACGATTAAAGCTTTGAAAAACTGGTGTTTACGAGCAGGTTTTTCAGAATTTGAAGTTTTAGAGAGACGCATAACCGAAGCAGAAGAACAAAGAAAGACGGAGTGGATAGAGGGGCAATCTTTAGAAGATTTTCTTGACCCAGAGGATAGTAGTAAAACTGTTGAGGGTTACCCTGCACCAGCGAGAGTATATGTAAGGTTAATAAAGGATAAAAAGTGACTATAGAAGAACAAAATAATGAAGACTTAGAATTAGATGATTATAGAGATGATGAGGGGAAGCAAGTCATTGTCCACACTCATGAGAGGATTAATAAAGACTTAAATGGTGAGATAGTAAAAATGGAAGTAGGCTATGTCGAACTTAGGCTCGTAACAACTTCTGAAATGGTAGCTGATGATATAGGTCTGATTCATGGTGGTTTTATATTTTCCTCGGCTGATTATGCCGCTATGCTCGCTGTAAATGAAAGAAACGTTGTTTTAGTCGCTAGTGATTGTCAGTTTTTATCGCCAGTAAAGTTTCATGATGAAGTTAGAATAACAGCAAAAGTAAGACATAAAGAAGGGCGTAAACGTAATGTTTATGTGACAGGACATGTTTTAGATATAAAAGTGTTTGAAGGTGAATTTAAAACAGTTATCACTGAAAAACATATTTTAAGATTACACCTTCTTGATGAAGCAGCAGTATAAATTATTTTTGAGCAGTAAGTAAAAAAACTCCAAAGTTACGGTGTGGTTTGTTTATAGTGTTGATATTTTTAAAAACTACATCTTTGAAGCCACACTCTTTTACAACTTCACATAGTTTCTCATCAAATCCAAAGTGAAAAACTCCGGCATTGTCAGAGTGAAAAGTTCCATCTTCACTCTCTAAATCAGCAATAGCAATAAAACTATCTTTTTTTAATGTGTCATAAATAGTAGTGAAAAAAGCTTTCAAATCTTCAATGTGATGAAGAGTCATAGAAGAGACTAAACCATCAAACTTTTGCATAAGTGGCTCTTTTATGATGTCTTGTTTATAAGAAATGATTTTTAAATCATTTGTATTTTTTTCTTCAAGTTTTTCAAGCATTTTCGCAGAGGTGTCGATACCGTGAACTTGTTTAACCGAAGTAGCGATGTCAAAACCAAGAAGCCCTGTACCTGTACCAAAGTCTATAATTTCCATAGTGTTTGAAAGAGTGATTTTTTCTCTTATAGCATTTGCAATTATTTTTGCTCCATCGACTTGCGTATTTCCTTTGTCCCAGTTTTGGGCGCGATTGTCAAAGTGGCTCATAGTGTGTTTATCCAGTAGTCAGAATGTTGTTGTTCTTGTTTGATGGTAGTTGTACCACCATGTCCAGGGTAAATTGTTTTATCAAAATCTAGTAGTTTAAATCGTTCAAGTGATTTTTTCATATCATCGGGACTTGAATATGGAAAATCAGTTCGCCCAATACTTCTCTCAAAGATAAAATCACCACTAAACATAGCATCCCCTATCTCTATCGTTGAACACCCTGGACAATGACCAGGAAAGTGACGAAACTTTACTTTAACCCCATCAAAGTCAAGTTCTTTATCTCCAACTATCTCAACATCTGGAACAGAAGGAGGAAGGTCAGGCATCCAAGAGCTTGAACCAAGAAGCATAACATCACCTTTGGGAGTATAGAGTTTAACACCTAAATCTTTTTGAAGCTCTGCATTTGACCATACATGATCAAAATGTCCATGAGTGTTTAAAATAGCGACAGGATTTGTAACATTCTCTTTTACCCATTGTGTCGCGTTTACTCCAGGGTCGATGATAAAATCTTTTCCATCTACAGTAACAATGTAGCAGTTTGTTTGGTATACACCCATTGCTTTGCGTTTAATCTGCATATTTATCTCTTTTTTACCCTTATTATAGCATTATACGGATATGAATTTTTATAAAGAATTAGAGTTAATTTTACAATTACAAAAGCCACAAGAAAAGATGCAAAGATTTGAAGCTTTTTATAGTGCATTTCAAAAAGATGAAGTTATATTTGAAAAAGAGTATATCGCTCAAAAATTTGAAAAACCCTCGTATGAAAATCTATGTATGATAATCTCACCGCAAGACGTTCCAAAACGCAGGAACTTAACGACAAAAGAGGGTCAGATTAACCTGCTTCATGCTGTTGCACATATTGAGTATTCTGCAATTGATTTAGCAATAGATGCTGCTTATAGGTTTCAAGGTTTACCAAGAGAGTATTATGCAGATTGGCTGAGTGTGGCAAATGATGAGATAAAGCATTTTTTTATGTTAGAAACTCTCTTAAATGAGTTAGATGCAAAATATGGTGATGTAGAAGTACACAATGCTCTTTTTGAAGCGAGTCAAAGAACACAAACACTCTTAGAGCGGATGGCTGTAGTACCACGATACTTGGAAGCTAATGGACTTGATGCAACACCTATGATTTTAGAAAAACTAAAACGTCTGCCAAAAAATAAGATGATAGAAAAAATCGTGCAAGCATTAGAAGTGATTTTAGCGGAAGAGATTGACCATGTCAAAAAAGGGGATGTTTGGTTTAACTATGCTTGTGAGCTAAATGGTGTCTCAAACAATGTTTATTTTGAGATAATAGATAAGTATTATCCACAAGGCTTTTTACGACCTAAAAATGTGAATGTAGAGGCAAGAAAAGAAGCTGGCTTTTCTTGTGATGAGTTAAAAATTATGGCAAAAAAAGAGGTCTGTTAATCCTCTTTTTCTAGTTTTCCATTTATATATACTTTTGAGATGTTATATCGCTGTAAGATGAGGTGAATTGCTAACTCTTTTGTTGGTGGGGAGTCTAAATCAAGCACTATCATATCAGCATTTTTTCCCTCTTTTATCTCACCTGCATTTACACCTAAAGCTTCTGCTGCGTTTATAGTCACACCATCGATGAGAGCTTGTGCAAAACCCAAGAGTGGAGCACTGCTATGCATGAAAAGTGAGATTTTCATCTCTTCAAAAAGGTCGAGTTTATAGTTTGAACTTAGTCCGTCTGTTGCGACTATCCATTTGATTTTCTTCTCATTTAATTCTTTGATATTTAGTGTGGGATTACCTAAAAGACGGTTTGAAATAGGGCAGTGAATAACTGTATGCTTATGTTCTGCAAGAGTATCAAGTTCTTCATTTGTTGCATTTGTAACATGAGTAAGTAGTGTGTTTTGTCCATTAAAATGAGTTAAAAATTCTTCGGCATCACAAATATTTTTTTCTTGTTTTAAAAGCTCTTTAAAAAAGCCCTTAAAATCACCACTACTGTCATCAAGCCAGTTTCTCTCAGCAACACTTTCCATAAAATGAGCAGTGAGTTTTAGCTCTTCATTTTTTACAATATCAAGTGCTTTTTTAATGAGAACAGGATGCACGGAGTAGGGTGAGTGAATAGCTACAGCTGGGTAAAAGCCTTCTCTTTTTATACTTTTACTAGCATCCAAACGTGATAAAAAATCTTGAAAAAGTGTATCTGCCATGGTTGCTTGTGAGCCTATGAGTTCGTTAAAGTAAACAACATTTTGTTTTGCATTTGCACAGGCATCTAAGTCCATTCCATGAGAACTTATCGCACCAAAAGTGGTGATTCCATTTTCAAGCATACTTTCACATGCTTTGTTCATGCAACTAGCGTCACAGCCACCTATGAGGTCTTCTCGGTTTTCTATCACACTGTAAAGCCAGTTCATAAAGTCACCATAACTCAGCTGCGTTTTATTTGCAGAAAATTCTATGTGAACATGGGCATTGATAAGCCCTGGCATAAGGAGTGAATTTTCTCTTAGTGTTGTAACTTTTGCATCAGGGTAGAGTTCTAAAAGCTCTTCAAATGGTGCAATCTTTTCAATCTGTTGATCAAACGCAACTGATAAATTTGTACTTACTCTGTCTTTCATCCATATATAATGTGGTGTAATAATTTGCATATATTTTACTCTTTATATTTAAAAATTTAAAAAGATTATACACCCTTTTATATTAGAGATAATTTTATTGTTTAAGTAATACAATAACCTATATCTTATATACTATGACAAACAATAATAAAACCTTTTGAAGGAGGTCTATTTATGATTAAGTGTAATGTTAAGTTTGAAAACCTTGAAGAAGAGTTAGTTGAACTTTCAAGTGTTTTTAAAAATAGTTTGCAAAAAGATATTTTGACAATAAAACAGCTCAATAAAGATGGTGAAAAGTTTAAATATATTTCTAAAAATGTTCGTGATTTAAAAGATGCCGAATATGTAATATTTTCAGCTTTTATGTGTGATGATTATCATGAGTCTGAAACATTTATATTTGTAAATGCCAGAGGTAGTAATGTATGTACTATTTCTGGAAGAGAGATGGATTTATATGATATGATTAAAGATTGTGAAAATCTTGTTGAGGCAAAGCATCCGGAGAATGGAAGAACCAGAAACAGTTAAAAAGTTACGACTAAATTACTTTCTTTAATATTTATTTAGATAAAATAGCTCCTTAAAATATAAGTAAAAGGTAAAAGATGAAGATAGTCGTAATTCAGGGTCCAAATTTAAACATGTTAGGTGTTCGTGAGCAAAATATTTACGGTCCTATGAAATTAGAGCAAATCCATGCTCAAATGCAAGAAGTGGCAACACAACATGGTGTTGAAATAGAATTTTTCCAAAGTAATCTTGAGGGTGAAATTGTTGATAAAGTTCAAGAGTGTTATGGTGAAGCTCATGGTATTATTCTTAATGCTGCTGCATATACACACACTTCTATTGCTATCCGTGATGCACTTTCAGCTGTAAGCCTTCCTACTATTGAAGTACATATAAGCAACATTCATAGACGAGAAGAGTTTAGAAAAGAAAACATGATTGCACCCGTATGTACATCTTCTGTAGTTGGTTTTGGTCCATTTGGATACCACTTAGCTATGATGGGAATGATTCAAATCATGAATGAAATGGCAGCAGCTCAAGAAGCACAAAGAAAAGCTCAAGAACAAGCTTAGTTCTAAAGACTTACATGTATATAAAACGCAGTTTAAATAAGACTCTTTGGACATTTAAAGGCTTGCGTTTTCCATATAAAAAAAGAACTCAAACACATTTAAGATATGTCGCTACTGTTGGAATAGGTGGTAATATCGCAGATGTGCGAAGAAGGTTTGATCATCTGTTTTTTCAACTTAAAAGAGACAAGAATGTTGAACTTTTACAAACGTCGTTGATTTTGAAAAATCCTCCTTTTGGTTATGAAGATCAAGATGATTTTTTTAACTCAATTATCGTTTTAAAGACAAGTATGAGAGCAGAAGCTTTTTTAACATATTTACTAAGATTAGAAAAAAAGTTTAGAAGACAAAGAAGTTTTGCAAATGCACCAAGGACATTAGATTTGGATATTATATTTTTTGATAACAAGATTATTACAACAAAAAAATTAACAGTTCCTCATCCATCTTGGTCGAAGAGAGAGAGTGTTGTAATACCTTTAGCGAGTATGTATAAATGAAAATATTGACATTTACAGGTGCATCCCCCTCAGAAGCTCTTAAAAAAGCAAAAATGGAAATTGGTGATGAGGGGATGCTTATCGAGACAAGAGAGCTTCAAAAAAAAGCTCTTGGTAGACAGCCCTTATATGAGATAGTAATTGGTGTAGAAGAAAATATGATACCTTCCACATACACTAATCAAAAGCCACTTTCTAAGCAAAAGCCACTTAGAAAAGAGAGCGAAGAAATTTTATTTGACATCTCAAATGCAGCAAGGCAAATATCTAAAGTCTCTGATGTGACAGCACCACAGTTTGATTACGGTATACCTAAAGCACAGTCACAGCCTTCATACGAGCCTAAAGAACTAAAAGATATTAAATCTGAGATAAATAAACTGACAGATAAAGTGAAAATCATTCAAAATATGTTTTGGGATGAAAAATCGCCAGATATTGAACCTCAAATTCCAGCAGAGTTTGCAGAGATTTATAGGCTTGCTGCACAAAGTGGTATGAATAAAGAGCATCTTGATGGATTGATGAGAATTACTTTAGAGCATATGCCCTTTAGAATGAAAGAAAATTCAGCTACCGTAAAACGTTATTTTCAAACTATACTGCGCAAAATGGTTCCTATTCGCATGGAAACAAAACCTACAGTTGGAAGTAAAAAAGTTATTATGCTTGTCGGACCTACTGGAGTTGGCAAAACTACAAGTATTGCTAAGCTTGCTGCTCGTTACTCCTTTTTAATGGAGAAAAAATATAAAGTAGGACTTGTTGTTTTAGATACTTATCGAATAGGTGCAGTAGAACAGTTGATGCAGTATGCTCGTATGATGAAACTAGGAATAGAAACAGTTGTTGATCCTCCTGAGTTTTCAAGTGCATTAGAGTCTTTAAAGTATTGTGATTATATTTTCATAGATACTATGGGTTCGAGTCCTTATGATAAGAGTAAAATAGAGAAAATTTATGAGTGCTTAAATAACAATACAACTCAATATCATATTGATGTTGTTTTAGTGATGCCAAGTTCTATCAAATATGAGGATTTAAAAATAACCTATGATAACTTTGCTCCTTTAGGAATAGACACTTTGATGTTCACAAAATTAGATGAAACCATGGGCTTTGGAAATATTTTTTCACTGGCTTATGAGACAAAAAAACCTATCAGTTATTTTTCAGTAGGGCAAGAAGTACCAGAGGATTTAGTCTGTGCAAGTAGTGATTTTTTAATTGAGTGTGTTTTACATGGATTTAATAGGAGCAAAGCATGATAGGTAATCAAGCGAAAAAGCTCGAAGAACTCGTAGCCTTAAAAACAACAAATGCAACTAAAAAGTCAAAAAAGACTCGTTTTATCGCGATAACAAGTGGCAAAGGTGGTGTAGGAAAAAGTACAATTAGCTCTAATCTAGCATATACTTTGTCACAACAAGGTCTTAATGTTGGTATATTTGATGCAGATATAGGACTAGCAAATCTTGATGTTATGTTTAATGTGAAGATAAAGAAAAACATATTGCATGTACTTAAAGGTGAAGCAACAGTTTCTGAAATTCTCATTCCTATAACAAGAAATTTGATTTTAATTCCAGGTGAGAGTGGAGATGAGATACTAAAATACTCGAATATGGCACTTTTTGAACGTTTTATGGAAGAAGCACAAGTACTCGATAAACTAGATGTAATGATAATAGATACAGGTGCAGGCATAGGCGAACACATACAAATGTTTTTAAATGCAGCTGATGATGTTATTGTTGTAACAGTTCCTGATCCTGCGGCTATTACCGATGCTTATGCAACTATTAAAACTATAGCAATATTAAGAAACGATGTTGGTATGATCATGAATCAAGTTAAAAGTGAAAGAGAAGCAAATGCAGTTTTTGAAAAGATTAAAAAAGTTGCTAATGCAAATATTGGTGATAAGTTAGATTTAAAATTGTATGGAAAAATAAATGCTGATATTAAAGTTTCCTCATCAGTCAAACAGCGTGCTCTTTTTAGTGTATTGTACCCAAATTCAGAAGTCTATAAAGATATAGAAAATATAGTAAAAATTATCATGTCTAAGCTGGAACGAAATATGCTAGTTTCTTCAAGTGAAAGTGGTCTTTCTGGGCTATTTAAAAGATTAATAGAACATTTCTGATGTTCTGTAGTGATTGCATGGAGGCTATATGTTAGGTGAAAATTTTGTATATTTCTTTACAGTGCAAGGGTTCTTTGTTGGCATAGTCTTTGGTATTTTAAAATCTTTTGATGCAGAAGGGTTATTAGTCTACACATTTTTTATTACAACATTTTTCTATCTTTTCTCTCATATTATCATAGCAATGTATTATAAAACCATTAGTGTAAGGTCGGTTTTCTTTCCAAAAGATAAACATGAAAAAGATCTTGATCTGTTTGTTAAAGAGATTAACAAACGTGAAAAACTTATAGATTCTGCTATTAAAATTACTGATATGGCTATTAAAATGAATGCTGAAGATTCTCATGGACTGGCATCATGAGTACAAATGCTTATGTTCAAGACCTTAAACATAAAGAAGATGAACTTGCCATACAGTATCTACCAGCTGTTAAAGCAATGGCATTTAGACTTAAAGAGCGTTTACCTAGTTCTGTAGATTTTTTAGATTTATCAGCAATTGGTACAGAAGAACTTATAAAATTGGCTCGTAGATATGATGAAACTTTAAATGATTCATTCTGGGGATATGCAAAAAAACGAGTTTATGGTGCTATGCTTGATTATTTAAGAAGTTTAGATGTACTTTCTCGTGCAAGTCGCAAGTTAGTCAAAGCGATTAATTTTGCTGTTGAAGAGTATATGGTAAGACATGACAATGAACCAACAGATGAAGAGTTAGCCGAAATCTTAGATGAGAGTGTTGAAAAAATTCATGATGCACGTATCGCTTCTACTATATATACAGTGATGCCTTTAAGCGAGCAGTTACAAGTAGGAGACGAAGGGGCTGCTTTGGCTTCTATTGAAAAAGACCAGCTTATAGAAGTCATAAAAAGTGTACTTTCTTCTTATAAAGAGAGAGAACAGATGATTATTCAGTTGTATTATTTTGAAGAGCTTACTTTAAAAGAAATTAGTGAGGTATTAAATATTACAGAATCTAGAATATCTCAAATTCATAAATCAGTTATTCAAAAAATCAAAGAGAGTATAGGAGCATAACATGGCAGATATACTTTCACAAGAAGAGATTGATGCACTGCTCGATGTTGTTGAAGATGAAGGAGATGATGTCCTTGACGGTGGTGAAGATCATCTACTTCCTCAAAGACAAGTAACTCTATATGATTTTAAGCGACCAAATCGTGTTTCAAAAGAACAACTGCGTGCCTTTCGTGGTGTGCATGATAAAATGGCGAGAAGTTTAGCCTCACAAATATCTTCTATTATGCGTTCTATTGTTGAGATACAACTACATTCAGTTGACCAAATGACATATGGTGAATTTTTGATGTCTTTACCAAATCCAACATCTTTTAATGTCTTTTCTATGAAGCCCTTAGAAGGTAGTGGGGTTATTGAAATTAATCCATCTATTGCTTTTCCAATGCTTGATAGGCTTTTAGGTGGAAAAGGAGAACCTTTTGATGCTTCAAGAGAATTCTCAGATATTGAACTGAGTCTTTTTGAAACTATATTGCGTGTAATGATGAGTACATTAAAAGAAGCATGGGGACCAGTTATGGATGTTTATCCAACAGTTGAGTCTAAAGAATCTAGCCCAAATGTTGTTCAAATTGTTGCTCAAAATGAAATTGTTGTAATGGTTGTTATGGAAATTATTATTGGACATAGTTCTGGTATGATGAATATATGCTATCCTGTTATCGCTCTTGAACCTGTTTTGCCTAAACTAGCATCTCGAGACCTTATGCTCAATGAGACAAGTTCTAAAAAAAGTAGAAATACAGAACTTCAGGTTCTTCTTGGTGGTGCACAAGTAACTGTAGAAGCTAATTTAGGTAATACAAACTTAACAATGGCAGATATATTAGGTTTACAAGTAGGAGATGTTTTAAGGCTCGCTAGTGCTGCAGATGATATAGTAACTGTAAGTGTAGACTCTAAAGAGCGATTTAGAGGGGAAATAGGGCTAAGGCGTTTTCGAAAATCAATACAAATTACAGAAGTAATACAAACAGAAAAAGATGCAGTCAAACGTGCATTAGAGAGTTTTGAGAAACAACGCCATGATAAAATATCAGGGGTTCAAGATATTATAAATGATAATTCTAGTAAGAATAATGATGAGTATGAGGAGTAAATGATGAGTGCTTTTATGGAATTATTCCAAAAGGAAACAGTAGGTACTATAGAAGCCTTAGTAGGGGAAGCTCCTACTTTAGAATTAAAAGAAGAACAAGAATTAAGTATTATCTCTAATATTATACCTCCTATTGTTTTGACTAAACTAACTGTTTCAGGTGATACAAATGCTACTGCGATGGTTGCTCTTCCTCCAAATCTTGTGGCGGCTTTATCTGATATGATGATGGGTGAAGAAGCAAGTAACAGAGAAGATGTTAGTGAAGATGATTTAGATGCTGGCAAGGAAATCGTTTCTAATATATTTGGTGCAATAGGAAATACTCTCTCTGCACAAAAAGAAATTCCTGTTTTATCTTTTAGTGTATCAGATATAGAACTTGTTTCAGATGATGCAGAAGTAAGCCTTGAAGATTATAGTACAATGTATGTTTATAATTTTACATTGGGTAGCACATCGTCAATGCTTATGTTTATTATAGATGAAAAATTAAAAAATTCTTTATCTCCAAATAAAGCAGCGGTTAGTAATGATATGTCAGAACCTTCCTCATTCGATACTGGTAGCTCTTTTAGTAATAAAGGTACTGTGAACTTAACTCCTGAAGAAATGAATAATATTTCACTTATAATGGATGTAAAACTTCCAGTAAGAGTTCGAATAGGTAAGAAAAAAATGCTTCTTAAAGATGTTCTAAATATGGACATAGGTTCTGTAATTGAATTAAATCAATTAGCGAATGATCCATTAGAAATTTTAGTTGACAATCATGTAATAGCACAGGGTGAAGTCGTGATAGTTGATGGAAACTTTGGTGTGCAAATCACATCAATAGGTACTAAAAAAGAGAGACTTACTCAACTAAAGGGTTAGGATGAAAAAGAGAGATGACTTAACAAAGCGATATACTAAAGACATTAAGTCAGCAGATGTATGGAGTGTTTTTAGAATCCTAGCAGATTTTACAAAAGGTTTTGATGAACTTGGTGATTTAGGTCCATCTGTAACTATTTTTGGTAGTGCAAGAACAAAACCAGATGATATTTATTATAAAGAGGCTGAAAAATTAGCAACTCTGCTCTCTCAAAATGGCTTTAATATTATAACAGGTGGTGGACCTGGTATAATGGAAGCTGCTAATAAAGGGGCAAAAGATGGGGGGGAAGTCGAATCTATTGGATTAAATATTGATTTACCTTTTGAACAAATCGCTAATCCTTATACTACAAAAGAATTGAGTTTTGATTATTTTTTTTCTAGAAAAGTAATGTTAGTAAAGTACTCGATGGCTTATGTGATTTTTCCAGGAGGCTTTGGAACTTTAGATGAACTATTTGAAGCATTAACATTAGTACAAACCAGAAAAGTGACAGGAGTTAAAATATTTGTTGTTGGAGAAGATTTTTATAAACCACTTATAGAGTTTATTAAATCTAAACTAATTGTTGAAGGTATGATTGATGAAGAAGATATTCAGCTAATAAGATTGACAGATGATTTAGAACGAATAGCATCGGAAATTGAAGACTCTTTATTGAATCAGATAAAATATTTAAAAGAAGTTGGCTTAGAGAATACTTCTTACTATAGATCTTTATTAGAATTTTTTGAAGAAAGATTATTAAAATAAGTGAGAAACAGTAGAATGATAAATGGTAAGAAAGTCCTTGTTGGTATGAGTGGAGGTGTTGATTCAACTGTATCAACATTAATGTTACAAGAAGAGGGATATGAAGTAGAAGGTCTATACATGAAACTTCATTCTAAACCAGGTTATCATGAAGTTCACCAAGCACGTGCTCAAAAAGCAGCGGATAATCTAGGTGTTAAATTACATATATTAGATTTACAAGAAAATTTCAAAAAAGAAGTATTTCAACCTTTTATAGATACTTATGAACAAGGAAAGACTCCAAACCCTTGTGCATTATGTAATAGAACGATGAAATTTGGTGAAATGATTAGTTATGCAGACAAAATCGGAGCTGATTACTTAGCAACTGGACATTATATAAAGACAGATGGTAAGTATTTTTATCAAGCTGAAGATGATACAAAAGACCAAAGTTATTTTTTATTTTATGTAAATAAAGATATTTTGCCAAGATTAAAATTTCCACTTGGAGAAAGAAAAAAAAGTGATATTAAAAAAATGGCCGCCTCAGTAGAAGGACTAGAGTCTTTTGCCGCACAAGCAGAGTCAAGTGAGATATGTTTTGTAGAAACTACTTATACTGACTTATTAAAAGATTATGTAAAAGTTGACAACCCCGGTGATGTGTTAGATAAAGATGGAAATATTGTTGGAACTCACAAAGGCTATATGCACTATACAATTGGTAAACGCAAGGGCTTTACAGTTCATGGTGCACATGATCCTCATTTCGTACTAAGTATAAATCCAGAAAAAAATCAAATAGTTGTGGGGAAAAAAGAAGAATTAGCTTGCTCAAGTGTAGTTTTAGATAGATTAAATATGTTTAATGACGAAAAAGAATTTGAAACAACCGTTAAACTAAGATATAGAACAACTGCAGTTCCATGTAAAGTCACTATTAAAAATGACAAAGCAGAAGTAGAATTACTTGAGAGTGTATTTGGTGTAGCTGTTGGTCAAGCTGCAGTTTTTTATGATGGAGATAAGCTAATTGGGGGTGGATGGATAGCTGAAGTATAACTACTTTTTATCTATCTTATTTACTAAAAAAAACAATTCCAAAATTCCCAAACAACTCTCTTAGACATTAAGCTACCTCT
>ERZ889078.2179-NODE-2179-length-14211-cov-11.345648_pt1 | contig 14211 bp, 9 predicted proteins | sample MGYA00521266_ERZ889078 | MGnify/ENA primary metagenome ERZ889078 (study PRJEB32303, sample SAMEA104408618) | aquatic metagenome | biome: Brackish water; feature: Pelagic; material: water | place: Baltic Sea | collected 2014-06-16T06:34:00 | depth 76,534 m ...
GTAAATGGATGAAGCAAAAACTCGGTTCGTCTAATTAAAAATTGGATGGATAAGAGCATGGGGTGTAAAGATGGCACTTCTGTCGAAAAATTGATTTTCCTGCGCCATCAAAAACTAAATTGCAGAATGGAATGGCAAAATTGGGCTGGAAATATTCGTTTTAGTCCGAATGAAATAGTGCGTCCAAAGAGCACCCAGGAGGTGGTGGATTTGGTAAAAACGGGTCGCAAAATCCGTTGTATTGGCACTGGTCATTCTTGGAGCGGCTTGGCGCCAACCGATGACATTCTAATGGCGACCGATGGCTTGAATCAGATTCTATCTATTGATAAAGTAGCCAACACTGCTACCATTCAAGCTGGTGCCAAATTAGATGACTTGAATATTGAACTTTGGGAGAAAGGCTATTCGTTTTCAAATCTGGGTTCAATTGCCAAGCAAAGTTTAGCTGGCGCGATTTCAACCGCAACCCATGGTTCTGGAATCAACTTTCAGATTTTAGCTTCTCAGGTTACCAACTTCAAACTGGTAAAAGTTGATGGGGAAATTATTGAAGTTGATAAAACTGAAGATTCAGATTTGTTCAATTCAGCAATTGTGTCTCTCGGCTCCTTAGGCATCATCACAGAAATGACCATCAACATCGACCCGAAATTCAATCTACACGAACGTTCGGGCGTGATGGATTTTGAAGACGTTTGCGACAATATTTTAGATTGGATCAAAGAACAGAACCACATTAAAATGTGGTGGTTTCCGCATACAGATAAGATGATGGTTTATCGGTACAACAGAACCTACGAACCTGTAAATGACACTTGGTTTAGACAAAAGTTAATGGATGAATGGTTGTCTGTTTATTTCTACCGTTTTATGCTTTGGTGGGGTAATAGAAAACCAATTCGGAGAAAGGGAATTAACAAGAATCTCCTAGCCAAATTCTTGGCTGATGTCAATCGGATTGAAAGGAGCTACAAGGTTTTTAATGTGCCCGAACCACCCATCCATAGAGAAACAGAATGGGCGTTTGATGTAAGCCTCACCCCTACTTTACTTCGCGAATACCGCAAAATGGTGGAAGACAAAGGACACTTAATCAACTTCATTCAAGAAATACGCTTTGTAAAAGGAGATGACTTTGCATTGAGTCCGTGCTACGGGCGCGATAGCGTTTACGTGGGTGCTTACAATGCAGATAACAGAGGCTGGGATGAATTACTCTCAGACTTTGAGGAACTAGCCACCAAGCACAATGGTCGACCACATTGGGGCAAGGAGTTCACTGTGGGCTCCGATTATCTCAAATCGGTTTACCCTAAATGGGATGAATTTCAAGCCGTTCGGAAAGAGTATGACCCAGAAGGTCAGTTCATGAATCCTATGCTAGAAGATCTCTTTAGGTAACCTTCAACTCATTCAATTTCCACGGGAATATCAACAATCGAATACAACTCTGGAATTTCAGATTTCCAACCAAAACGCTCTTTAATCTTTGTGCCAAATACAGCCGAAGCTTCGCTTTCGCCATGTATGATAAATAGCCGCTCTGGCGCTTTCTCCAAATCGCTCATCCAGTCCAACATTTCTGCCTGATCTGCATGTGCAGAAAGGACTTCTAAATTCAAAATTTCGGCCTCAACAGGATAATGCTTGCCGTATATTTTTACTTGGTCTGCGCCTTCTAGCAGTTTTCTTCCTCGGGTTCCAGCCGCCTGAAAACCAGCTAAAAGCACTGTTGTTTCCAATTTGCCGATATATTGCTGTAGATAAGTGAGGACACGTCCACCACTAATCATTCCGCTACCAGCAATTACAATCTTGGGTTTGGTATCGCTGATAATCTCCCAAGTTTCTTTGAAGCTCGTTACTATTCGAAACGATTGACACATGCCTGTGTATTCCTTAGGTGTGAGTTTATGCCACTCGCGATTGTCATTAAACACCTGCAGCACATTTGCACCCATCGGACTATCCATAATGAGCGACATTTTAGGAATGGCGTTCTGTTGTTGAAGCTTCCAAATAATGTACATCAAGGTCTGAGTACGTTCAACGGCAAAACTTGGGATGATAAGCGTACCGCCTCTCTGGTATGTATTATGGATTATCTCTTTGAGTTTTTCCTCCAAATCTTCTTCGGGATGAAGTCGGTTTCCGTAGGTGCTTTCCATAAAAAGCACATCAGCTTTTTCAGGCCTTTTGGGTGGTCGCATTAGAAGGTCTTCCGTTCTTCCAATATCTCCAGAGAAAACAAAACGCTTACCCAACACATCCATTTCTATGAACGTTGCCCCAATAATATGTCCGTTGTACTGAAAACGAATGTTGATGTCTGGAAACAACTCCATCCAATCCCCTTCGGGCATCGAATTGAAATGCGCGATAGCCTGTTCGGCATCCTTTAGGTCGTAAAGTGGTTCAGCGGGGTCATGCTTGGAATAACCCTCTTGATTAGCCCTTTTGGCCTCTTCCTCTTGAATTTTGGCGCTATCTCGAAGAATAATCTCTGCAATTTCCAAGGTTGGACGCGTGGCATGAATCGGACCTTTGAATCCCATTTTTACCAATCGGGGCAAATAGCCCGTATGATCCATGTGACCGTGGGTCAATACCACAGCATCTATCTCCGCCACATTCACTGGTAAATAATCCCAATTAAGTAGTCGTAGTTCTTTTAACCCTTGAAACAGACCACAGTCAACCAAAATCTTATTCTCGCCTGTATCAATCAGGTATTTCGATCCAGTTACGGTTCCAGCCGCTCCTAAAAAATGCACTTTAATGTTGTTTTCCATCGTTAATGATTTCAGTGATGACACAATTGGGTAACCTCTTTTTGTACTCGATTCATTCTTCTTTTGGTAATACCCACTTTACCCAACAGTTGCGGGATTCGAATTAAATCTGAACAAAGGACAATGTCCATAGCGAGCAGCGCCTTCTTCTCAGCAAGAGTTATTGAAGTCAAACTAGTTATAGGGTGCAACCCAGAACGGTCAATACGTTCCTTAATGCTATTCCCTATCGGGGAATCCCAGCTAATCATTTTTAACCCTACACAACCTCCATATTGCTCTGCATCAGTCGTAAAACGGGTATTGGTAACAACCCAACCTTCAAATTCTTTTCCTTCATGTTCGGGTTCTGCACCCCATGCCTCTTTCACATCTACAAAACGCGAACGGATGTACAACGGAATCTTCACATCTGAGAATTTCCCTTTGAAACTGTGGAATTTGCACTCAATCATACATCTCTGGTTGCCACGTTCTGCTATCACATCAACCTCATGCTTTACACATCTGCCTTGCACAATTTCGCCAGTGTGTGTTTTAAATCCTTCGGCATTAAGTAGTGCAGCAACAAACTTTTCGAAAGCAAATCCTGCTGGACCAAGCTCCATAATGGCATTCTTCAACTTGTATCTGGCTGCTGTAGCACGCGATTGTTTTCTCAACAGTCCGAATGCATTGCGATAGATTTCTCGGGTTGACATTCCCTCATAAAGCATCGCTGAGACGCTCTCCACGACTAAATCAATGGCAGAATCTTCTGCCTTGGATCGTTCAAGTGATTTTCTCAACTGAGATGCATCAAAAGGAACCTTATCTCCAGATGCTTTTGTTATCCGCACACCTTCTTTCTTTTTCATCAATGGATAGGCTTAATGCTGAGTCTGTTTGCGATAAACGAATTTATGATAGCTCAATGCAGAGAATCAGACTTTCGTCATATTCTCGGCTGACGTACGTATCGATTTGGTCCTATAACTCTATTCTTCATCCGATGTGCGAAATCGTAAATTCGCGCAGTAAGCCAGACAAGATGCAGGAAGTAGCGCCATATAAACCAAAGAATAAGATCAGAATTGTAACCGCAGCCAGTCTTTTTGACGGGCACGATGCGGCTATAAATATCATGCGTAGAATTATTCAGTCCACGGGCGTAGAGGTAATTCATTTGGGGCATGACCGAAGTGTAGAAGAAGTTGTGAATTGCGCTATCCAGGAGGATGTGCAGGCTATTGCCATGACGAGTTACCAAGGCGGACACAACGAGTATTTCAAATTCATGTTTGACCTTTTGAAAGAGAAAGGCGGTGGTCACATCAAGATATTCGGTGGTGGTGGCGGAACCATTCTTCCTTCTGAAATGGAAGAATTACACGGCTACGGTATTACCCGAATTTATGGCCCAGATGATGGGCGTGAGATGGGTTTACAGGGCATGATTAACAATATGATCGAGCAATGTGACTTCCCAACGGGGTTGAATCTAAATGGTGAAGTCGGCCGATTAGGCCAACAAAGCTGGACAGACATTGCCAAGCTAATTTCTGCAGCTGAAAACAATCCAGAAGGAAGTAAAAAGGAACTTGATGCAGTTAAGGCTATTGCCGCAAAATCAGCCACTCCGGTTCTTGGAATTACCGGAACAGGCGGTGCTGGAAAATCATCAATGGTTGATGAGTTGGTTCGCAGGTTTTTGGTTGATTTCCCAGAGAAAAACATTGCCATTGTTTCTGTAGACCCTTCGAAACGAAGAACTGGCGGAGCACTTTTAGGCGATAGAATTCGAATGAATGCTATCAGAAACCCACGCGTTTACATGCGCTCTTTGGCTACACGCCAAAGCAATTTAGCTCTGAGCAAGCACGTACAGGAAGCAATAGACATTCTTAAAGCCAGCAACTACGATTTGATTATTCTGGAGACTTCAGGAATTGGTCAGAGCGACACTGAGATTATGGATCACAGTGATGTTTCTCTTTATGTGATGACACCAGAATTTGGTGCAGCAACGCAGTTAGAGAAAATTGACATGCTTGATTTTGCCGATTTAGTGGCCATCAACAAGTTTGACAAACGTGGTGCTTTAGACGCAGTTAGAGATGTGAAAAAGCAGTACAAACGCAACAGGCAGTTGTGGGACATGAAGGATGAGGATGTTCCCGTTTACGGAACCATTGCCAGCCAGTTTAATGACCCAGGAACCAACTCGCTTTACAAAGCGATTATGGATAAAGTTGTCGCAAAAACCAAAGCTGATTTAAACTCAACATTCGAGATTACGGATGAGATGAGTGAGAAAATTTATGTGATTCCACCAAACAGAACGCGCTACCTCTCAGAGATTTCTGAGAACAATCGCGGATACGATAAATGGGCAAACGACCAAGCTGAAGTTGCTGATAAACTCTACTCTATTCAGAGAACAATAGAAACGGTTTCTGAAGATGATTTGAAAAAGGTTCTTCAAGCAGAATTCGATAAGGTTAAGCTTGATTTGGACCCAAGAAACTGGCTAATAATTGAAGGCTGGCCAGAACAAGCTCAGCGCTACAAAGACGAGTTCTACATCTTTAAAGTGCGTGACAAAGAGATTAAGATTAAGACGCATTCTGAGTCTCTTTCTCACTTACAAATACCAAAGGTTGCCACTCCGAAATACAGAAACTGGGGCGACCTTTTAAGATGGATTTTACAGGAAAACGTTCCTGGAGAATTCCCTTATACGGCTGGTATTTATCCGTTTAAACGTGAAGGAGAAGACCCTGCAAGAATGTTTGCGGGAGAAGGCGGCCCTGAGCGAACCAACAGACGTTTCCATTACGTTTCTATGGGACTTCCTGCAAAGCGTTTGAGCACTGCTTTTGATAGCGTAACCCTCTACGGTAGTAATCCAGACCACAGACCAGACATCTACGGAAAAGTTGGTAACTCTGGTGTAAGCATTTGCTGTTTAGACGATGCCAAGAAGCTTTATTCTGGTTTCGATTTAACCAACCCTATGACATCGGTTTCAATGACCATTAACGGTCCTGCGCCAATGTTGCTTGGTTTTTTCATGAACGCTTGCGTTGATCAGGAATGTGAGAAGTATGTAATTGAAAACAAGCTTGAGAAAGAAGTTGAAAAGGTCAAAAAAGCGAAGTATGACGACCAAGGAATTGCTCGTCCAGCATATCAGGGAGATTTGCCAGAAGGCAACAACGGTTTAGGCCTTATGCTACTTGGGGTTACTGGCGATGAAGTACTTCCTGCTGATGTTTACGCTAAGATTAAAGCAGACGCATTAAGCAAAGTTCGTGGTACGGTTCAGGCTGATATTCTTAAGGAAGATCAAGCACAAAACACGTGCATTTTTAGTACGGAATTTGCCTTGCGATTAATGGGCGATGTTCAAGAATATTTCATTGAACAGAACGTCAGAAACTTTTACTCTGTTTCTATCTCTGGCTATCATATTGCTGAAGCAGGCGCTAACCCAATTTCGCAATTAGCATTTACGCTGGCCAACGGATTTACGTTTGTAGAATACTACTTGAGCCGAGGAATGGACATCAACAAATTCGGGCCGAATTTGAGCTTCTTCTTCAGCAACGGTGTTGACCCAGAATATGCTGTAATTGGCCGTGTTGCCAGAAGAATTTGGTCTAAGGCCATGAAGATGAAATATGGTGCAGACCCAAGAGCGCAAATGCTCAAGTACCACATTCAAACAAGCGGTAGAAGTTTACATGCTCAGGAGATAGACTTCAACGATATCAGAACAACGCTTCAAGCGCTTTACGCGATTTACGACAACTGTAATTCGTTGCACACCAACGCGTATGACGAAGCGATTACAACGCCTACGGAAGAAAGCGTTAGACGAGCGATGGCTATTCAGCTTATCATCAATAAAGAATTGGGATTAGCCACAAATGAAAACCCAATTCAAGGTGCTTTCATTATTGAAGAATTGACCGAACTTGTAGAGGAAGCTGTGCTTACGGAGTTTGACCGATTAACGGAGCGCGGAGGCGTACTTGGTGCTATGGAAACCATGTACCAACGAAGCAAGATTCAGGAAGAAAGTCTGTACTACGAAACGCTGAAGCACACAGGAGAATTTCCAATTATTGGCGTGAATACGTTCTTGAGTAGCAAAGGCTCTCCAACCATTCTTCCGAAAGAAGTTATCCGTTCTACTTCAGAGGAAAAGGAGTATCAAATTGAGATGCTCGGAAACCTCCACAAAAGCAAAGAAGAACTGGCGAAAGAAGCTTTATCTCGTTTGCAGAAAACAGCCGTTCAAAACGGAAACATGTTTGATGAAATGATGGAAGCCGCCAAGCATTGTTCTCTAGGTCAAATTAGCAATGCTTTGTTTGAAGTTGGAGGGCAGTATAGAAGGAATATGTAAGCAGTAGCTTACTGCTTCGTTCCTAAAAACTGCTCGTTATTGTCGTAATTGTACGAAAGCTGAATAGAATTACTTCCTAAATCTGTAATGGTAATTTGGTTGTTAGTTACGCAGCTAATGCAAGTCCATACGCCAGCAACTTTGGTCATATGCGCGGTCCATTCAGTACCAACACTTCCCGCAGGGTCTATACTAATTACACTAGAACTTACCTGAGTTACAGAAACGCTGTACTGAGCATTGGTAAAATCTGGAGTTGTAATGTTCAGGCCACCTACGTAGGTTCCAAGTAAATCGCTAAATCCAAACACTTCATCGTCATCCGAATTACAACCGTTAAAAACGATTAATGGAAGAACAAATAATGCTGAGAGAAGAATACGTTTCATGAGATTGTTTTTTTTTGTGGACGCAAGATAATGAGGTTTAGTAGATGAAGGCGTGCTACATTTGCCGTAGGTTACATTAACTACCAGCGTGAAAAACAACATTACGCTGATTGCCGAACAGCTTGACCGGCATGCCATTGCGATAATTGACAACTTCTTATCAAAGGAAGTCCTTGACGAACTTTTATCTGAATCTAAACATCTGTTTCACAAGGATGAGTTAGAACCCGCTCTTATTGGACGGGGAATAACTGAGCAACGGGTTTCAGAAATTCGAGGCGATAAAATTAAGTGGCTAGAGAATGATCAGTTGACCGCAGCTCAAGAACAATATTTCAACTATTTAGAACAGCTTCGCGAGTATCTTTCGAATTATTTCAGGATAGCACTTCCTTGGTTTGAGTGCCATTTAGCGACCTACCCTGCCGGCAGTTTTTACGCCCGACATGTAGACCAGTTTAGAGAAACCAACAACCGAATTTTCTCGGTAATTCTGTACCTAAACGAAGATTGGAAACCTGAACATGGCGGACAATTGCGGGTGTACGAAAATGGTGAATTTGTAGATATCTCACCAGTTGCGGGAAGGCTCGTTTGCTTTAGAAGCGACCTTGTAGAACATGAAGTATTAAAAACTACTCAACCAAGATTCAGCATTACAGGTTGGATTAGAAGAGATGAACCCACTCCCGTGTTTCTCTAACCATAGAGTCTTCTATGGCCCGGTAACTTCAAATGTACCTGTGCCATCTATGTACAATTTAGCCCCGCTATCCGACTGAATATTTATAGTATTACAAATACCAGCTTGGCCTGTATTAATATGTGGCTTGTTAGTCGTTGGTGGCACGGTCACATCTGTATTGGTATCGGGTATTCGAAGGCTCTGCCAATTTCTACAATTATGCCAATTTTCATCTGTTTCTCCTGTCCAAAGTCCGCTTCCAAAACCGCCTAGGGTAATCACAATAGTTCGTCCTGCATTAGGACCGTTGAAATCGATAAAATCAGGGCCTGCCTCGTATGATGCGTTATCAGCATATCCGGTCCAATTTGCTGAAGTATTGATGCGATACAACCAATCTCGCTGTGAAGCAGTTGTCATCGGACCTGTGTATTTATTCTTATCCGCCTGTGCGGTTGGCCAAACTAGAAAGCAATCAAAATCGATGGGTTTTTCAGAGTTCTTCGTACCGCCAGAAGCAGCATTTCCACATACTGGTGTCCAAATATTTCCTTTTGTGTTGAAACCGTAAAGAATGTCTCCAGAGTAGGTTCCAGCATCAGATGTTGGAGAACTGGAGCTCGGACCGCCAACATTTCCACCAGATAAGATGAACAGTTGTTCTCCATCAGCATTCAAATCAAAATTTCCTTGTCCGGATGGTTGTGGCTTAGAAATGTTCCAATTCTGATCTGGAGAAACTACAGATGCATTCCCGTATTCGACAAGAATAGTTACGATTTCTCCTTTACCAAGGGTGTTGGTCGTGCGTACCATTCTAAACCAACCTTCGGAAATTCCCCATCCGTTTGGAGTGCCACATTTCTCGTAGGCGTTGTCTGTAAAATCGATGGTAGTGCCTGGCAAAATATCGATGAATGAAACGAAGCTAATCTCATCAAAACCTAACGTGCCATCCACATTGGTGTTAAAGGCTAGAATGGCTAAATCTCCTGCTTCTAAAACTTGAGGCACACAGGTCGTAGTTATTGTAAAAGCTGCACTTTCTGTTCCTACTTCCACAGGATTAGAGCTTACAACGCGAACCTTATAACCTGTTCCGCCAGGAGATCCACTAGGAATTATAATGGCAACGGAACCAGAATTGGCAGTTGAAGATAGGGTACCGATTACAGACGGGCTTGAAAAATCTCCAACAGCATCCGAGATTTGGACGGAGTAAACATTACCTCCAGAAAAAGTTCCGGTAGAAGTAAATGCAACCGAACCTGATTCGGTATCGGTACAGCTTGTAAGCGCAAACGGAGGACTTGAAACCGAGCCTGTGGTTACACTAATGACTATTGGCGTTACTTCTCCATCGCAGGTTACAGACCTAGTAGATGCTCCTGTTGAACTGCAGTCAACTCCATCTCCATTGTATGTTGCAACAGCCAAACCTGCTTTGAGACGAATGTAAATCGTGGTTGACGAAACGGTGCCTCCCGTTTGCGAGAGCACTATAGCTGATACCGCGGCTGTAAATGGAGAATTCGTAGTTGAAATCTCATAATCTGTCGGAAGTGAAATCGAGATGTCGTCCGTTAAGTCTGTGCCCTCTACCGTAAACAATTGAACTGCCGAAGGACCAGAATTAAAGATGTACGTAAATCCAGTTAGGGAGGTGGTTGAAACTGTAATTGTTGGGAGCGTGCCAGCGCAGGTCCACGAAACATCGTCAATCACAACTTGCCTTGAACCTGTAGACCGGAACTCAATTTCTACTAACCCAGGTTCGTTGGCGGTGACTGTTTCTGTATATACAGTTCCCATTGCAGCCAATGTATAAGTGCCTTTTAACGAGCCATTTACATAAACTTCTATAGTTCTATCAGAGGCTCCTCCACCAGTAAAATAGCTAGTCATGCTAAAGGTTATCTCTCCTACTCCGCTCGCAGTACTATTTGCTTTCGCAAAGCGAGTTCCAGAAGTTCCAAAACCGATAGATGTTCCAGTTATGTTATCAGTAGAAGTAACCGTTCTAGCCTCGCTGTAACTCCAATTCACAGAATTATCTCCTGTGTAAGAGCCCGCCCCATACGAACCTGCAGGGGCTGTTAGATTCGTAAAACTTTCATCTCCACACTGATCTGCTGGTGTACAACTAAGCTCATCACCTGCAAGCCAAACCGAGCCTTTCCGCGAAAAAACCTTGAAATAGTACAACGTACCATTGGTTAAACTGGAGATTACACCAGTGGAAGTTGCTGAACCCGCGTAAACCGCAAAACCACCATCAAAAGCATCTCCAGAGCCAAAAGTTAAGTCGGAAGAATACGTTCCAGAGGGCAATGCTGTTGTAAATGCAGAAGTTGAGGCAACAACCATTACTTCATCAAAACACTCCGGATTTGTCCATGCTGCAGATGCTTCCGTATTTCCACAAGAAACGCTTAGTGATGTTGGCGCATCGAAATTCTCCACCGTCAAGTCGGTTCCGTTGTCAGAACCCACGGTTGATGGGTCGTCTCCAACCACTCTAATTCTGTAACCTGATCCAGAGGCAATCGAGACAGGAATAACGCACGAAACGGTTCCGGCAGAAGTTGACGCTAGCGTACCGATTACCGTTGGAGCCCCAAAACTGCCACCTGCATTTGAAAGCTCAGCCGAAAAAACATTCGGGCCATTGAATGTTCCAGTAATAGTGTAGGCCACGTTTAAGCTTGCCGAAATGCCATTCCCAACACAAAAAGGAGCACCAATAACAGCAGATGTAGAAATAGTATTGGCTGGTGGAGCTCCGCAACTGGCTGGTGCGTTGCCAAAACCTGTCATTGTAGAGCCGTTTGCTATCTGATCAAACCTTGCACTCGGGTCAGTCCACGCAGTGGAACCATCACAAATAGCATCTTTTAATTGCAAATTATTGTTGGCAGTAGAAACACCTCCTCCGCTCCATGAAGAACCAGGGTCCGAACCACAAGTACCAAATTCATCCTGCAATACCCCTCCGAGATATAGCTGAAGAGCGTCATCACCATTAAATCCAAAATTATAGGTGGTAACCCCGCTTAAGTCGGTACCATTTATGCCAACGTAAGTAATAAGGTTCGATGTTCCGATAACCCACACTTCATCAACAGCTAGAGTTCCAGAGGTAATGGTTACGATTGAGCCGCACCCACCACCATTTGTACCCTGGTAAACTTGTAGGTTGGACACGGAAAAATCTATTGCTGAACCTGAAACGTTGAATACCTCAATGCCTTTGGGAGTTGTTCCAGAATTGGTTTCGATGTATTGACTGATAACTACATCCGATTGTGCCAGCGCATTAGCGGCAGCAAACATGAATAATATGACGGATAATGTTCTAAGCATACTCTACCTCCCCGAGTCACTTGCAAAAATAGAGGGGTTAAATCTTAAAAAGGGTCATTTAGACATTAAATACCATCTCATTCTGACTCAAATAAATGATGGTTTTAAGTTTCTAAAAAGGCACAGTCATCTAGTTATGAACAGTGCAAAAATTGCCTAAATACCTCTTGAGTATCAAACGTTGCATTTCGCTTAAATAAATGTGAATTACTTCTAGAAATGCCCCTTCATTAATTAGGTTTCCTGACTGAAGGGTGAATTTTTATTGATCAGTTTAGGACTTTTATCTAGATCACTTAAACTGGAAGGCGAACCAACCAACTAACAATGGTTTTAGCATCTTGCAAAAAATTATCGCTCATGAAACTCATCTCATTCAACGTAAACGGAATACGAGCATCGGCCAAAAAAGGATTGTTGGAAAGCATCGAAAAAATGGATGCCGATGTGATTGGTTTTCAGGAAACCAAAGCAACTGAAGAACAAGTGCGTGAAGTGCTTTTCGGGCTCGGTTATCACATCTACGCGTTTTCGGCTGAAAAGAAAGGGTATTCAGGAACGGCCATTATTTCTAAGACCGAACCATTGAGTTATCAATACGGAATTGGCGTACCCGAACACGATAATCAAGGCCGAGCGATTACCTGTGAGTTTGAAGATTTCTACCTCCTAAACGTCTACGTGCCAAACTCTGGAAATGAACTGGTGCGATTGCCATACCGCAAAACATGGGACACTGCTTTGCTCAACTACATTAAAGGATTAGAGAAGAAAAAACCTGTGGTTTATTGTGGAGATATGAACGTGGCCCACACGCCAATGGACATTAAAAATGCGGCAGCCAATTACAACAAAACATCGGGCTACACACAAGAAGAAATTGATGGCATGGACGATTATCTGAACTCCGGTTTGGTGGATACGTTTAGAGCCCTTAATCCTAATGAGGTGAAATACAGCTGGTGGAGTTACCGCGCAAACGCCCGCGAAAACAACGTTGGTTGGAGACTAGATTACTTTCTTGTTTCAGAAGGTCTTATGCCCAAAGTAAAAGCATCTTTTATTCTGAATGAGGTGCATGGCTCTGACCATTGCCCTGTTGGGATAGAGATAGGTTAAATTATTCTTAGACGACTGACTGTTGTTGAGTAACAATAAATGACGCTATCTTCGGTTTAATCAATCGATATGAAAACAACACTATACTTCCTAGTTGCACTTATGGCATTTGGCTTGGGTGCATGCAACAAATTCAAAACAGATGCAACTACCGGCCGTGAGTTTCTACTAAGACAAGGCCCAAAGACTCAATATTTCGGGCCAGGTGTTACACAATTTAGTGGTGAGAAAGGCATGTCCTTTGACATAAGCGATCCCTTTATGAGTTTAGAAACAGGAGACACAATTGTTGGCAATCCCGAGTTTTGGCTTATCGAATACAAGGACAAAAAAGATATGATGTTTTCTGGCGTTCCAACGATTTCAAACAATCAGATTATAGCAACCGGTGGTGCATTTAAACTAACTGCCAGAATAAACGGTGAACTAGTAAGACCTGAACATGTTGACTTTTTCGTGCCAAACCCAACCAATAACCCACAGATGGAGGCATTTTTTGCCAATTCGGACTCTACTTCTTTTTGGAATCTCGACCCTTGGGGATTCATCTACCCTCTTTTTGGTGTTGGATGGAATCCCGACACGGTTTTAAATGGAATTGGACAGTCTGGATACCAAGGTTATGTAAACCCAATTGCCGATTACTTTTTCAGCAATGGCTCAATGTCGATTAACTGTGATTACTTTCCAAGTTGGGGAATTCCTCTGACGGACATTAGTGTCAGGCCATCAGCCGAAGTCGCTCTTACTCCCATTCAAAATGACGTTTCACTTTTGTTTGACTCGTTAGAAGTGTACATGCCAGGTCAGTGGAACTCTCTAAACAGTGGATACAGCTTTACAAATGTTCCTACAGGATATAATGTCACGTGCTTAGCCGTTGGTGTAGACAATAATCAAGAATTATACTTCGGGATGTTGGATTTTGAAATCGAAGAAAACGGAGTCTATACCTTCCAGATGGACCCGATTACTGAAGAAGAATTAGAAGATATCCTTGACGGACTGTAGTTACTTCTTAAAAAAATAGGCTTCCAAATAAACCTCGGTCCACTCATCCTCTTTCATTGTGCCCACCTTAAACATATACTTGTCAGGTTTGATCCAGATAAGTGCATCAGTTAAGTAGGTTATCACGCCATTTTCTCCTTCGTAAGCATATTCGTAAAGGATGGTTTTCTGCTTCGTGCGCACCTTTCCTTCAATAAGATTTCCATGTACGTCCTTCACCTGAAAAACGATAGAATTGGTGAGCGTATCCCAGTTATGTACACCATCCGAAAAATGCCCGAAAGCGGTAAGTGTGCTATCTAAATAACTCTTTGTTTTCATCTCTACAGACTCATCTCCCGCACCCCACTTGTACTCAATTTCTTGTTTGAAAGGCGTGCCATCTTTCCAACTACCTTCCGCTTTCCAGTTGGCGTTCATCAGCGCTTCAAAAGGCATAAGCATGATATTGCCTTG
>ERZ889078.2182-NODE-2182-length-14208-cov-4.950046_pt1 | contig 14208 bp, 14 predicted proteins | sample MGYA00521266_ERZ889078 | MGnify/ENA primary metagenome ERZ889078 (study PRJEB32303, sample SAMEA104408618) | aquatic metagenome | biome: Brackish water; feature: Pelagic; material: water | place: Baltic Sea | collected 2014-06-16T06:34:00 | depth 76,534 m ...
CAGATCATAAAGCCCCCGGCCTGCGTGGGTCTCGATATAGGTGAGGGGTTTGTCTTTTTGGGTGAGGTAATCGAGCATCCACGCAAGGAGCGCGTGCTTGTGAACATCGGCCGGGTTTCCGGCGTGGTAGTGGTGTTGATAACTGAGCATGGGGCTTGGTAGCAGGCCAGACGAGCGGCGGAAAGAGCGTATGTTTCGCGTCGTACAGGCGTAGCACATCCGTAGCTGCGGGTTGTGGGCCGGATTGGGGGATGGAACTCACCGCTTTCGCAATTTTTCTAACGAACTGATATTTATTATGATTACCTGAAGGCCATGACGATTAGTATCAGTATATTGCACCTCTTATTGTACCCAGCAATGCGCCAAAGCGCTCACATCTGATGTGGAGCAATCACCGGGTTCTGTTCCTGCATGAAGTGAATCGTTTTGCTGGAAGCGTCGGCTAAGACGGAGGCGGTGAATGGTAAGCCATTCTTGCGGCTGGCAGACTGTCCTGCGAGCGCGGCAATCTGGCTTTGACAGCGCCAGAAGCTGTCCGCATTGGGTGTCTGGATATTCCAATTGAAGCTCTGGACGGTCAGGCTGCGACTGGGATGACATCGTCTTTTCCAAGGCTGTTCAATAGCGGAACCAGAATGTCGAGGAAGACCGGATCGTCGTCGACGGCAAGGAGTTTCATGACCAAACCTTTTCATTGCGCGTGTCTTCACTATTCGGCGGGTATTACGCGCGTTTCTTCTTCCCGCGATATTGAAATAGCGAAAAACTCTGTCAAATTTAAGGCAATAGCCATGCACTGTTCTGCATCACCCCTCCGTCTGCCGTGATGCTATTTTGTGCAGTGCTATCAATTCGTTCGGTCAGCGTTCAGGTTGCTGACCTAAAGGTACGCCAGTGTGTTCACATCTTTGTAAGATACCTTCCCGCACTGGAAAGTCTGGCTGGCCAACCCGGTTCCGCCATGGGTTTGGATGAAAGTAAAAGATAGCATTGAAATGCTGTTCAAGGGGCTTTCGTGCCTTGTTCTCTCGTCTCCGACCGTTTCTAGTGCGGATTGGTAGCCGGAAATGACGGCATTTCTTCAACTCGTCCGCCGTCCATTTATGGCGGATTGACTTGACCGATGCAGCAGGCGGATGAACTTGTTGGTTTCAAGAAACGCCGAATGTGCGAACCACAGCTTCATCGGTTCCATTTCATCAAGCACAATCTTGGCGACCCCGCGGTTCTCGGAGCTGACGCTCCATTCCGGCACTACGCCATAGCCCAGACCTGCCTCGACCAACCGGGTAACGCTGGTAGAGCCCGAGGCCGAAGTATCGATGCGCGGTGGCGCATGCATTGCGCGGGCAAGAAACTCCATCGAGCCGGTGCGCACCATTTGCCCGGCTTCGTAAGTAATGAAAGGCCGGTCCCGAAAGAAACTCAGATCCGGGGTCTTTTGGTCCGGGCCGGGCGGTGGCACTGGCCAATCCTGAGGGTAGATCAATGCTAATTTGTAAGTGCCCAACAGATGCTGGATGATTCCGGGGTGGCCGAAGCTGCGCTCGGACACTGCAGCATCCAGCGCGCCTTCCATCATCATCTTTTCCAAAGTGGTGTCGCGTTCGTAAAATGCCAATTCGATCTCTGGGGCTGCAGCACGGAATGTACGCAGAATTTCGGGAAAGAAATGATGAAACAGCGCCTGTGGCACACCGACCCTTAACACCGATCGCACATCGTGCAGCAGCACCGATAGCCGTGACAGAATGGTTTCCAGTTCGTCGCCTAGTGAGGCGTGCAGGGCCCGGCCCAACGGCGTCAGCGTGATCCGGCGCGAGCCTTTCTCGGCCTCAATCAGCCGCGCTCCATAAACCTGCTCAAGCCGTCGGACGTGATTTGCCGCCGATTGGTACGAGATGTTCAATTCGCGCGAGGCCGCCGAAAAAGATCCGGTGCGCGCAACCAGGTGAAAGGTCTGCAACAGCGAGATATCGACCTTGGCGCGTTTCTCACCGCGTTCGGGGGGGGCTTTGTCTGCGGCCATGCGCGATCCTTCGGGTTCAGGCAGCGCCGACGGGTGGCCTTGCCGGATCAAGAAGATCAAAGAACGGGCTGGCACGCAAGAGTGCCGGCCCGATCGCCCCGGGCGCAATCAGGCCGCCATCCATTGGCATTCGGGTGCAGATCAAATCGGTCATGGCGCAAACATGGGCGGCGGTGGCGGTACCTATGGCGCTGTAGCAATGCCCCGCAACTGTGGCGGCATGCAAGAATTGCTTGGTCCAGATTTCGGCTGCATCCGGGGTTGGTCGGACACGCAGGGCAATCAGAACACGGTCATTTTCGGTATGGGGCAGGGCGGTCTTGAGCAGGCTGCGCAATTGGTAAAGACGCTTTGCAAGGCCCATATCATCAAGAAGGAACTGCATGTAATCAAGATGGCCAGGATAGCGCAGGGTTTTGAAAACCAAGCTGCCGATCCGGCCGGTATGCTGCCGCGCCAGCGCATCCAGACTGCCGGCCGTGGTGAATGCCTCATAGGTGCCGCCCTCCAGTGCGACAACTTCGGCTTCGGCCAAGGGTGGCAAGGCGACCAGTTCACCGCCTTTGATCGCAAGGCACGGGTTGGTATATTCGTCGATCAACCCATCAATGCTCCAGATATTGGCATAGCCAAGCCGGTTCGTGGGGTGGGCTGGCAGAACTCCGACAAAAACGGTGACTTCTGCCTCTGGTCCGACACGGGCCAAGACTTCGGCGGCAAGGCCCGTCACATGCCCCGGTGCAAGCCCGCAGCCGGAGGCAAAGCAAAGCTGATGGCCCTGTGGCAGATCGCGCACCAGTTCAGCTACTGCATTGCTGGCAGTGCCGTTTTCAAGGATATCCAGATAGTGATTGCCGTTTTCATAGGCGAGCCTGGCCAACTCCACGGGCGAGGTCGAGGCGTCGGTCAAGATTACAGCGCGTGAGTTGGTCAAAAATCGACTGAGATCGTCGCGAAATCCGGCCCCGCTTGGTGCTGCGGTGGCAAGGCCGTTGCGCGCGGCAAGTGCCAAAGCGTCGCCGTCTGGTGATGCGATCACGGCGGTAAAGCGGCTGTCTTGCCCCAGCATGGCAGAAATGCGTTGCCCCATTCGTCCCGCACCAATAACGAGAATCGGAATTGCGGTCATCCTTATACCCTTCAGCCGTGAAATCGGGACAAAAAGCCACGCAGGCGTTCTGATGTCGGGTTGCGCAGAATTTGATCGGGGCTACCTTCTTCGGCAATTTTACCCTGTTCCATGAAGATCACCCGACTGGCGACGTCGGCAGCAAAGCTCATCTCATGCGTCACCAGAACCATGGTCATGCCACCGATGGCTAGTCGACGGATCACCTCCAAAACTTCGCCGACCAATTCGGGGTCAAGTGCCGATGTGACCTCGTCAAGCAGAAGCACTTCGGGGCGCATCGCAAGCGCGCGGGCAATCGCCACCCGCTGTTTCTGACCGCCTGACAGATGTGCGGGGTAAGCCTGCGCCTTGTCGGCCAATCCGACCTGCGCCAGCAGATCCAGCGCATAGGCATCGGCCTCGGCGCGACCCTCGCCCAGCACTCGTATCGGGCCAGAGGTAATGTTCTCCAGCACCGTAAGATGTGGGAATAGGTTGAAGTGCTGAAAGATCATTCCGACTTTGCGGCGCAACTCTCCCGTGCCGATTGCCGGAGCCTTGGCGTGGAACTTTGGGCTGACGATGCGGCCCTGAAACAACACTGTGCCGTCCGTCGGGGTTTCGAGCATATTTAGGCAGCGGATCAGTGTTGATTTTCCCGATCCAGACGGACCGATCAGGCCCAGCACCTCACCGGGAGCAAGATCAAGGTCAATGTCTTTCAAAACCTTGAGCGCTCCAAAGGATTTGCACAGGCCGCGTACCGAAATTGCAGGCGTGATATTGGTCATGATTTCTCCGCTCAGTCGCTGCGCCGCATGCGGCGTTCAAAATGATCCGCGAGTTGCGTCAGCGGAAACAGCATGGCAAAGTAAAGAATTGCCGCTATGCTGTAGGCCTCAAGCGGACGATAGGTTTCCGAGGTGACGACTGACGTCATGTAGGTTAACTCGGCAATCGAAATGACATAAAGTAGCGAGGTATTCTTAAGCTGCATTATCGATACGTTGATAAAGGACGGCAGCATGTTTTTCACTGCCTGCGGCATAATGATATACCGCATCGATTGCACACCCGACATACCGATCGCTGCGGCCGCTTCGCGTTGGCCCTTATCGACCGCAAGGATGCCGCCGCGGAAAATCTCGGAGTAGAACGATCCGACATAAAGCGATAGCGTCAGAAGCCCCGCCATTGTGTTGGAAATGGTGATCCCCAAGATCATCGGAAGCGCATAATAAGCCCAAAGGATCTGCACCAGAAGTGGTGTGCAGCGAAACAGTTCCTGATAGCTGCGCGCGATCAGGCGTAGCCACCAGAAGCGCGACAACCGCGCAAAGCAGGTGGCCAGGCCAACCAAAATGCCCAAGATGATCGAGCCTGCAGTATACAGGAAAGTCACCCATACCCCGGTTATGAACAAATCAAACGATTGGAAGATCGCGTAGAAATCCCAATTATACATGCGGCTGGCCTCCTAGCTGTCTTGTGGGGACGCGCGGGCCCGAAGGCCCGCGCTGCGGCGTTTTTAGCCGTTGATATCAAAGCCATCAGGCAAGTCGTCCAGCCCGATGTTGAAAGGCTCCAGCCCCTTCAGGATCCAGGTCTGGTTGTTGCCGACCCGGCGGTTATAATCAGCCCAAGCCGAAACAAAGCTCTTGAACGTCTCGTCAGCTGCGTAGTTGATGCCGATCACGGAAGGCGACGATAGGATCGGAGTTGGCACATAGACCTTGCCAACTGCCTCGTTCTTCTTGGTCATCACCATGCCGTTTAACACAGTGTTGATGATTGCATCGGCTTTGCCTGTGGCGACCGCCAGAACAGCTTCGTCACGGGTTTTGAACCGCAGGATGTTGGCCTTGGGTAAATATGCTTTGGTGATCTGATCTTGCGCCGAACCCAGATCAACCGCGATCGTATAGGCCGGATTGTTCAGTTCGGCCCAAGTCTTGCCGCCGAGTTCTGGTTTTGGCGAGATGATCACGAAGCTATTGTAGTAGGTCGGCGCAGAAAAGCTAACCGAAAGTGCCCGCTTGGGCAGGGCGGTCAAGGCAAAGGCCAGATCGACTTTACCCGACTGGACATCAAGGATTGAGTTGGCCCAGCTGCTTTCGACAATCTCCAGCTCCACGCCCAGTTCATTGGCCATGTCCTTACCCATTTCGACAACAAAGCCGCGCCATTCGCCAGTGCGAGGGTCTTTCGTGAAATAGGGGTCTTCGTTCAAGATGCCGGCGATGCGCAGGGCGCCGTGCGCGCGGATTTCATCCAAGGTAGTGGATTGTGCCTGTGCCACCGTGATGCTTGCACCCAACGCCAGCGCCGCTGCTGCAACCCCGTTCACGAGCTTTTTGAAAAACATTATCTGATACTCCATGTTGATGCGGCAAAGCCGCTTTTGCATTCATTGCCGTTCCGCCTCGCTGCTTGGGCCGGATGTAATTAGACGACCCCTAATTGTGATTTCAATCAATACAAGAAAGGGCAGTGTTGCTATAAGATTTATTATATCTTTTGGTTTGCTTTGCCTCAATGGCCAACGTCACAGCTTTCTATTCCAAATATTATTGTATGTTAGGGGCTATTTTTTGCATCGCGCGGCGCCGTGCTCCGGTCTAGCGTAAGGTTAGGATAGAAACTTCGGAGCATAGCCTTGGCACCTAAACCCGACTTTGACGTGGCCATTGCCGGGGCGGGTATCATCGGAGCCTCGGTGGCTTGGCACCTGTGCCGCGCCGGTCTGAGGGTTGCGGTGATTGATGCCGTCGGACCGGCAGCCGCGGCATCTGGTGCTTCTGACGGAGCTGTTTCGGTAGCTTCGAAGAAGCCAGGTCTGATGGCGCGGTTGGCCTCGGGATCGCTGCAATACAGCCGTGCATTGGCTGTCGGCGGGGTGCTGGAGGGCGCGTTTAGTTTCCGGCCAGCCTATGTTTTTGGCAGTGGCGCGGTGGAGTTGGACGCCTTGGACGCGTTGGTCGCCATGCTTGGATCGCTGGCGGGGCCGGTGCGCGTGGTCAAGGATGGCCATGCGACGCTTTTGCCCGGCTTGGGTGAACAGGTGGACCGACTGGTGGTGCTGGACGGCGAGGGCCACATGCCCGGGCACAAAGCGGTACGCGCCTATCTGGCCACCCCTGGTGTCACTCCGATCTGGCCCGCCCAGATCGTAGGGATTGAGGCGGATGCGGTCGGGGTGACACTGAATCTTGGTGCCCGGCAGCTGCGGGTCAGTTATCTTGTGGCAGCGCTGGGCGTTTCAACGCCTACGCTTTTTCCCGGAATGCCAATTTTGCCGCGCGCCGGTCAGTTGATTGTAACTGACCGGGGGCCTCGCGGCGCTCTGCCCGGCGCGCTGACTGCTGCCGCCTATTTGGTGGCCAAGACTGCCTCGGGCGCCAGCTTGCCACGACCGCCAGTGGTGATTGATCCGCTGGCCACCGGGCAATATTTGATTGGCTCCTCACGTGAAGACCATAGCGACATCTCCCGCGTCGATTTCGCAACCCTGCGATTGCTGCTTTCGCGAGCCAGCGCTGCTTGGCCAGCGCTGCGTGATCGGCGGGTTATCCGTGCCTTTGCCGGAGTGCGTGCGGCGGTGCCCGATGGTTTGCCGATTGTCGGGCCACTGCCCGATGCGCCACGTGTGATTATGGCGACCGGGTTCGAGGGCGACGGCATCTGCCTTTCAGCGCTTATCGGGCGCGAGGTCGCGCTGATGGCGCGGGGTGAGGCACCGCAGGCGGAATGGGCCACCGATCTGGCAGCGCTATCTCCCGCGCGCTTCACCGCCCTGCGGCGCGAGGGGGCTGCATGAACGTTATGATTCATTGGCAGGGCCGATCGCTGCCATTTAAGCCCGGAGAAACCGTGGGCTCAGCACTTTTTCGCGCCGGGGTTATGCAATTCGGTCGGGCGGCTACCGGCCAGGCCCGCGCGCTGTTTTGCGGCATCGGCCAATGTCAGGGCTGCCTGATTCGCGTCGATGGGCGTGTGTCCGAGGCCTGCCTTTTGCCTTGCCGCGATGGTATGCTCGTGACCCCTTTCGAAGGGGACGAGAATGTCTGAGCGTCCCGTTCTCGTGGTTGGGGCCGGTCTGGCCGGGCTGTCGGCGGCCATCGAATTGGCCCAAGCCGGAATCGCGGTGGTGGTGGTCGATCAGGCGCAAGCCCCGGGCGGGGCTGTACATCGTCAGCCGTTGACCGGGGTGCGATCGGTTGCTTCCGCCATGCAGGCCCGGCGTTGGGCTGCCGTCATGGCCGGGGTGCAGGCGCAGGGCGCCGCGATTACCATACGCTGTGGTACGCGTTTTGGCGGGGTGGACCATACCGGTGCCGTGTTGTTGACCGGTGCAATGGCGGCGCTGATCCGACCTCGGGCGCTGGTTTTGGCGGTTGGTGCCAGTGAGCGGGTGCAACCACGCCCCGGCTGGACCCTGCCCGGTGTGCAAACCGCCGGTGCAATTCAGACCAGAATCAAGACCTTGGCCGAGGCTCCCTCCGGGCGGGTGCTATTGGCCGGCTCCGGCCCGCTGCTGCTGGCGGTCGGGGCGGAGTTGTGCCGCATTGGTCGCCCGCCAGAGGCGATCATAGAGACGGCTCGTCCGCTTCGCCCGCTCGCTGCCCTTGGCCTGCCGTTGCCTTATCTGACCGAGGCCGCGGGCTATCTGGCGCGGCTTTTTCTGGCGCGGGTGCCGTTACTTTGGGGCGCGCATCTGACCCGGATTGAGACGGGTAATACGGGGCTTTTGGCACATGTCGAAACCCGCAGAGGCGCGCAAACATTCACCGCCGATCTGATTGGTCTGCACGACGGTATCCGCCCCAATGACACCGGGCTGACCGACAGCAAAGCACTCCCGGTGCTACGCTTGGGTGATTGCCGCGAGGCTTTGGGCGCGCGTGCTGCTTTGGCCGATGGGCAGGCAGGCGGGGCTGCATTAGCCGCGAAATTGCTAGGGCGCGCTGCTCCACCCCCCTCGTCCGAACTTAACCGCCAGCGTGCCGCGCAGGCCCGTTTGGCGCAAATTTATACCCATGATGGTGCGACGCGGCTTGCCGATATGCCGGACGATACCGTGATTTGCCGCTGTGAAAACCGTACGTTGGCGGATCTGCGCGCCCTTGGCACAGCCCCGACTGACCGCGAGCTACGCCTCGATGGCCGTTTTGCGATGGGGGCATGTCAGGGTCGGTTCTGCGCCGAATGGGTGGGGCGGATCACTGCGCCAACCCAATTGCGCCAGCGCATCGGAGCGGCGCGCTGGCCTGCCAGTCCAATCAACATCGCCGACTTGTTGGCAGCGCTCGATACTCTTGAAGGAGAAACAAAATGACCCTTGCCACCCCGATGCGTGCCACCGAAGTGACGGAATTTACCGTCCGCAATCCATGGTCCGGCGCGTTGCTGGCGACGCTGCCGCAAACCTCGCAGACGGAAATCTTGGCAATAGTCGCCCGCGCTCAGGTTGCTGCTGCCGGATTTCGCACCTCGACACCCTATCAGCGCCGCGAGTTACTGAATCGGCTTGCCGATCTGATCGCCCGCGACGCCGAAGCAATGGCCCAGACCATCAGCGCCGAAATGGGCAAGACCATCACAGAGGCGCGCGGCGAAGTGCGCCGGGCGCAGAACACGCTTCGTCTTTCGGGTGATGCCGGCACTTTTCTTGATGGCGAAGTGCTGCATTGCGCCATTGTCTCGGGCGGGGTGGACCGGCAGGCGGTGGTGACCTATGTGCCTACCGGCGTTGTGGCCGCGATCACGCCGTTCAATTATCCGGTCAATCTTTTGTGCCACAAGCTGGGCCCCGCAATTGCAGCTGGCAATGCGGTGGTGGCAAAGCCCTCACCCAAGGCACCGTTGGCGGCGGATCACCTTGTGCGGCTGACCGTGGAGGCGGGCTTTCCTGCCGATCTGGTGCAGATCGTTCATGGCGGTGCGGAGGCGGCACTGGGGCTTGCCCGCGCCCCGATTGATCTGTTGTCCTTTACGGGTGGTGGGCTGGCGGGGCTGGCGCTGAAGCGCGCAAGCGGGCTGGTGCGCTGTTTGATGGAACTGGGGGGGAACGATCCGTTGATTGTGCTGGCCGACGCAGATCTTGCAGCCGCCGCCGCCACCGCAATTGCACAACGATTTGAGATTGCAGGACAAAGTTGCGCCGCAGTGAAGAAACTTTATGTCCATAGCACCGTTGCCGCCGAGTTTACCGAACGCCTTCTGGCCGGAGTTGCAGCACATCGTTCCGGTGATCCAAGCCTCCCCGAGACGCAAATGGGCCCCGTGATTGACCAAGCTTCCGCTGTCGACATCGTTGCGCGGATGACCGAGGCGCAATCTGCAGGGGCACGCGTGCTGGCAGGTGGGACGCGCGAGGGCGCGCTGGTGGTGCCTGCCGTGATGGCGGACGTACCGCAGGCTTCGCGGCTATTTTCCACCGAAACATTCGGCCCGGTGTTGGCAATGCGGCGCTTTGACGATCTGGCTCAGGTTGTGAGTGAGGTTAACGCCAGCGAATTTGGCCTGCAGGCAGGGGTCTTTACCAATGATCATGCGGCGATCAGGCAACTTGGCCGGAGCTTGCAGGTCGGCGGTCTGATGGTCAACGAGGGCCCTGATTTCCGCGCCGAACATGTGCCGTTTGGTGGGATCAAAGGCTCAGGCTTAGGCCGCGAAGGCGTTCGCATCGCACTGCGCGAGATGTCGGAGACCCGCGTGGTGATCGACTGATGGAACAGTTGGAATTCCATTTCGCGCACCGTCTCAGTTTATACCGCGCCGCCGACATTGCTGCGCCTGCATCGCTATGAAAGGTAAACCATGATCAACCGCTTTGATGGCGTATTTACAACACTTGTCACCCCATTCACAGAAATTGGCACCATTGATTGGCCAGCCTTTGATGCGTTGATCGAGCGCCAATTAGCCGCAGGTATTGCCGGGCTGGTGCCCGTCGGCACGACGGGTGAGGCGGCAACGTTAAGCTGCGACGAAGCACTGGCGCTGATAGCCCACACGGTAAAGCGGGTGGCCGGGCGCGCCTATGTTCTTGCGGGCACCGGCAGCAATTCCACGCCGAAATCGATAGAAGCCACCTGCCGCGCCACAGATGTTGGCGTGGATGGCGTGCTGTTGATTACGCCCTATTACAACAAGCCTAGTCAAGCGGGGTTGGTCGCGCATTTCGGCGCCATTGCAGCGGCGACCTCGGTTGATGTCATGCTCTATTCGGTGCCAGGGCGTACGGGAATAGCGATCACGCCGGAAACCACCGCCGAACTGGCCGCCACATTTGCCAATATCATTGCGATCAAAGAGGCTGGCGGCGACGTCGCGCGTGTCACCGCCCTACGCGCCGCTTGTGGGCCGGAATTTGTGGTTCATTGTGGTGATGATGCACTGGCATTGCCTTTTTTTGCACTGGGAGCAAGCGGGCTGACCTCGGTTTTGTCAAACTACGCCCCTACGGAATGTGTTGCCCTTTACAAGGCATGGTCCACCGGCAACCAGAACACGGCTTTGGTATTGCATGATCGGTTGGCACCACTTTCTGCGGCGATGTTCGTCGAAAGCAGCCCCAGCCCGGTGAAACGCGCGCTGGCGCTGGCCGGGCGCATGCGCGATGAGGTCCGCTTGCCGCTGGTGCAACTGTCGCCTGCAGCAGATCAACTGTTGCGTCATGAACTGACGCGGTTCGGCGAATAGCCAAGCTGAACGAGGCAATGATCAAGATATCTATGAACGCGCTGGCCCGAGAGTTCCCCTTGCCTATCCTCTCGGGTTCACCAGTCGCCCCATGATATGGGCCGCCGTCAGCGTGCCGATGCGTGTGCCGGCCTCGGTCACAGCGATTTCCGAAACACCGTCGCGCATGGCTTCCATGATGGTGATCACCGGGGTTTCTGCGTCAAGTTCCATCGTCGCAATGCTCGCCCCGGATTGCATCACATCGCGGGCGGTCAGGACCGAGAGCGGGTTCATATGGGCGACGAAATCGGCGACGTAATCGGACACCGGGTTGGCAATGATCTCGCGCGCGGTGCCACATTGTACGATGCGCCCGCCCTCCATCAAGGCGATGCGATTGCCAATTTTGAAGGCTTCGTCCAAGTCGTGTGACACGAAAACGATGGTGCGTTTCAGGCTGGATTGCAGCTCCAGCAGCTCATCTTGCAGGCGCGCGCGGATTAGGGGATCTAGCGCGGAGAAGGGTTCATCCATCAACAGGATCGGCGCATTGGTGACAAAGGCGCGGGCAAGGCCGACGCGTTGTTGCATGCCGCCCGAAAGTTCTCCGACTTTTCGGTCCGCCCATTGGGAAAGGTTCACGAGCTTGAGCTGCTCCTCCACCGCGCCATTGCGCTGGGAGGCAGATTGGCCAGCAAGCTCCAGCCCGAGGCCGACGTTCTCGCACACGGTGCGCCAGGGTAGCAGGCCAAAGGCTTGGAAAACCATGGCAATATTGGAAAGGCGCAAGCGGCGTAGGGTGGCTTTATCGGCATGGGTGACAGATGTCATCCCATCGCCATCCTTCACCCGCACCTCGCCGCGCACCACAGGGTTCAACCCATTTACGCCGCGTAACAGCGTGGATTTGCCCGAACCGGAGAGGCCCATCAGCACCAAAATCTCGCCCTCGGCCACGTTAAGCGAGCAATTATGCACGCCCAGAACCTGCGCCGTGGCTGCCTGAATTTCGGGGCGTGATTGGCCCGCATCCATCAGGGGCAGGGCGATATCGGGCCGATCGCCAAAGACGATGGAGACATTGTCAAATTCTACGGCATTCCCGGTCATTTCTTGCGCACCTCCAGCATGACGCGCAGCACGGTGGCCAAGGCGACGATAACAAAGCCGGATTCGAAGCCAAGATCGGGTTTCATCCGGTTTAGGCCGTTGAGAACAGGCTGGCCAAGCCCGCCTGCGCCGACCAGCGTGGCGATGACGACCATGGAAAGCGAAAGCATGATTGTTTGGTTCAGCCCCACCATGATTTGCGGGAATGCAGAGGGTAGCTCTACCTTCAGCAGCTTTTGCATGGGCGTGGCCCCAAAGGCAGTTGCTGCCTCGGTAAGGGCGGTGGGTGTGGAAGATATACCCAAATGGGTGAGGCGGATGGAGGCGGGCAGGGCGAAGATCACCGTAGCAATTAGGCCGGGCACCGCGCCAAGACCGAAAAAGATAACCGCAGGAATAAGATAGACAAAGGTTGGCAGGGTTTGCATCAGATCCAGAACCGGCTCGATGAAGCTGTAGACCCATTTTTTGCGTGCTGCCAGAATGCCCATTGGGACGCCCAGACCCATGCAGACAAAGCAAGAGACGAGGATCAGCGAGAGGGTTTCGATGGTGCGGTCCCAATAGCCCTGATTGATGATGAACAGCATGCCAAGGCCGACGACAATAGTCTTTTTGTAGCTGCGTTGCAGCGCGTAGGTGAGGGCCATGAAGGCCAGCGTCATGCCAATGGGGCCGATTGTCTCGATGCTCAGCGTTACCGCGTCGATCAGCGCCTCAATGCCATCGGACATTATATCGAAGACGCCGGAAGCATGAGTTTTCAACCAACTCACCGCCGCCTGCGCCCAAGCGCCGACGGGAATTTTGAGATCGGTCAGGAAATCGACTAACAGGGGTTGAAGCGCCATGCTGATCCTTTGAGCAAAGAAATAAGGCCCCGATCTTGCCGGGGCCTTTGGATTTAGTTGGCGAGTGCTGCGGTGACCGCAGCCATCGCATCGCCGCCATCCTTGGTGGTCACGCCGTCCAGCCAGCCTTTCAGCGTGTCCGGGTTGGCGGCCAGCCAAGCTTTTGCGGCTGCTTCCGGCTCAGCGCCGCCATCAAGGATCGCGCCCAGGATCTCATTTTCCAGCTTTAGCGTGAACTCAAGATTTTGCAGCAGCTTGCCCGTGTTGGCACATTCCGTGACATAGCCCGCGCGGGTGTTGGTGGCCACAGTCGCGCCGCCCAGATCGGGGCCGAAAAAGTCATCGCCGCCGGGCAGGTAGGTCATGTTGATGTTGGCGTTCATCGGATGCGGCTCCCATCCGAGGAAGACAATCGCCTCATTGCGCTCTTCGGCGCGGCTGGCTTGCGCGAGCATGCCTTGCTCGGAGGATTCGACCACCTCAAACCCCTTGAGGCCAAACGCATCGCCGTCAATCATATCCATGATCAGGCGGTTGCCGTCATTGCCCGGCTCAATGCCATAGATCTTGCCATCCAGCGCCTCTTTGGCCTGTGCGATGGAGGCGAAATCGGTGACGCCGGCAGCAACCCCTGCGGCATTGGTGGCCAGCGTGTATTTCGCGCCGGTCAGGTTGGTGCGCACCGTGTCCACGGTGCCTGCGTCGCGGTAGGCGGCGATATCTGCCTCCATCGTCGGCATCCAGTTGCCTAGAAACACGTCGATATCGCCCTCAGCCATGGAGGCATAGGTGACAGGAACCGAAAGCACTTTGGTTTCGGTTTCATAACCGAGAGCCTGCAGTACGAGGCTGGTCACGGCGGTGGTGGCGGTGATGTCGGTCCAGCCAACATCGGAAAAGGTGACTTTTTCGCAGCCCGCAGCGGCGGCGGGGCCAGCAAGTACGAACGCGGTGACGCTGGCCAAAAGGCAAAGTTTGATATTGCGCATGTGGTTTCCCTTGGTTGGTTCTGTTTTTTGTTGATTGACGAGTCAATAAACTTCACGGTAGCCCGGTTGGCAAGTATTTATTGGGAACCTGCAATGCCGAAACTTGGAATGGAGCCTATCCGAAAGACCGCTTTGGTCAAAGCTACGATCATGGAAATCGGGCGCGTAGGCTCTTTGGATGTGACTGTGGGGCAAATTGCGCGGCGTGCGGGCATGTCTACGGCCCTGGCGCACCACTATTTCGGCGGTAAAGAACAGATTTTTCTGGCCGCGATGCGCCATATCCTGTCGCTTTACGGCGCAGAGGTGCGTGGCGCGCTGTTGGTGGCAAAGACGCCGGAGGCGCGGCTGGAGGCGATTTTGCTGGCCTCATTCAGTGCCACGAATTTCCGACGCGAGGTGATAAGTGCTTGGCTGAATTTCTACGTT
>ERZ889078.2183-NODE-2183-length-14206-cov-8.032295_pt1 | contig 14206 bp, 12 predicted proteins | sample MGYA00521266_ERZ889078 | MGnify/ENA primary metagenome ERZ889078 (study PRJEB32303, sample SAMEA104408618) | aquatic metagenome | biome: Brackish water; feature: Pelagic; material: water | place: Baltic Sea | collected 2014-06-16T06:34:00 | depth 76,534 m ...
AACGCGACCGTCACTGGCCATTCAGAGACTGGTTCGCATTTGTCTGACAGCGCCGGCAGTTTGATTTCGGCTTGAAGGCTGCCTGCGAAACTCGTGAGCATAGCAATTCCCAAACAAAGTTTACGAAAGTTCTTCATGGTTTTCCTCTTTTTTGATAATTAAATTTCACCGGCAAAATGGCAGGCGACATGTCGTTGCAAGCCATTCACGAGTACCGGGCGAAGTGCTGGCAAATCCGTCCTACAGATGTCCTTCGCGTGCGGGCAACGACCGGCAAATCGGCATCCAGGTGCCGGGTTAATCGGGCTTGGTGGATCGCCAATGAGTTTTTGAGCGTCAAACAGGCTGCGGTTTACAGGGTCAATTTTTGGGATCGCAGACAACAGCACCCTTGTGTAAGGATGCAACGGCTCTTTCAGGATCTCCTTGGAGTCTCCCTGCTCGACGAACACACCCAAATACATCACCGCGACTTCGTGGCAGAGGTAACTGACCACTCCCATGTCATGAGAGATGAACAGATAGGTCAACCGCAACTCGTCCTGCAAATCCTTCATCAGGTTCAAAATCTGGGCTTGAATAGCCACATCCAAGGCCGACACAGGTTCGTCACATACGATCAAATCCGGTGACGTGGCCAAGGCCCGAGCGATGCCAATGCGTTGGCGTTGTCCGCCTGAAAACTGATGCGGGAACAAGTTCCGGGACTCTGGCCGCAAGCCGACGAGCTCCAGAAGCTCATCGACCCTGCTGTCTCTTTCTTCTGGCTTGCCGACGTCCAGAAGATCCATCGGTGTCCGGATCAGTGAACCCACACGTTGTCGTGGGTTGAGCGAGGAAAACGGGTCTTGAAAAATGATCTGGATGTTTTTGCGTTGGCTCCGCAATTCGCCCTTGGAAAGCTCAGACAGCTCGACACCTGAAAGCTGCATTTTCCCCCTTGCGTTTCCAAGAAGTTGCATCGCCGCCAGTGCAGTCGTGGATTTGCCACAACCGGATTCACCGATGATACCGAGCGTCGTTCCCTTCGCGATATCAAAGCTGACACCATCAACTGCATGCACAACGCGCGGATTGCCTTCGGAGTCGTGAGTGCCAAGATTGAAGTGGACCGTTAGGTCACGGGCGCTAAAAACGATTTGTGTTTCGTCCATCACGCCATACTCCCGTCAATTTTTCGACAGCTTGCAAGATGGGTCCCCGCGACCTGAACCGGGCCTGTCTTCCAGTTCCTGCAGGCGTCATCCGCAAGCGTACAGCGCGGTGCAAAGGCGCAGCCGTCTCCAATGGTTATAAGGTTAGGCACAATACCTTCAATGACTGGCAGACGGTCGCTAAAAGCCATGTTCTTGGTGTGTTCAATGTCAGGAATGCACGAGATCAAGCCTTTGGTGTAAGGGTGAGCGCTTTCTTGAACCACCGACACGCAATCGCCCTCTTCGATCGTTCGACCAGCATACATCACCAAGACACGGTCCGAGACCTGCGAGATCACCCCCATATCGTGAGAGATCAGAATGACGGCCGTGTTTTCCTCTTCCTGTAGCTTTAGCATCAGCTCCAGTATTTGTGCCTGTACCGTAACGTCCAGCGCAGTCGTCGGCTCATCGGCAATGATGATACGCGGCTTGCACACCAGCGCCATGGCAATCATCACCCGCTGCCGCATGCCGCCCGACATTTGATGCGGGAAGTCATTGGCACGCTTCACTGGGTCCGGGATGCCAACGCGTGTCAGCACGTCAATGACACGCTCATTGATCTCTTTTCTTGAAACATCTTCGTGCAATTTGACCGCTTCACCGATCTGTTTGCCGACGCTGAACACGGGGTTCAGCGAGGTCATCGGTTCCTGAAAGATCATCGAAATGTCGCCGCCCCGGATCTGGCGCATACGCTTTTCTGGTGCTTGCACCAGGTCTTCACCTTCATAGTAGATGCTGCCCGAAACGATCTTGCCGTTCGGCTTGGGAACCAGCCCCATCACGGCGAGTGAGGTCATGCTTTTACCGCAGCCGGACTCGCCGACAATGCCAAGAGTTTCGCCGGCAGACAAGCTGAAGGATACGTCGTTCAGGACACGAACTGGGCCAGATTTCGTTTTGAAGTCGACACACAGTTGGTCGACTTGGAGGATTGGATCGCTCATTGGACTACCTTTCCCGGAAACGAGGGTTCATGGCATCGTTCAATCCGTCCCCGACAAGGCTCACGCCCAGCACAGTCAGGAAAATGGCGATGCCGGGGAAGAAAACGGCCCAGGGGGAGTCAAAGATATAATCCCGATTGGAACCGATCATCTCGCCCCAACTGCGAATATTGGGGTCACCCAGCCCTAGAAAGCTCAAGCCGGCCTCGAACAGAATGGAAACGCCAATGACCAGCGCCGCGGCGGCGATAAGCGGCGGCATCGCGTTGGGAAGGATAACCTGCCAGATGATACGTCGGTCGCGCGCACCCATAGCCCTTTCAGCCCGCACGTAGTCCATGGTTTTGAGCCTCATGAACTCGGCCCGAGCCAAACGTGCTGTTGGCGGCCACATCACCAAGCCAATGCCGATGACCGTGGTTTGAATTGAGGGTGTGAATAGGGTCATCAACACCATAACAAACAGCAGCGCTGGCAGCACCTGAAAAAATTCAGTGAACCGCATCAGTAGCGTATCCGTCAACCCGCCGTAGTACCCGGCCAGTGATCCGATTGTGATGCCGATGACCACAGCAACCAGAGCAGCGGCAGCACCAATCATAATGGTCGCCGAACCGCCGTTCAGTATCCCGGCCAACACATCGCGCCCGATGTAATCGGTTCCCAGCGGGCTGGAAGAATCAACCATCGGCCCCAAAAATGGGGCATTGACAGTTTCTTGCGGACTGACCCCATAGATGGCGGGTCCGAAAATGCTGCCAAAAATTACGATCATCAGGATAAGCAGCCCGAATGCGGCGGCCCAGTTACCAAAGAATACGACTACGGCTTCGCGTAAAGGCGATTGAGGTTTGGGGATTGTATCGACTGGTTTCATATCAGTGCCCTCCGTTTGTACGTAGTCGAGGATCAGCCCATCTGTAGACAACATCGGTCAAAAGATTAATGACCACCACCACCACGGCAGACGCAAAGAGTATGCCCATGACTGTGGGATAGTCGCGCCGGAAAATGGAATCTACGGCAAGACGGCCCAACCCGGGCCAGTCGAAAACCGTTTCAACCAGAACAGCTCCGGAAATGACCTGTCCCAGCTGCAATCCGGCAAGAGTGATAACCGGAAGAATGGCGTTGCGCAGTCCATGCACAAACAGAACCGAGCTTTCTTTGGCTCCCTTGGCACGCGCGGTACGAATAAAATCGCTGCCCAGAACCTCTAACATGCTGGCGCGGGCCACGCGGCTGTATTGCGCCATGAACGCAAGCCCCAAGGATAGGGCAGGCAGGAACAGATGCATCGCAATATCGGCAACCTGCGGCAGGAAGCCTTCAACGCGGAACCCCTGCATGCCGCCGATTGGGAAAATCGGATAGTACCAGGCAAATGCGAGCAACAGCATTTGTCCCAGCCAAAAAGTTGGCACCGAGTATCCGCCGAGCGAGAAGAACGTCACAAAGTAGCTTAGAAGACCACGAGGGTTGCGGGCCGCAAGCACACCCAAGATCGTGCCAATACCGACAGAGATAAACAGCGAGGAAATGACCAGAAGCAGCGTCGGGAACACGCGCTCACGAATGAGATCTAAAACCGGAAGATTATAAAAATAAGAGGTGCCAAGATCCCCAGTCAGCATCTTGCCAATGTAAAGGAAGAACTGGGTGAAAAGTGGTTTGTCCAATCCATAGATTTGTCGGATATGCGCCAGTGTTTCCTCATCAGCCCCACCAGCTTGACCTGCCAGAGTGATTGCAGGGTCGCCAGGGGCCAATCTGATCAAAAAGAAGTTCAGAATGACGACGCTGATCACCAGCCCGATCGAGAAAAGCAGTTTCTGTTTCATGCTAGTTTCCAATTTTCCGACGACCGTGAAAAAAGGGCGCGCGGTGTCCATAGCGCGCCCGGTTCAGGGAGGTTTATTCGGCCCAATATGTTTGATCAAAGGGGGCCATCGCACCCCAGATGCCAACCGGAAGCCCCATCAAATCATCCCTTTGTACGGTGTGAAAAGGGACTTTGTGCAGGAAGTGCATCGGGAGATCGTCCACGATAATCTCTTGGAATTCACGATACATTGCCGCCCGCGTTTCAGGATCGGTTTCGCCACCTGCCCTGTCCAACAATGCGTCAATCTCGGGGTTGGAATAGTGGGTCGTGTTCGAGAACGGCACGCCCGGGCGGATGTTTGAACTGATGTAGGATCGGTGCACACCAATGATCGGATCACCCCAGTTAAACAGGCTTTCGATGCTCAGATCATAGTCGCTTGTGGCCGAAATCTGGCCTATCCAGGAGCCGAAGTCTGGTAGACTGCGGACCGTTGCTTCGACGCCCACCTTACGCAACTGCGCTGAAATAGCTTCGCCAAGGTTTTTGCCGAACTCGACGGTGCCCGGGATCCAATCAATGGTGATCCTCATCCGTACGCCGTCGGCGTCTGGCGTGTATCCCGCTTCATCCAGCAATTGAGTGGCGCGTTCGATATCGAGATCATACAATTCAACATCAGCTGTGTAGTATGGGCTGCTTGAGGCAATCGGCCCCGTCGCACGTTCCGAGCGACCCAGTTGCATGGTGTTGATAATGAAATCTTTGTCGATCGCATATGCGATCGCCTGACGAACACGAATGTCGGTCCATGGTTCCCGATCCAGATTGAACGCAAGCCAGTTGATTGCACCGATACCGCCGTAGCCGTCAGTAGTCGCAGACAACCCATCTGTGCGGGCCATGCGGTCCACATCCCGAAGTGTCAGGCTGGTGAAGGGATTGTAGTGAACTTCGCCACGTTGCAACAGCAAAGACATGTTGCTTCGATCGCGAACGGTTTGCACAATAATCCGGTCAAGATATGGGCGGCCCTCGATGAAGAAATTATCGTTGCGCTCAAGGACGATCCGCTGATCGGCCACAAATTCTCCAAATTTGAACGGGCCCGAGCCGACAACATCCTGCAGGTTGCGCGGGTGGGTGCGCAGTTCCTGTCCGTCGCCGTAGATATGTTCCGGCATGATCGGTAACAGCAATGGCGACAGTGCAACCATCAACGCCGGATGAGGCTCGGACAATTTGATCACTACGGTATAGTCGTCCGGTGCCTCGACGCTTTCCACGGCTTGCAACATGGTCTTGAATGGATGATTGGCCTTCACAGCGTTCAGCGAAAACACTACATCCGACGCCGTAATTGGTTCGCCGTCATGGAAAGTAGCGTTTCTAACCAGATTGAGCGTCAACGTTTTACCGTCATCACTAAAGGCCCAATCCGTCGCCAGATAAGGTTGAGGTGTGAAATCTTCGTCATAGCGCACTAGCCCAGCAAAAAGCTGAGCCCCAGGAACACCAGCACCAAAGCCAGATTGCACCGCTGGATTCAGTGAAGACGCCGAATACCCGGCACCAATGACAAGTTCGCCCCCGCGGACGGGTCCCTCTGCCTGTGCCGATGTGGCCGCCATATTGAGCCCAGCGAATAGCCCTGCAACAGCAAGAACACCCGGGGCAATCTGTTTCATGAATGGTCGTAAGTTCATCTCATTCCTCCCTTTGAAAATCTACTAGCCGAATTTCTGGCTAAGTTTGTGTCATGTAAGCCTGTAAATGGGCCTCAAGTTCATGCAGATGCGTGGCCCTCTGATCATCACTAATCCATGATCCGAGAAAGGCGTTTCGCATGAACTGCGTCATGTCTTCGGCGCTGAAGTCGCCATGCTGCTGAACCTTCTGCATTGTGTTGGTCAGATAGCGGCTGGCAAATTCCTCGGGATCGTCCGTGTTCAGACACACCCGAAGGCCCAAATCCAACATCTTGCGCAAAGCGTCCAAGCGCCTCGGCCCTGCATCAGAGGGACGCCATGTTGGACACATTGTCAGGGTGATGTTGCGATCCCGCACGACCTCGATTAACGCCGGATCATCCAAAACATGCAGTCCGTGATCAATGCGTTCCAACCCTAGCTGGTGCACGCACTGATTGGCATGTTCGACAGCATTCTTCTGATCGCAGTCGCAATGCGCAGTCAGCCGATAGCCTTCGTCTCGTGCGCGATCATAGAACTCCTGAAACTTAATTGGCGGATTGCCCTCTTCGTAGGAATCCAGCCCGACACCTACGATATTGCTGCGGTGACTTTCCGCAAGGTCGAGCATTTCCATCGCGCTGTCCAACGAACGTTCGCGGTTCATGCACATGATCAGACCGACGGACACATCAGACGCCTTGCAGGCTGTCGTCATCGCATCCATCAGCTCGCCAAAGGACACGCCCCGCTCAATGTGCTGCTGGGGGTCAAAGAACAACTCGACATGGCGGGTGTTCTCTTCCTCGCATTTGTTTAAAAAATCTCGTGTAATCTCAAAGACGTCCCGGCCGTCCCGCAGGACGCTGGAGCACACGTAGTGATAGTCCAAGAAGTTTTCCAAGGCAGGCGTGCCATAATCTTGAGCTGCGAGCATCTCAGCCTCGGACGTATAGGGGATGTCGACGCCGTTTCGGTCCGCCAGCTCCAAAACCTTCGCCGCCGACACAGTGCCTTCGATATGCATGTGCAGTTCTGCCTTGGGCATTGCGGCGATGAATTCGTTCATAGTCATGGACATTCAAATACCTTTCTGCACCATTGGGTGTATTTTCACCATCTGGTGTGAAACGGCAGTTGTCAATATTTTAAATTGCCTCATACTGAAGCTAGGATTTTTGGTGCGCGCGCCCACTGGGAGCAACCTACTGAGAAATTGGACTTTTCTGAGTTGGACCCGCGATAAACTGTACGATCAGCTCGCAGGAAAAGCCCAAACTGGTAGAAGACAAGAGTGGATTTGATAGGAAAATGAATATGTCAGAAGACGGAACAATGTCAGAATCAGAAGAATCTGCGCCACCCCAGCGGGCAAACCGAGTGCGTGAAAAAAGAGTTCAAAGCATCATGGATGCGGCCGAGATCGAATTTGCGCGCAATGGACTGAATGGTACATCAGTTCAATCAATCGCGGACAGGGCAGGACTTCAAAAGCGGCAGGTGTTGTACTTTTTCAAAAGCAAGGAAAGCCTATACAAAGCCGTGATAGAACACATCTTCCAGGAATGGCGTAGTCTCAGTCCTGTCGACTGGAATGGTCCACCCAAGACGGTCATCGCAGAGTATATCGATCATTTGTTCTTTCAGGCAGAGACCAAGCCTCACCAGAACAAATTACTCGTCGCCGAGATGCTGTCCGGAGGCACTTTTGGCGTCGAAATCATGGAAATCCGAGACTCCCGTTCGATTGTGTCCAACACCGTCGCCCTCCTCGAAAAATATATGGACGAAGGAGCAATGAAGCGAACCGACGCGCTCGCCTATCTATTCCAGATCTGGAGTGCGCAACACTTCTATGTTGCATTCGGTCCTGAAGTCAGTTTTTTCCTAGAAAAGGATAAAATGGGAAGAGAAGATTGGACGCGGTTTCGAGATCAGACAAAGGCGTTCGCATTGTCGTTCTTCGAAATGGCACAAAATTCGCGTAAAGGCGGCATTTGAAAAATTTTAGAGCTGATTGCACGGCTCAGATGTTCGAAACTATCGGAAAAGCCCAAATCACGCGCTGGTGCTTCACTGACTGTGTGCAACAAAGGCTGCGAACACTCCCAGCATTGTGGTCGACCTAGTACTCGTCGCTGATCATGCATATTGGCAAGCACACCGAAAAAGCTGACGTTTGTACAGCACGCAGCATTGCGAAATTAGGGCTCTGACTGAACCCTCGTCGAAAAATCTCGAACGACGGCTGTCTGAGAGGGAATGGCGCGCAATGCAGGGATCAGCCTAGAAACGGCAATATTTTGAACAACTTGGCGCAAGGCACAACAACCAACGCCAACGGCAGGTCTCAGAATGTCAGAACATTGCCAGTTGCTGCGTCACCGCATGGCGGCTCAGAGCCCAATGCAGAAGTGCTGAATTCGTGCTGCGAGCGCACGCAGCACGAAAACCTGCTGCGCCGCCGCGAAGTCGCTGCCGCATCGCAGAGGGAAATGCGGCCATTCAGGCAATATGCAGCAAATCTGAAACCATGAATTCACACAACGCGGACAAAGCCGACATTTTCCTGGCAGTAGGGTTGCAGCGCGAGATCATTAACGCAGCGCCTCAAGTTTAGCCATTAGGGCCTCGGCTTTGGGCTTATGTTTGCGAACTGCTGCCTCCTTAACCGGACCATAGCCACGAAATTCCAACGGGGTTTTCAGAACGCTGCGGACGTCCTGAACTGTCTGCTCGTTCACATGGGGTGGCAGCGCGGCCAATTTGTCTTCGAACCACGAAATCAGCGCGGCTTCGTCCTTGCGCTCGCCTGCATAGCCGAACAGATCGAACCGAGAACCGCGCAAACGCCGGAGCCGCGCGAGGCCACGAAGGGCCTGCGTAAGCCATGGGCCAAAACTCCACTTTTCCGGGCGCCCGCGAGCATCCTGGCGCCGTGAAAGCAGCGGTGGCGCCATGTGATAGTTGATTTTGAAACCGGGCTCAAATTCCTGTTCGAGCATGGCTGCGAATTCAGGCTGCACATGCAAGCGTGCCACTTCGTATTCATCTTTGATCGCCATCAGTTTGAACAGCGATTTCGCCGCGGTCTGGCACAGATCCTCGGCATGTTCCTTGGGTAGCGCAGCGCGAAAACGAGCCAAGGTCGTTTCATATCGCCCAGAGTAGGTCACGTTTTGGTAGTCCGTCAAAAAAGCAGAATGCCGCGCGATCAGCTCTTCCAGTGAAGGCTCTGGGTCGAGTGCCTCTGGCGGCAGCAAAGCTGTCGGTTTGGCGGCGAGTATCTGGCCGAAATCAAAGGCGCGCGCATTTTTATCGATGGCAACACCATTCAGCTTGATGGCCTGCTTCAAGGCAGGTTTGCTGACCGGAACCAGGCCTTTTTGCCACGCATAGCCCAGCATGATGATGTTGGCAAAAACGCTGTCTCCCAAAAGCTGTTCCGCCAGCGCATTGGCGTTGACGCTCCAGACGTGATCGTCGCCGACAATCTGACGAATAGCCGCCTCGCGCAAATCAATATTCAGACGTGCGTCGCGATGCAGGACCAGATCGCCCGTCGGCATCTCTGCCGTGTTCAAAACCACAGGCGCGCCCTTGCGATAGTGGGTGGACGCCCGAGGCGCCGAGGACACCACAGCGTCGCATCCGATGACAGCGTCGGCGGATCCGGCATCAATGCGCACCTGATTGATTGCGTCAGGTGATTTGCCGATGCGGACATAGCTTAGAACCGTGCCGAATTTCTGTGCAAAGCCGGTAAAGTCGAGCACGCTTGCGCCCTTGCCTTCCAAATGCGCCGCCATAGTGATCAAAGCACCAACAGTGACAACACCAGTGCCCCCAACGCCCGTGACAAGCAAGTTGTGCGGGGTTTTGAGCGAGGGCATTTGCGGGTTCGGTATCTGTGCCAACACGGCGGGCAGATCAATGTCCACCCCAGTCTTTTTGCGGCGTACCGCACCTTCAACCGATACAAAACTGGGGCAAAACCCGTTCAGACACGAAAAATCCTTGTTACAGGTTGAAAGGTTCACCTTTCGCTTGCGTCCGAATTCCGTCTCCAACGGCTCGATGCTTAGACAATTGCTTTCGACCGAGCAATCGCCGCAGCCTTCGCACACTGCGGGATTGATGAAGGCGAACCGCTTGGGGTCGTCCATCTTGCCGCGTTTGCGACGGCGGCGTTTCTCGGTGGCGCAGGTTTGCTCGTAGATCAGCTCTGTCACACCGGGAACTTCGCGCAGCTCGCGCTGCACGGCGTCCAGATCTTCGCGGGGATGAAGGCTGGTGCGGGCGGGGAAGTCGGCTTGGTCGAATTTGGTGATGTCGTCCGAGACAAGGGCAATACGTTCGACACCTTCGGCGCGACATGCCTGGGTAATACCAGTTACACTGACCGGACCATCAACAGGTTGTCCGCCGGTCATGGCAACCGCATCATTGTAAAGGATCTTGTAAGTAATGTTAGATCCCGCCGCCACGGCCTGTCGGATGGCAAGCGAGCCGGAATGATACCAGGTACCTTCGCCCAGATTCTGGAAAATATGTTTTCCGCCATTAAACTTTGATATGGCAATATTAGGCACGCCCTCGCCGCCCATCTGGGCATAACCTACTGTTTCCCGGTCCATCCAGCTGGCCATGACATGGCAGCCGATGCCCGAGGCAGCCTTGCTGCCGTCCGGCACTTTTGTTGATGTGTTGTGCGGACAACCCGAGCAGAAATAGGGGGTTCGCGCCGCACCGGGGACATTCAAAAGCACAGGTGGCTGGTCTGTCAGCGTCTGGGCTTTTTCAGGTAGGTTTTCCGCCGGAAAGAACGCGTTCAAACGCTCGGCCAGAACCGGCACAAGTTGCAGCGGGCTCAGCTCGCCCGTCCACGGCAAAAGAGGATCACCGGCGGCACGGTGTTTGCCCACCATTTTTTCCGGCTTGTCCCCGGGCCAGTCATAGAAATATTCCTTGAACTGGCTTTCGATGATGCCGCGTTTTTCTTCTACAACCAGGACCTCGCGCTTGCCTCGCACAAAGGCCAGCGCATCGCGGCGGGCCAGCGGCCAGACCATGCCAACCTTGTAGATGTCGATGCCTAGACGGCGGCAGTCGGATTCGTCCAGCCCTAGAAGGCGCAGCGCCTCCATCAGATCAAGATGGCCCTTGCCGGTGGTCACAATGCCAAAACTCGCACCCTCGATGTCGTAGATGCGGTGATCAATCGGGTTGGCTTCGACAAATGCTTCGACCGCGCTCAACTTGTGTTCGATCCGTGTTTCGATTTCCGGGCTGGGAAGATCCGAGCTGCGAATGTGAAGCCCACCCGAGGGCAGGTCGATTTCGGGGATGCTAAACACGCGGTCGGCGGGTAATTCCACCGATTGTCCGCTCTCGACCGTTTCCGAGATTGCTTTGAACCCGACCCAGGTGCCAGAATAGCGGCTAAGAGCGATCCCGTATTCTCCAAATGCCAGATATTCCGACACATCGGCGGGGTTCAGGGTTGGCATGAACCACGTCATAAAAGCCACATCCGATTGATGCGGCATTGACGACGACACACATCCGTGATCGTCACCAGCCACCACCAGAACGCCGCCTTTTGGGGCGGATCCGTAAGCATTGCCGTGGCGCAGCGCATCACCCGAGCGGTCAACACCGGGGCCCTTACCATACCACATCGAAAACACACCCTCGACATTGGCGTCAGGATCGAGCACCGCTTGCTGTGCACCCAGAACAGCGGTGGCGCCAAGGTCTTCGTTCACGGCGGGCATGAAGGTGATGTTGTTGCGCTCGACCTCGGCGCTAGCGCGCCACAGTTCCAGATCGAGACCACCTAGCGGAGATCCACGATACCCCGAAATAAATCCGGCCGTGTTCATCCCCGCTTCGCGGTCACGCCGCGCCTGATCCAGCATGATGCGAACCAAAGCCTGCGTTCCGGTCAGAAACACACGGCCTTGCTCGATCGAATAGCGGTCGGACAATTCGTAGGTCTGAAAATGGTGAAATTCGTCGTTCATGGCGCCCATCCTGAGTATTTCCACCAATCTACATTGTTCCGTCGAAATAATTGATCTATTTTGATCGATTATCTGCGATGGTTCAGGTAAATTGTTCTAAACCCCCCGCAATACTGAGAGGATTAACCAAATGCAGCTAGATAAACGTGACAGGCGTATCCTGGCGTTGTTGCAAACCGATTGCCGATTGTCGAACGCCGAACTGGCCGACAAGGTCGGCATGTCGCACTCGGCTTGCTGGCGCCGGGTCCGTGGTTTCGAGGATCAGGGGATCATCGAAAATTATCGGGCAGAAGTCTCGCCCACAAAAGTTGGGCTCACGTTTCAAGCGCTTGTTCACGTGCAACTGACCCGGCACAACCCCGAGCATCTTGCTGACTTCATATCGGCAGTAGAAGCGCGTCCGGAAGTCCTCGAGTGTTATGCAACAACTGGGCAGGCAGATTATCACCTGCGCGTTCTTTGTCGTGACATCGCAGCCTACAACGTTTTCCTCGAGGTATTCCTGTTCAGCTTGCCCGCAGTGGATAGCGCTCAAACCAATGTGGTATTGCGCGAAATAAAACGCAGACACATGATTTCAGTCTGAAGCGGATTACTAGAGGGAATTCAGCGTCGCATAACCGCCGTTTGAACCCACCGCAGCATCTGTCAGTTTGGGCTAATTCTGTTGAAAAACACCGATTTCCAACAAAATCTGAAAATATTTACCCACACAGAGCAACTGAAGAATTTTGGCGAGGGGTCCGGCTAGAATGGGCTTCCGGCCCCAGGGCAGCGTCTTGGGCGCCTTTCGCGGCAACCCTCTCAAAGTTTCAGCAAAGATGTGCTTTTGGCGGAAATCTTCGAAATCTCGATTTGGGAGTTTTTCAACACAATCGGCTCTGACCGGCCGCTCGCCGCAGTGTGCTCGAACTTCCGGTTCAGCTCTAAGAGCAGGGAAAGAGTACTTTCGCCCAAGGTCTATGGCTTTGAATTTAATCAAAGACACGCGCGAGCCTGCTCCCGCATGACCGCATAATCGCTCAACATTTCGACCACCGTTGAGCCATCAGGCAACGATGCAACTTCGTCCGCAGCCTCCGCCTGTTCTGCCTGATTATATTCCACCACCGGTGGACACACCCCAACCACTGGTTCAGAACTCACCTTCGCGCAGGCGCTCAACAAGCTCGTCACGATTACCAGGACGACGAGCCGCAGCCTCGAGCATCCGACGTTGAATTTCATTTGCTTTCTCCGTGTTTTCAAGCCGTTCCGCCAGCCGCCCCGCACGCTCTCCCGAGCGACGCAGGGACAGGAGGAACAGGGTTACTGTGAGGGCGGTTGCCGCCCATTTGCCGACAGCCAGCATGAGCCGATTGCCAGTGAACCATGCAAGGAGTGCGCCCATCAACGTTTTCCTTTCCGCCAATCATCCCATCGGGCGTAGATGGTAACCCCGGCGCCAATCAGGGCTACAGCGATAAACAACCAGCGCAGCGTATCAAGATACGGGATCAGTGGCTGGATTGCAGATTGGGTGTCGACCACGGCCTGCTGCACAACCTCGACACCTGCGGCTCCGATGGTTGCAACACCGGCGGCACCTCCGCCTTTCATGGTTCGGCTTTCCGTCAAGCTCTCGCGCGGTCGTGGCGGCTCATCCGCAAACCGGCTGGCACGGGGCGGAAACGGATCACCCCAGTGGCGGGCGTGGCCGATGTCGATGTGCATGAAATTCTGCCGCGGATAAAACCCAAAACCTGAAAACCCGACGGCACGCGCAGCTCCTTCGAATGCAGCGGGATCATGGTTCGCCATGGAAACATCAAACGCCGCCCCCTGTAAGTGCATGGAGTGCTTTGCCCCACCGACCCGCCGATTGTATTCCGGGCTACGATAGGCGGAATGCACGATCAGCGGCACGCCCAGCTGGTCGCGAAGAACCTGCAATTTGTCGAGTGCTGGCTCATTGATCTGAATCTTGCCGTCGCCTCGGCAGGCGATTTCTTCGGGTGAAAAGTCCGGCCAGCGCCAGAGTTTGTCGGGAACATCGCGCCAGTCAGCAAAGGTATGGGTGGTCATAGGGTCCTCCAAAATGAAAAAACCCGCCGGTGGGCGGGCATGTGGTTGCGGGGGTTTGAACTTGTATCAGCCGAACAGTTTCAGCCTGACGGCAACACCGGCGATGAGCGCCAACAACAATCCGGTGGTCAGTAGCCGCACAGCGGTCTGCCAGGCGGTGCGCCGCGCCATGCGCAGGCTTTCCAGCAACGTACGCAAGTCATGAATGTCGATGGCGGCTTCGGGACCATCGAGGCCAACGTCGGCCAGTGCGCGGCGCGCACCTTGTTCAGCAGCGCGGACCAGCATAGCTTCGAATTCATCTTCAGGCATGCGGACAAAGCCCGCATCAATTTTGGGCGGGGTCATGAGGATTCCCTTCGGTGTGTGGGATTGTTGATATTCAGGTTCTGGATGGTTCAACTCGGGCCAGTATCAGGGCCGTGAGGTGATAAAGCGCCGCCCGCAG
>ERZ889078.2184-NODE-2184-length-14205-cov-18.453781_pt1 | contig 14205 bp, 6 predicted proteins | sample MGYA00521266_ERZ889078 | MGnify/ENA primary metagenome ERZ889078 (study PRJEB32303, sample SAMEA104408618) | aquatic metagenome | biome: Brackish water; feature: Pelagic; material: water | place: Baltic Sea | collected 2014-06-16T06:34:00 | depth 76,534 m ...
ACGCTTGTTGAACAACAGAAGCTTGACGAACAAAAGAAGTCGGCCGAGCGACAAACGCTTGTTGAACAACAGAAGCTTGACGAACAAAAGAAGTCGGCCGAGCGACAAAAACTTGTCGAACAACAGAAACTTGAGGAACGGAAGAAGTTGGCCGAGCGACAAAAACTTGTCGAACAGCAGAGATTGGCCGAAGCGCGCAAACTAGAGCTAGAGCGTGAAGTCGCGGCGGACAACGCGCTTTTTAAGCAAGGCATGAAGGACCTTAGCGATCAAATCAACGACATGACGTCTAATTAAGCGCGACGGTCGTTAAATCGCGTATAGGAATCGTTGTGAAAAAAAAGTCCAAAGAGCCGATGTCTCGCTCGCAAATCATGCAAAGAGTGAAATCCAAAGACACGAGTATAGAAATACTGTTGAGAAAAGAGCTTTGGAAGAGGGGTCTTCGTTATCAAAAAAACGCGAAAGACGTATTTGGAAAACCCGATATAGTATTCAAAGGGAAGAAGCTCGCGGTTTTCGTCGATTCGGAGTTTTGGCACGGAAAATACTTTCTTGAGGGAAAGCGCGTACCCAAAACGAACACCGAGTATTGGGCGCGTAAAATCAAACGAAACATCGAGCGCGACAAAGAGGTGAACGAAGAGTTGAAAAATCAAAATTGGACGGTGCTTCGTTTTTGGGGAATAGACGTAACGAAGCGTTTGTACGAATGCGCCGACACTGTTGAGGAAGCGCTAAAATCTTTTTAGTCTCTTTGATGACGCTTTAAATTTTTGACGCAATTTGAAAATATTTAATAAGACGTTTATTTGGTGTTGTCGTACTGATAGACGACGCCATCTTCATACTCTTTTACCAATTTGGCAAAACACTCGGCTATCTCTTTTATAGTTTCTATATTTGGTTCTATATAAATTTTATTTTTATTTTTGGTCATAGTGATGATGCCCGCATCCTTCATATCTTTTAAATGACGAGAAATCGTAGGCAGCGCAAAATCAAACTGTTCCGCAATGCTCGTCACACAAGTAGCCTGCGCGATAATATCGTCTTTTGGTTGCGTATCGTCTATGGAACAAGCGTAGCCGCCAGTAAAAATATTTTTGAAAATCTTAAATCTCGTCTCATTTCCAAGCGCTTTAAAAATCTTCGTTTTATCTTCCATGTTTAACATTGAGGGCCTTATGCGTTTTTATAAAATTATAACTAAAGTCAATATATTTAGCAAATTAGGCAATTAACTTTAAATTAATAAATTAGTTAGTATAATCATAAAAAGCAATTTAGCAAATTAGCTAAATAGAAGGAAAGTGTATGAAAAACATATTGTTTGCAGTCGGGTTGCTATTTGCGACAATGTTAATGGCCGAGTCTATGGGAAAAATGGATTTGATAAAAAAAGCGCAAAAAGAGGTTGGCGAAATTTCTCCACAAAAACTTAAAAGTTTACTAGACGAGGGAGAAAACGTTATTGTTCTTGACGTTAGAGAAAGCGAGCAGAGAGCGGAGGGAGGGATTCCCTTTGATGAGTTTAACAAAGAAAATTTTATGTCGATTACTCGTGGAAACTTAGAATGGGAAGCGCCAAGCAAGATACAAGATTCAGAGGCGCTTATCGTGACGTATTGTCGAAGAGGCGGTAGAGGCGCTTTGGCGGCGGAAGTTTTGAGAAAAATGGGATATAAAAATGCGACAACTCTAAAAGACGGTTTGAAAGGTTGGGCGGAAGCGGGGTATCCCGTTAAGACGGGTATGGGAATCGTTCTTTTGAGCCAAGAAGAGAAGTAGAAGAACAGTGGCGGACAATACTCAAATAATAAATCTTTACACGGAGTTGGCTGAAAATCCTCACAAAGATTTTGGCTGGGACAAGGGTTTGGAAAACGCGAAAGCTCATGGCTATAAACAAGCGTGGATAGACGCCATTCCCGATCAAGTTTGGGATTTTTGCGCGGCGGTTGGAAACCCGTTTTCCCATGCGGATATTAAAAAGGGCGATACGGTTTTGGATCTTGGTTGCGGGGCTGGCGTTGACGTTCTCGTCTCTTCGTCGCTCGTAGGGGAAAATGGCAAAGTCATTGGAGTTGACGTAACCCCAAAGATGGTGGAGGTGGCGACTAAACACGTTCGACTGGCTAATCGAGAAAACGTCGTCATATTGGAGAGTAGTTTTGACGACATCGACATAGAAGACGAGTCCGTGGACATAGTCATATCCAACGGTGCCATAAATCTCACCTCCTGCAAAGAGTCGGTTTTCGCTGAAATTTATCGCGTTTTAAAGTCAAATGGCAAAATATATTTTGCGGATATGATAGATGTCTCAATAGATGAGGGAAGTTGTTGTTCCGTTGAGCGGAATTCGCGCTGTGAGAACTCAGATAAAGAAGACTGGGCGAATTGCGTGGCTGGGACCATGAGAGAGCGCGAACTCATAGAGCTTATCCAAAAGGCTGGATTTAAAGACGTAGAGTGCATGGGGCATACTCACTACTCAACGGCAAAGACGACGCGAGGGGCTACGTTTAGAGCCAGCAAAACGCCTGCTGACGCGCTAAGGGAAAAACATTGGGATAAAATTTTTCAATCAGCTGATTACACCCAAGTCTTATGGCACCAAAACTCTCCAAAAAAATCATTGGAGCTTGTGCGAAAATACTCCGATGAAAATTGCCGCGTTATTGACGTGGGATGTGGAGCTTCGTATTTGGTTGATTATCTACTAGCCGATGGATACGAAAACATTACGCTTCTCGATACTTCCAAAACATCTTTAGAAATTGTCAAAGAGAGAGTGGACGGTGGTTGCGTAACCTATGTTCGCAGTGACGTTTTAAACTTCAACGCGGAAAAAAAGTTTGACGTTTGGCACGACAGGGCGGTGTTTCATTTTTTACTGAGCAAAAAAGAGCGAGAAAAATATTTTGCAATTCTAAGCGACTCTCTCAAAAGCGGGGCGATAGCGATTATAAGCACGTTTGGCGTTGACGGACCGATTCAATGCGCGGGCCTAGATATTGTTCAATATAATCATTCAAGCATGTCGTCTGAATTAACGGATAAATTGGAGCTGATGGATAGTGAAGAGTATCTCCATATAACACCTAAGCAAAGTGAACAAAAATATATATATTTCATTTTAAGGAAGAAATAAGCGCTTTGTTATTAAATTGGTGTTCTCGATGTTTACTTTGAGAGTCTGAAAATTAACAATGAAAAGTTTGATATTAGTGAGGAATGCGTAGCGTAAAGTTACAGATTAGGAGGGAATAAGGAATTTGGAATATTTGGGGTGGTATAGTCTTCGTTATCAAAAAAACGCGAAAGACGTATTTGGAAAACCGGATATAGTATTCAAAGGGAAGAAGCTCGCGGTTTTCGTCGATAAACGAACACCGAGTATTGGGCTCGTAAAATCAAACGAAACATCGAGCGCGACAAAGAGGTGAACGAAGAGTTGAAAAATCAAAATTGGACGGTGCTTCGTTTTTGGGGAATAGACGTAACGAAGCGTTTGTACGAATGCGCCGACACTGTTGAGGACGCGTTAAAAAAGCTTTAGTTTTAAGAAAGCGAGCGAAAAAATCGAATTCCATTTTTTCTTATAATTTATGCGCATATCGTTTAATCACCTATTTTATAGCCGAGATTTGGTATGGTTTTTATAAAATTGAAACCAAGCTTTTTTCTTAGTCTAAAAATAAGGTTTTTAAATGCTGCGTTTCCCATCGTTTCGTTTTCAAATACATAACATTCAATCATCTCTTTGGTAATGATATGACCTGGAAAGTCGACGCAAATTTTTAAAAAAGCGTATTCTTTCGCGGTAAGTTCGCACTCTTTGGCATTCTTGTGAACAACTATTTTTTTCGCCATATCAAAAATAATATCGTCATTGAATTTATAGTGTGAATTAGGAATTTTTTTAATAACCTGCTCGCATTTGCTTAAGGCTAATTCTAGTCTATCTAAATGGATGGGTTTTACTATGTAATCAACAACGTTAAGATGAATCGCTTGAAAAAGATACTCCTTCTTGTCAAATCCTGAAATAATCACAATTGGTATATTAAGATTTTGAAGTTGCAATTCTTGCAAAAAATCAAGTCCGTTTTCCATATGGAGATGAATGTCACTAAAAATTATATGAATCTCTTTGGTTTGGAGAAGTTTTTTTGCGGCATTAGTGGTGTTGGCGTAAAATACGCCGTTGCAATAAAGTTCCAACGTTTCTATAAGATTTAAAGCTAGTTCATGATCATCTTCTATAAGTAAAATATTCATATGTCTTATTTTATACATGAATTTTCTCTTTTTTTGGCAATGTAATAGTAAAATCCAATCCAGCTTTTGTTTGTTTCACTTGTATCTCCGCATTGTAGCTATTGAGTATATTTTTTACCAAGTAGAGTCCTATTCCAGTGCTTGCGTTTACTTTGCTAAGCTCATCACTTTTTATATATGCGTCAAAGAGTTTATCAAGTGGCTTTATCGCCGTTCCCCCACCATTGTCGCTTATGATGATGTTTATATTTTTATCATCCTCATTGATTAATATATTAATTCGAGGATTTTTTATTTTCCTTTGCGCAAAGATTTGTTTTGAATTGGTAATCAAAGATAAAATAACTTGAGAAATATCATTGGACGCTCCATGCCAAGTGATATTAGAATCTCCATTTATATAAAAAGATATTTTTTCTTGCTCAAACTCTTTTCCTACGATTTGCCAAATTGTGTCGATAGCTTCTTTGATTTTAAAGTGACGTTTTTTTCTATCTGGGACGTAAAAATTTATAAAGTTATCAGTGGTGTCCGTCATGAAATCTATGACCTCTTTGCTTTTATTTAGACTACGCATCCATTCGTCGTTTGATAGTTGACGCCCTTTTTTAAGTCTAGCTTCATTGAGCGTGATGATGGAGCTTAATCTTGCAAGCGGCGCTCTCCATTGATGCGTGATATAGACAAGCAACTCCCCCAAAGCGGATTGTTTCTCTTTTTGAAACAATACGCTTCTTTGAAGTTCATTTTCTTTGTTGAGTTCCTTGATGTAGTAAGAAACCAGCAGAGAAAAAGCAAGCGATTCATAGACTAAAGCTCCCATGTGTCCAAATCTTGAAAAGTAGTCATAATCAATCCACCCGAAAAAAAGAAACTCGGAGCGCGCGACAATGAGTAAAAAAGGGATGTTTGCCAAAAGAACGTAAGCAGAACCGGGAACTTTTTTATAATAGGCGTAAATATAAAGAGGCAGCATGAAAACACCGCTAAATATGACTATATAGATAGGATAAACAAAATCGTAAATCTTTACAAAGAAAACTACGTAAAAAAAAAGCGCTCCCAACGCAACAGACATCCCATCAAATATTTTGTCAATGAACGGAAGAAACTCTTTTGCCCTGAGAACTTTTTTCATGAACAATAGGTAAGAAATCATTGCGGGAAAAAAACTGTAATATAAATAGCCATAGTATTTACTTGAGAAATCAAAATACTCCATAGGCATACCCGATTGAGTCGCTTTGAAAATAATCACAAAAAACATGTAAGATACATAAAAAAGATATTGAGAATATCTTAAAGAGTAGTAAAGAAAAAGGTTGTAAAAAAGCATTGCCAATCCCACTCCCAAAAAAAGTCCAAAAAGAAGAGTTTGCGTTTTTACGTAATTGTGGTAGTGACGCTCGTCAAAAACGTTAATATCAACAAGCATTGGAGCTTGACTTTTGTACTGCGCGTAAAGCGTATACGTTTTGCCTTTTTCTGTAGGAACTCTAATTCGCATGTCTGAAGACGAAGCATCCGCGCTCTTGATTCCTCCCTCTTTTTTTGCAAGAAATTTATCTCCGTCAAAGATATAGAAAACCGCTTCCATTACATTGACGGCGTCCGCTTGTTGGATAAAAAGCTCTTTTACGTCCGCATTGATTGTTATATCCGTTTTGAGCCAAAGAGTTTTATCGAGAATGAATCCGAAAGATTTTTTGCTCGTCGTCTTTTGCGCAAACGGCTCATTTTTTATAGAGTCTATGTCTCTATTTTTATCATCAACGAGAAAGCTCAAATCAAAATTTGTTATTTTTACGTTATTCGCGTCAATCGTAACACCCATTAATGACGTTGTAAAAAAAAGAGTTAGATAAAAAATATACTTGAACAAAGTCGCTCCAGAATTGTATTTAACGGATTATAGTCGCTTAAGGTCGCAGCGAGGTTTCACTTTTTTACTGCGAAGTAAAACTTCGCTGCGACCTGTTTTTTATATGATAGCTGATTAAAAATTATATCAGGAAGAACAATGAAAGGTTTAATTGATTACAGCTCACGTTTTCGTATTCTCAAAGGCGGGAAAATATCTTTAGTTGTTTCAGCGGTCCTAGGAAGTATGACAATCCTCTCAGCGTCTCCATCAGGAGGCCAAGTCACAAGCGGAAGCGCTAGCATCGCGCAAAACGGCGCTACCACCAACATAACCCAAATCACCCAAAAAACCACCATCAACTGGCAAAACTTCTCAATAGGCGCAAACGAGACGGTAAACTTTGCTCAGCCAAACGCAAACTCTATTGCTCTTAATCGCATAGTGGGAAATGAAAAAAGTATCATTAACGGCGCATTAAACGCAAATGGACAAGTTTGGATTTTAAATTCAAACGGCGTTTTGTTTAACTCTACGGCAAGAGTAAACACGGCAGGACTTTTAGCTACGACTTCAAGCCTAAGCGACAGTGATTTTAACGCAGGAAACTACAACTTCAAAAACGCAACCGCAAATTCAGTCATCAACCAAGGGAGTATAGAAGTTGTAAATGGAGGTTCTGTAATACTAGCTTCAAATGAAGTAAGAAACGAAGGAACCATAAAAGCCATCAAAGGGCAAGTTCGTCTAGTGGGGGCTAGTGACTATACGATTAATCTAAATGGAAACTCCTTAGTAAATCTCACAGTGGGGAGGGGCGCACTAGACGCGATGGTAGAAAACTCTGGCGCTATCGTCGCTGATGGCGGCGCGATCTACTTAACTACAAGCGCGGTTGGCGAACTTCTTAAAGGCGTAGTAAACAACACAGGCGTTATTGAAGCTAACTCTATAGATGATTTATTTGGTAAAGTTACTATAACGGCAGAGAAAATAGATTTAAAAAGTGACTCAATAATCAATGCAAAAGGCACTACGCAACAAAGCGGAAACATCGTTCTTGTTGGAGGTGATGTTACCAGTATCGGAACACTTGATGTGTCGAGTAAAGATAGTATAGGTGGAGAGATTTCAATTAATGCAGATTCTGTCACACTTGGCGGGGAACTAAATGCTGATGGTACATCTGGAGGGAAAATCATTGTCGCTAGCAATGGCGACTTGTCGTTAGCTGATCAAGTGCATGCAAAAGGCACTCAAGAGAATGGAGGTGGCGTTAGCTACCAAGCCGCTGGTCGTATTATAGAAAACAACGGCGGAGTGACGGATGTTTCGGGTATGAAAAATGGTGGTGAAATATCCCTTGAGGGTGAACGCGTGTTTAGTTCGGGAACTTACACGGCTACTGGTGAAACTGGTGATGGCGGTCGTATTGATCTATCAGCGTCACAGGAGATTAGCCTTTTTTCTGCACATCTGGACGCTTCAGGAGAAACTCGAGGTGGTTTGGTGCGCGTAGGTGGAGCTTTCCAAGGTGCTAAAAACAGTGATGATACCCCAGAAAATGAAGATTTTATAACTAGATGGGCTTTATTACCATCGATTCGTAATTCACAAAAAACTATGTTAAACGATAGCACTACGATAAATGTATCAGCTCAAAATGGTGATGGTGGTACTGCAATCATCTGGTCAGATTTGCAAACCACAATGTTGGGTTCCATAGACGCTATAGGTTCTACAAAAGGTGGTGCAGTTGAGATATCTTCAGCAGATGAGTTGCGTCACGCCTCTTTATCAAATGTATCTATTGGTGAGGGTGGACAGCTACTGCTTGATCCAAAAAATATCATTATTGGCGATGCCGCAACGGCTACATCATGGAGTTATGCAGCTATTTTAGGGTTTGGATATAACCCTGGAGATGGTTTAGACGCGTCTGATCAATTAGGCATGTCTGTCGCGCTCAACGCAACGGGCGATCTCCTTGCAATAGGCGCAATCCTTGATGACGGTAGCGGAAATTCCTCGGCGGACAGTGGTGCAGTGTACCTGCTTAGTTTCAGTGATACCAGTTTCTCAGGCGCTACGTTGCAATCAATAATGGGCAAGGGCTATACCGGCGGCAAAAATGTCAATGTTAGCAATTTAGGGGTGGACGATAGGTTCGGTCGAGGTCTGTCGTTTAATGCGGCAGGTGATCGTTTGGCAGTGGGCGCGCGTGGCGATGATGGAGCGAGTAATAACATGACTTCTGCTGGCATGGTCTATTTATTTAGTTTTACCGACACCAGTTTTTCAGGTGGCCTCCTTGAGGCAGGTATAGGTTACGGATACACAGGAGGAAAAAATGTCAATATTTCGCCGGGCGCATACTCTGATTTTGGTTATGGTCTCTCTTTAAACGCCGCAGGAGATCGTCTGGCGGTTGGGGCGCATGGACAAGACACCCAGACCGGTAGAGTGCACCTTTTTACCTTTACAGACACTAATTTTTCAGGTGGGGCGTTAGCGGGAAGCATCGGTTATAACCTCACAGGTGGGAAAAATATCAATGTGCCAACCCTTCAGACTTATGATGAGTTTGGACAAGGCGTTTCATTGAATGCGGCGGGTGATCGGTTGGCGGTAGGGGCACACTATAGTGATGGCGCAAGCAATAGCCAGGGCAACGCTGGTGAGGTTTACCTGTTCACCTTTACCGATACCAGCTTTTCAGGCGGGGCGTTGGCGGCAACCATTGGTTACGGCTACACCGGAGGCAACAATATTGATCTGACAAGCACGCTTGCTGCGGGTGATGAGTTCGGCCAATCGGTTTCCCTCAACGCGGCGGGTGATCGACTGGCTGTGAGCGCACATGGTGACGACGGGTTTAACGATGCTCTAAACAACGCGGGCGCGGTGCACCTTTTTAGCTTTACCGACGACAGTTTCTCGGGCGGAGCGCTGGAAGCCACAATGGGTTACGACTATGCCGGCGGTAAAAACGTCAATGTAGCAAGTTTGGGCGATGATGATGAATTCGGCTACGGACTTTCACTAAATGGCGCAGGGAATCGTTTGGCTGTAGGGGCTTTTTATGATGATGGCTTTGGTAATCTTGCCGCTGATAGCGGTGCGGTTTACCTCTATAGCTTCAGTGACAGTGATTTCTCCAACGGAACCCTGCAAGCAACAATAGGCAAGAGCTACAGCACAGGCGCAAAAGATTATGATTTATCAGCCAAAGGGGGGGCATCGGTCACATCGCTCGCTGCGAACGACAATTTTGGCTCCTCGGTCTCGCTCAATAGTGCGGGTGATCGTCTGGCAGTAGGGACCAACTCTAACTTAGGTAAAGTGTATCTATTTAGCTTTAGCGGAAGCAGTTTTGCCGGAGGAACACTTGAATCAGTCATCGGCGTTGGCAATACTGGTGGTAAAAATATTGATATGACTGGATATGTGGAAGCAGGTGATCAATTTGCTAAAGGAGTTTCGTTCAATGGAGTTGGTGATCGTTTGGCGGTGGCTTCATCTTCTGATGATGGTTTTGGCATAGCCAATACTACTGCCAATGATTATGGAGCAGCTTATCTATTTAGTTTTGACAGCATTAATGGTGTTACTGATTTTTCAAACGGTCAGATAGCTGGAATCATAGGACACGGATATACAGGTGGAAAAAATGTTGATTTAAGTTCAGTGCTTGGAGCAGGAGATGCCTTTGGCGCAGCTGTTTCACTCAACGCTGCAGGTGATCGTTTGGCTGCTAGCATTCCAAATCGAAAGAATAACGAAGGTGCTGTTTATCTCTTTAGCTTTACCGATACAGACTTTACTGGAGGGACGCTGACAACCTCTATTGGTAAAACGGGTGGCGCTTATACTTACGATATCGATGTTCCCACTTTAAATGAGACAGATATCTTTGCCTATTCGCTATCGCTAAATGGTGTAGGTGATCGCCTTGCAGTTGGCTCTTACAAAGATGATGGCTTCGGTGTAGATCAAACCTCTGCTGACTATGGAGCAACATATCTCTTTAGTTTTGATAGTACTAATGGTGTCACTAATTTCTCTAACGGCACGCTTGAAGCAACCATTGGCTATGGCTATACAGGTGGTAAAAATATTGACCTAAGTGCGAAGCTCGATCCAACAGACCTCTTCGGCTCAGGGGTTGCCCTTAACAATGTTGGTGATCAGTTGGCAGTGGGTGCACGAGATGATGATGGCGGTTTTGCAAATAGTCAAGTTAACTCAGGTGCAGTATACTTGTATAACTTCTCAGACAATATATTCTCAGGAGCTACACATAAAGCAACAATTGGTCAAAACTATACAGGTACTGGTGATGTAAACCTAGCACTAGATAGTTACGACAGGTTTGGACAATCAGTTTCATTTAATGGCTCAGGCGACCGATTGGCTGCAAGCGCTTGGAACGATGACGGCTTTAATAATAGCAGAAATGATGCTGGTGCGGTTTATATGTTTAGTGAAGCTACCTCTTTTATAGGAAATCAAGTGAGTGACGCTGTTTATGCAACCTTGCCTGATAGTAGCATCGCACTTTCACCAGGTGATATAGCGGCGTTATTAAATGCAGGTGTCGCTGTGTCATTGCAGGCATCTAATGACATCACACTCTCTTCAGCAATTCAAACGAACAATGTTAACGGTGATGGCGGTACATTTACTCTGCAGGCAGGTCGTTCTCTACTACTAAATGGCAGTATCACAACCGACAACGGTAATCTAATTCTGATTGCAAATGACACCGCTTCTAACGGCGTAGTTGATGCCTATCGTGATGCAGGTGCGGCAGAGATTACTATGGGTTCCGGTGTTGTTTTTAATGCTGGAACAGGAGATGTATCGATTGAAGTACGCAATGGTGCGGGTCTTACAAATAGTACTTCGGGAGATATAACTCTTAAAGATATCACAGGTAATACTATTACAGCAATAAATGCAGGTTCTACAACGGGTTCTGGCATTATCTTAAATGGTTCACTTACAGCCACTGCAATTACAGGCGACTCTATTGTCCTAGCTGGGGATAATTTTATCAATAATTATGGTAGCTCAGCGCTCAACGCAAGCGGTACTGGACGCTGGTTGGTTTGGTCAAACGATTTTGCTGATGACACCCGTGGAAGTTTAGCTTATGACTTCAAGCAGTACAACGCGAGCTATGGCGGCAGCGCGGTATTAGGAACAGGTGATGGTTTTCTCTACACACTAACACCAGCAGCGCTTACAGCGAGCCTCACTGGTACGATAAGTAAAACTTACGATAGAGCTACCGACGCAACGCCGGTTTCAGGTAACTACAGCGTTAGCGGTGCCGTCGATGGCGATACAGTCGCTCTTACTCAAACTTCCGCTAGTTATGATAACAAAAATGTTGGTACGGCAAAAAATGTATCGGTGAGTGGATTGTCGATAAACTCTGCTACAAATGGTACTGCGAGTGTGTACGGTTATCAACTGACTACGAGCACACTCAGTGGCAATGTAGGTGATATCACTCAAAAAGAGGTGACATTAAGCGCAAGTAAAACTTATGATGGAACGACTGATCTAACAGGAGGTGTAAATATCACTACTGGCGTTGGGGCTGAGACACTCAACTACTCTAGCGCAACATCAAATGACGCTCATGTTGCAACTGCAAATAAGTATGTAAACGCTATTACTTTAGAAGATGGAACAGGATTAGCAAGTAACTACGCTTTACCAACTTTAGATGTTCTAAATGCACCTGTCACTATTACAGCAGCAACACTTACGCCAACTATCTCAAATGTAGGCGTAACAAAAACTTATGATGGGACGCTAAACGCTTCAAGTGGATTTACTCCAACATATACATTTGGTGGATTGGTAGCTGGAGACAGTGCGGCCACGCTATCTTATTCAAGTGCAAATTATGATAATAAAGATGTAACAAATGCTACAAAAGTAACCCTCTTGGGACTTGCTATAGGGAGTATAACAGGGATAAATGGTTCCAATGCAAACGACTACCTACTTGACGCAAACACTAAAGAGGTGGGTGCTACTATTACAAAAGCATCTTTAAGCGTAACAGCGAACAATGATGCGAAATTTGTAACACAAGCTGATGGAGGTTTTGCGGGAGTTGTTTATAATGGATTTGTAGCTGGTGAAAGCTCAGCGGATATAACTACTGGCGGTTTGAGTATCACTCGTACAAATTCTGGAACGAATACAGCTGGAGTTTACAGTGGTGTTCTTCAAGCAAGTGGTTTAACTGCTAATAACTACAGTTTTAATTATGTCGATGGAGATTATACAATTGTCCCATCAGATCAACTTTTAGTAAGGTTGACAAATGCAAGTGATACTTATGGCACGGCTACAAATTATGCTTTAAGTAGTGTTGAATATGAAAATGGCGGCAGTATTTATAGACTTGATGATAATAGCATTGGTGGCAGTAGCTCTTCAATAGATGTAAGCAATCAAGCATCAATAGCTGATGGTTCAGGAGGAAATGCAAGCTTTACAGTTGCGCCACAAAGTCCATCAACTTCAACAGCAGGTAAATTGGAAACAGGAAGTTATCAACTAGGAGTAAATGGAGTAGTGACAGAAAATTCTGCAAACTTTAGCAATACGGTGACAATAGTCGGAGCGCATCAAGTCAATCAAAAATCCATCACAGCTTCAGCGACAGGTGGAGTGAGTAAAGTTTATGATGGGATTACGGATATGTCAGGAGTAAGTTTAGGTTTAGCTACGCTTGAAACCAATGACGCGGTAACAGTCTCTGGAATAGGAAGCTTCTCTTCTAAAAATGTAGGAACAAATTTAAATTATACATTAAATAATTTATCTCTTGGTGGAGCAGACGCAACAAACTATTATCTATCAGGAGGAGGTGGTTTTTCTGGTGCAGATGGAACTATTACACAAAAAAACGTAACCGTTTCATATACAGCTTCTAATAAAATATATGATGGGGCAACAGCCGCTACAGTTACAGATAGTTCATCTGATCTTATTTACGGGGATGCCGTTACCGTAACAGAAACGGCAACGTTTGACAATAAAAACGTAGGAACGGAAAAAACTGTAAGCATTTCAAGTATAGATTTAGCTGGAGCGGACGCGACTAACTACAATTTAATATCACCAACAAGTGATTCAAAAATAGCGGACGTTGCAAGACTTGATAGCGTTACATGGACTGGCGGAGCAACTGGAAACTGGTTTGATCCAGCTAACTGGTCAAATGGAGCGGTGCCAGATCTTGGTAATGTCGCAAACGTAGTTATCCCGGCAGGCGTAACGGTGAGTTTTGACACAACTGGCGCAGTAGGACTTGCGGATGTTTCAGGGGATGTTAACATAGATAGCTTAGGTGGAAGTAATGGAAGTTTAACTCAAGAAGATGGTGGACTTATTATTGGAAATGGTGGAGTGGTTTTAGATTCATTTATCCAAAATGGCGGAACGTTTACAAGTGTTGGAGGACTAACGTTTAGCACTTTTACGCAAACAGGAGGTAGTGTTGCAACGGATAATGACTTCACGGTTGTTGAAGGGTTCTCTCAAGGAACTACAGGGTCTGTTAGTGTCGGTGGAAATGCAGCTATCACAGATATTTCTGGTGGAGCTACAATCGGTAATCTAAATACTACAGGAACTACTGCTATAACAAGTACAAATGGTGATATAACTCAAGCTAATGGAACTACAATTGTATCAGGTGCAACAGCAACATTAGATGCAGGAACAAATAATATTACTCTTGATAGTGCAACAAATGATTTTCAATCAACAGTTAATGCAAGCGGAGCAAATGTAGCATTAGCAGATGCAAACGGGATTGAACTTGGGGATATCACAACAACTGGAACTTTAGGTGTAGATGCAGTAAATGATATAACTCAAGCCAATGGAACCACAATCGCAGCAACAGGTGCAACAACTTTAGCAAGTACTTCAGGAGATATCACTCTCGATAGCGCAACAAATGATTTTAAATCAACAGTTAATGCAAGCGGAGCAAATGTAGCATTAGCAGATGCAAACGGGAT
>ERZ889078.2187-NODE-2187-length-14190-cov-16.428794_pt1 | contig 14190 bp, 13 predicted proteins | sample MGYA00521266_ERZ889078 | MGnify/ENA primary metagenome ERZ889078 (study PRJEB32303, sample SAMEA104408618) | aquatic metagenome | biome: Brackish water; feature: Pelagic; material: water | place: Baltic Sea | collected 2014-06-16T06:34:00 | depth 76,534 m ...
AATATCTAATTATACATAAAAACAAAGAAATTTTGATAAGTAAGATTTAAAAAATAGAAAGTTTAAAAAGAAGTAGTGGACAAATAAGCTAAAATAAAAAATTTTAGCTTAATAAAAGAGTCATAAGAATGACTCTTTTAAAGTTAATAGTTACGGATTAGCTCCACCAGTAACTACTGGAGGCATCACACATGTACCACCAGTATAAGTTCCACCAAGTGCTGTACAAGCATTAGCTGCTGCTTCTGCTGCTGCTTGTGCTGCTGCCGCTTGTGCTGCTGTTGCTGCTGCTGCTTCTGCTGCTGCCTTTGCTTTTGCTGCTGCTGTTGCTTTTGCCGCTGCTTCTGCTGCTGCTGCTGCTACCGCTTTTGCTTCTGCTGCTGCTTTTGCTGTTGCAATTGCTGCTGCTGCATCTGCTGCTGCTTTTGTTGCTGCTGCTTTAGCTGTTGCTGCATCTGCTGCTGCTTTTGCATCTGCTGCTGCTTTTGTTGCTGCTGCTTGTTCTGCATCTGCAAGTGCTTTTGCTGCCGCTGCTGCTTCTGCTTTTACTGCTGCAGCAGCTACTTTTGCTGCTGTTGCTGCTGCTTCTTCAACTTTAGCTTCTGCTTCTGCTGCCGCTTTTGCTGCCGCTGCTGCTGCTTCTTCAGCCGCTGCTTTTTCAGATGCCGCTTTAAACGCTGCTGCTTTTGCCTCTGCATCTGCAACGATTTGTGCTTGAGTTGCTGTCCCAGCTAGTTCTGCATCTGCAAGTGTTTTTGCTGCTGCTGCTGCTGCTGTGGCTGCTGCTGCTGCTGCTTTATCTTTTGCTGCAATAGCCGCATCTGCATCTGATTGAGCTTTTTGTGCTGCTGTAATCGCTGTTAAATCAGCTGTTGTTAAATTAGCTACCTTTGTACTTGCTGCATCTGACTCTGCTTGTAAATCATCATTTAAACTTGTATTTACAGTAATAATTCCCTTATTGAACTGAGTTTCTGCCTCTGCAGCAGTTGCATTTTTAACATCATCACTCGCTTGATCTGCCGCCGCAACTGCTTTCTTTGAAGAACTATCAGCAACTGCTTTAGCAGCCACTTGAGCTACAGCATTATCTTTAAACACTGTAGATGCTGAAGCTTTTGTTGCAGTTTCAACTAATTTAGCTGTAATAACAACATCCGTTCCGTCAGGAACTAAATCTGCAGCTTCTTTAAGACCTTTTGCAACTTCTGTAAATGCTGAAGCCATTGTATCTTTAACTTTAGTTCCACTAACATTTGCACCAGCAACTGTTGTGGAAACAGCTTGAACTATAGTCTGTAGTTTTGCCTGAGCTGCAAGAACCTCTTGAGCACTTGTTTTCTCGGCAGCACTTCCGTTTTTAATCTTATCAAAAGGATCAAATTTTGTTAATGACTCAGTAGACTTAATATTAAGAGCTTTTTTTATTGTTTTTTCAGCCTCAGCTGCAGTTGAACCAGTCTCAATTAAAGACTGAATTGCTGAAGTTGTTGGATTAAGGACAGTTGAGCCCTTTGGTCCAGAAAAAGTACCAATAAAAGGTTTTTGTGTTCCAGTATCTGTTCCACCAATTAAAAGTAAAGTACCACTTGCACCCGTTGGATTTGCTATATCAAATTTACCAAATGTATCTGTAGTAGCTGACGGCTCACCAGCATCACATGCTTTGTTTGCATTTACATCTATACAAACTGTACCGCCACTAATTGGTCCATCAAAAGCTATACCAGCTACATTTGGATTAACTACTGGAGTATCATTACTACTTCCACATCCTGACACTATTAACACCGCTGCTAAAGATGCAGCCAAAGGTATTATTTTTGCTATTTTCATTTAAAATCTCCCAATTCATTTCATATCATAAACAAAATAATCTACAACAAGCCATCTAAACATGTTATAGATTATTCAACAACGTAGTAAAACTACAAACACATATATAATACTAAAATAATAGCATAATATTTTACTAATAAAACTTAAATTTTAACAAAAATAATTTTTTTTATCAAAATGTCACAAATTATTTTAAACTAAAGACAATAGGCACTTGTAGAATAATCACTTCATCTGGTTTTGGAAATTTTCCTGAAAGATTTTGGATAGTTTTTATAGCTGCACGGCTTAATAATTCACTCTGAGATTTTATGACATATGTATCACTTACTATTGCATCCTTTGAGAGTGTAAACTTCACAATAACTTCTCCCATAATACCTCTTTTCCTCGCCCTTCTTGGGTAATATAAGTTCTCTGATAAAAGTTGTGATATCTCTTTAATATGATTGTTTATATAGATTTCTTGAGTTGTTTTTTGAGGTAACACGGCTAATTTTTTTATTGGTTTTTGTATAAGAAATTTTTCTACAACTTGAAGCTGTGTTTCTAAAATTGGCTCTACTTTTTTTGCAATCACTTCTTCTTTAATCATTACCTTTTCATTCTTTTCTTTAGGTATTTTTTTAGAAACTTTTTTTATTACAACTCTCTTTGGCTTCACTTTTGTTTTTATTTGAGGCTTTACTTTTTGTACTTCTTTTTTAAGAACTTTTTTCAATTGTTTCTTTTGTGTTTTCACTTCTTCTTTTGGTGTTTCTTCCATTTTCGGTACGCATATATTTAAATTTATGCTTACTCTTTTTTCCTTTTCTACTTTATTTATAAGAGTGTGTACAGATTTATAAATAAAAAAAACGACTAATACAGCTACGACATGAATAGCAATAGAAACAGTTAAAGAAGGAGTGTGATATTTACTCATTCAAATTAGATAGCTCGCTTGAATTCAGGGTATGCTTCAACTCCACACTCATTGACATCCATACCTTCTACTTGAGCATCATCTTCAGCACGGAACTTAGATAGTTTATTGATAGCAAAAATAACTGTATATGAACTCACAAAGACAAAAATTGCGACTATAACAACTCCTTTTAATTGAGCCATAAAAGAAATATCACTTACAAAAATTCCTACCGCCAATGTACCCCAAATTCCATTCACCAGGTGTACTGAGAGTGCTCCAACAGGATCATCTAATTTTAATTTATCAAAAATAGGTACTGCAAACACAACTAAAGCACCAGCAATAAGTCCAATTAAAATAGGAGTGTACATATCATAAAGGTCAGGTCCGGCAGTAATCGCTACAAGTCCACCTAAAGCACCATTTAATATCATTGTAATATCAAAAAGTTTATATCTTGAATACATGATAATTCCAGCAATAAGTGCCCCAGCAAGCCCTGCTGTATTTGTATTCATAATAGTTTTTGCTACTGCATTTGCATTTTCAACCGAAGAGATAGAACCTACACTACCACCATTAAATCCAAACCATCCAATCCATAGTAAGAAGGCACCAAGAACGACCAAAGGAATATTTGAAGCAGGAATAACTTTAATTTTTCCGTTTACATAACGACCTTTACGCTCACCCATAATTAAAATAGCTGCTAAAAGAGCCCAGCCACCAGTAGAGTGAATAACAGTTGAACCTGCTAAATCATACATATCTATATCTAAAATCGTGCCAGCTATCATATCTGCACCCCAGCTTACATTTACAACTAAAGGGTAAATAATGCCACCCATAATTACAGCAAAAAATGCCAAAGGAATTATGCGGACTCTTTCACTCACCCCACCGCTCATAATGTTGATAGTCTTCCCTACAAATGCCATTTGAAACAAAAATGCAGCCCATTTACTCATGCTTTCATTATCCCATGAACCAAATGCTAATTTATAACCTATAAGTAAAAAAGCCAAAGAGGCAACAACATAAATCATAGTATTAATTGTTAAAACAGAAGTAACATTTTTAGTCCGAACTAAACCAGCTTCAAGCATAGCAAAGCCTGGAACCATAAAAATGATGAGCACCATAGCAAATAGTGCGAAGAAAGTATCGATGATATATTTAAAATCAGCTTCGAGCATAGATTTTTCCTTTTAAATTAATAAAAAGAGTCTATCTAAATGTTTATATATATAAAATTAAATACTGTTTAAAAAGAAAGTACACACATAGTTCATGTGTGTACATGTAGAAATTTGAAACTATATAGCTTCTATGTCTGTTTCACCAGTACGGATTCTGATAATTTGTTCAATATCACTTACAAATATTTTACCATCACCAATTTTTCCTGTACGTGCAGCTTCAACAATTGCTGTAGTTACTTTTTCTACATCTTTACCATCAACAATCATTTCCATTTTAATTTTTGGTAAAAAATCAACTACATACTCTGCACCACGATAAAGTTCACTATGACCTTTTTGACGACCATAACCTTTAACTTCACTAACAGTCATCCCTTCTATGCCCATTTCAGCCAATGCATCTTTAACATCTTCTAATTTAAAAGGCTTAATTATTGCTTCTATTCTTTTCATACTCTAACTCCAAATATTTAAGTTAAGAGAGACAAAGCTCTCTTTTAATTGTAAAATTGTAGCCACTTTTAGTGTTACAATCAACTTATACGATTATAAGTTTATAACTTTTTCACCATGAATAACTTCATCAAGACCAATCTCTTCAGTCTCTTCATCAACTCTACCACCACCTGTAAGTGCTGAAGCGATATAATAAACAACCACTGTACCAATTAATGTAAATAATCCAACAACTACAATTGATTCAAGTTGAACCATAACTTGTCCCATTCTATCACCTGTTGCTTTTAGTGGACCATCCCATAATAAGTCTTTATCGTTTACAGCTAAGAAACCAGTTGCTAATGCACCCCATAGACCTGCAAGAAAGTGAATACCAAATGCATCTAAAGAATCATCATAACCAAGTTTTTTCTTCATAACAGACACACCAAAGAAACCAATAACTGAACCTATAATACCAATTATAAATGCACCTGATACATCCACAAAACCTGCTGCTGGAGTAATTGCAACAAGACCTGAAACTAAACCTGAAACACCACCAAGAAGAGTTGCTTTTTTGTATATCATATATTCAATTGCTACCCATGTAATAGCTGCTGCTGCTGGAGCTAAAGCTGTTGTTAAATATGCAAGACCTGCAACTGAGTTTGCACCAAATGCAGAACCACCATTAAATCCAAACCAACCAAACCATAGTAAAGCACCACCAAGGGCAGTAAGCATAACACTCATAGGTTTCATTGCAACTTTGTTATACCCTTTTCTTTTACCAACAAGTACAGCTAAAACTAAACCTGCAAGACCACCATTCATATGTACAACAGTACCACCAGCGAAGTCTAGAGCACCTGCATCAAATAAAAGTGCACCATCTCCACCCCATACCATGTGTGTAATTGGAGCATAAACAAGGATTGTCCAGATAGCAGTAAATACTAACCAAGTTGAGAACTTAATACGTTCAATTACTGCACCAGAAGCAATAGCAACTGTAATAGCAGCGAATGTACCTTGGAATACAACAAATACATAAGTAGGATAAGTTCCACTTAAATCGTTCCAATTAATTCCGCTTAAGAATACATTACCGAATCCACCCATTACAGTTTGCACTGCTGAAGAACTTGCTGTTCCAAATGCTACTGAGTAACCTGCTACTATCCATGCAACAAATGCAACCATAAATGCCATGAATACCATAGCATATGTATTTAGAACATTTTTACTTCTTGTCATACCGCCATAAAATAGTGCAAGACCTGCAGGTGTCATAAGTAGTACTAGTGCTGCAGACATCATCATCCATGCTGTATCACCACTATCTAAAGTTGGAGCCTCTTCAGCTAATGCTAAAGCTGGTAAAAGCATTAAAGCTATAAGTAACCATTTTTTCATGTTTATTCCTTTGAGTTCTCTTTACGAGTTATTTACGAGAAGAATTATAACAATTGCCAATCTGCTTTTTATAAAAAAACTGCCTATTTTTTAATCAATTAGGTAAATTTTATTTTTTTAGCTCTTTAGCTTTATTTTTTAAGTAAGTTTTAGATATTATAACCCATATTTTATTTTACAATAATCAGGGTGTTATACATGAGCGATTTGCTAAACAACGACGATATACAAACTATTAATATAGAAGAAACTCTTCAAAACAGCTACCTTGATTACTCTATGAGTGTAATCGTAGGTCGTGCTTTACCAGATGTACGTGATGGTCTTAAACCTGTTCACAGACGTATACTGTATGCTATGGATAAGCTCAACCTTTCTCATGGTGCAAAATTTAAGAAATCAGCACGTATAGTTGGTGATGTTATTGGTCAGTATCATCCTCATGGTGATACAGCTGTTTATGATGCTCTTGTTCGTATGGCACAAGATTTTTCTATGCGAATGGAACTCGTCGATGGACAAGGAAACTTTGGTTCAGTAGATGGTGATAGTGCAGCGGCAATGAGATATACAGAAGCTCGTATGACTAAGTATGCAGGTGAACTGCTAAAAGATTTAGATAAAAACACTGTAAATATGATTGATAACTACGATGGAACAACAAAAGAACCTGATGTAATGCCTACTCGTGTTCCAAATCTTCTTATTAATGGTTCATCTGGTATTGCTGTTGGTATGGCAACTAATATTCCACCTCATAATCCTGTAGAAATCATGAAGGGATTAAAAGCACTTTTAGACAATCCTAATATTACTTTATCAGAAATTATGGAGCATATTAAAGCCCCTGACTTTCCAACTGGTGGTATCATCTTTGGTAAAAAAGGTATTACAGATGCTTATGAAACAGGACGTGGACGTATTAAAGTTCGTGCAAAGACACATATTGAGCAAAATGCTAAAAAAGAGATTATTGTTATTGACGAGCTTCCTTATCAAGTAAACAAAGCCCGTTTAATAGAGAACATTGCTAATCTTGTAAAAGATAAAATGATAGATGGTGTTTCTCTAATTCGTGATGAGTCTGACCGTGATGGAATGCGTGTAGTTATTGAACTTAAACGTGATGCTATGAGTGAAATCGTTTTAAATAATCTTTTTAAACAAACAAGTATGCAAAATACTTTTGGTATTATCATGTTATCTATTTTAAACCAAGAACCAAGAATTTTTGGAATTATAGATATTTTAAAACACTTTATAAATCACCGTAAAACTATTATTATTCGTCGTACTATTTTTGATCTTGAAAAAGCAAAAGCTCGTGCACATATATTAGAAGGTCTCAAAAAAGCTATCGATATTATCGATGAAGTTATTCGTGTTATTCGTGCATCTACAAATGAAGAAGAAGCAAAAAACAACTTAGTTACAGAGTTTGATTTTAGTGAGATTCAAGCGGCAAGTATCGTTGCTATGAGACTTGGTCGTTTAACTGGTTTAGAAATTGAAAAAATTGAAAATGAACTTCAAGAGCTTCTTTCACTTATTGAGTATTTAGAGTCTATTTTAAAAAGTGAAGATGTCCTTCATGGAATTATTAATAATGAATTTGATGAAGTGTTAGCAACTTACACAGATAAAAGAAGAACAGAAATTGAAGATGATTATGATGATATTGACATTGAAGATTTAATTCCTAATGAACCTATGGTTGTAACTATTACTCATAGAGGTTATATTAAACGTGTTCCTCTTGTTAACTACGAAAAACAAAAACGCGGTGGTAAAGGTAAAACAGCAGTAACTACTTATGAAGATGACTTCATAGAGAGTTTCTTTACTTGTAATACTCATGACACCCTACTCTTTGTAACAGACCGTGGACAACTTCACTGGCTTAAAGTGTATCGAATTCCAGAGGGAAGTAGAACAGCTAAAGGTAAAGCAGTAGTAAATCTTGTGAACCTCGTAGCAGATGAACAAATTCAGTCAATCATCCCAACAACAGACTTTAGTGAAGAGAAAGGTCTTGTCTTCTTTACTAAAAATGGTGTTGTTAAACGTACAAATCTAAGTGAATTCTCAAATATCCGTAGTAATGGGGTTAAAGCAATTGCACTTGATGATGATGATGCTCTTATTACTGCTCATATTGCAAATAAAGAAATAAAATATCTATTTGTTGTAACAAAACTTGCACAATGTATCAAATTTGAAATAGAAAAAACACGTGAACAAGGTAGAAATACTCGTGGTGTTAGAGGCATTAAGTTTAAACATGATACCGATGAAGTTGTAGATGCTAATATTATTGAAAGTGATGAGCAAGAGATTCTTATTGTTGCAGAAAAAGGTATTGGTAAACGTACAGATGCTGGTGAGTACAGACTTACAAACCGTGGTGGTAGTGGTGTGATCGCTATGAAAATGACAGCCAAAACTGGTAAAAATATTGTTGGTTGTTTAATGGTTAATGAAAGCATGGACATGATGGCTCTTACAAAAGCTGGCAAAATGATACGTGTTGATATGCAAACTATCTCTAAATCAAGCCGAAATACTTCTGGTGTTTATATAGTAAAAGGTGATGAAGTAGCAAGTATTTCACGATGTCCTAAAAAAGAAGAAGATGTTGATGAAGATGATTTTGATAACACAACTTTAAGTTTGGAATAGTATTTGCTTTTTATTGCAAATACTAATTTAAATCAAGGGCAATAAACTATGCCATTGACAAGGAAAAAAATATGAGATATTCACTCATTTTAATTGTACTTCTTACTAGTAGTCTCTTCTCGGATACAGAACAAACTATGGAAAATATGGAAAATGCAAATGTAACTGTCGTATGCCCAACAACCGAAGCTCCAAGTGTACTAGAAGAAAATAAAGATATTCGCATTAGTGTTGTAGGACAAGGTGTAGCTCCTATGCATACTGCATCCCCTGCCCAAGCTTATGCACTTGCTAAACGTGCAGCTGTTGCCGATGCTTATAGATTGATAGCTGAAAAGGTAAAAGGTGTTCGTGTTGAAGGTGATGACTTAATCAAAAATATGATGGTTAAACGTTCAACTGTTCGTACAACTGTAAAAGCAATGGTTAAAAATGCTTCTGTTGTGGAAACACAATTTAAAGATGGTTTATGCGAAGTAGAGATGGAAGTTTCACTATCTTACTCAGATTTTACACACTAATTCTTTTTAATACACTTACTTTAAGTGCAAGTGAATATCTAATCTCTTACCGATATATTGTAAAGGATGCAATTCTTTACAATGAATCCCTTCAAATCTCTCAGGCAATGCAAAAATGTCAAGGTTCTATGCAAAAAACATTATTACTTGACTCAAATGGAACAAAAAACTTACAAAAAATTGTTTCTCTTAACCATGAAAAGTTTATCTCTTTTATAAATAGTATAGGTTTAGATATTTCTCACAAAGAGAGCAGTGTCAATTTTCAAAACCACTCCACAACTATTTTGACTCTCCCCACTACATGTTTCAAAGTCGATTTTAATGATAATTTCGCTAAAATTTCATCTTTAAAATAGTCCATCTATAAAATAGGAATTGCATTGAAAATTGCGATAGTTGAAGACGATATTAACATGAGAAAATCTCTCGAGATTGCTATGAGTGATTATGAAGAGTTTGAAGTTAAAACCTACAAGAATGCAAAAGATGCACTAAAAAATCTTGATGATAGTTTTAATCTTGTAATCACAGATATCAATATGCCTGGTATGGATGGGATAGAGTTTGTAAAAGAGTTAAATGGTCGCTATGAAGTTATAATAATGACAGGTAATGCAACACTCAATAGAGCAATAGAATCTATTCATCTAGGGGTAAAAGACTTTTTACTCAAACCTTTTGATGTTGATACCCTTATTTCAGCAATCGAGAGAGAAGATAAAATACAAAAAGTACAAAAAAGTGTACCCTCAACACAAAAGAGTACAGATGGATTTTTAGGTAAATCTGAAGCACTGACAAAGGTACTCAATATTGCGGACAAAGCATCAAAAACAGATGCTAGTATTTTACTTCTTGGTCAAAGTGGTGTAGGAAAAGAAGTTTTTGCTTCTTATATCCATAAAAATTCTCCTAGAGCTAAAAAGCCTTTTATTGCAATCAATATGGCAGCTATTCCTGAAAACCTTATAGAAAGTGAGCTTTTTGGTTTTGAAAAAGGTGCTTTTACTGATGCTAGTGAAGCAAAAGCAGGACAATTTGAACTGGCAAATGGTGGTACTCTTTTTTTAGATGAAATAGGTGAGATGCCCTACTCTGTTCAAGCAAAACTACTTCGTGCACTTCAAGAAAGAGAAGTCCGTCGTTTAGGGTCTGCTAAAGCCATTAAAATAGACATTAGAGTTATTTCTGCAACTAATGCAAACTTACATGATAAAATTAAAAATGGAGAGTTTAGAGAAGATTTATATTATAGACTTAACACTATACCTCTTCATATTCCACCTTTATATGAAAGAAAAGATGAAATCTTACAAATTGCAGAGGCTATGGTTAAACAAAACTGTGAAAAATATGGATTTGAACTAAAGACCTTTTCAGAAGCTGCTAAAAAGCAACTTTTAAAATATAAATGGCCTGGAAATATACGAGAACTTATTTCTGTTGTGGAGCGTTCTGTTATTTTGAGTGAAACACAAGAGATACAAAAAGAAGAACTTTTTTTAGAAGTACGAAGTTAAAAATTTAAAATATTAGGAGAAATTATGAGTGATAAAAAATATAATGTAGCGGTTGTTGGTGCTAATGGTGCTGTTGGTGAAGAGATTTTAAATGTACTCTCAGAGATTGATTTTCCATTAGCTAAACTTGTGCCCTTAGCGAGTGCAAGAAGTGTAGGTAAAACAGTATCATTTAATGGAAAAGATTTAGATATTATTGAACTAACAAGTGATGTTTTTGAAAAAGAAAATATTGATATAGCTCTCTTTAGTGCTGGAGGGAGTGTAAGTGCTCAGTTTGCTCCGGATGCTGTAAAAGCTGGTGCTGTTGTCATAGATAATACTTCTCATTTTAGAATGGATGAAAATACTCCTCTTGTTGTTCCTGAAGTTAACCCCGAAGATATTGCTAAATGGCGACAAACAGGAATCATAGCAAATCCAAATTGTTCAACTATTCAATTGGTTCAAACACTGAAACCACTTGATGATGCTTATGATTTGATACGTGTTGATGTGGCAACTTATCAAGCAACAAGTGGAGCTGGTAAAACTGCTATGGAAGAGCTTGTAACACAAATGCAAGACTTTTTTGCATTTAAACTAAATGAATCAGAGCATAAAGTATTTAATCAACAAATTGCTCTTAATGTCATCCCTCAAATAGATGTTTTTACTGAAAATGGATATACAAAAGAAGAGATGAAAATGGTAAATGAAACAAGTAAAATCATGCATAAGAATATCGCATTAAGTGCAACTTGTGTTCGAGTGCCCACTCTTCGTGGTCATGCAGAAGCTCTTACACTTACATTTGATAGTGAAGTTGAAGCGAATGAAGTAAGAGAATTACTCAGGAAAGCTCCAAATATAGTTATCCTTGATAAACCTGAAGAAGCACTTTATCCTATGCCTGCAACTTGTGTTGATATGAATGAAACTTTTGTTGGTCGTATTCGAAATGACAACTTCTCTAAAAATATGATTCACATGTTTATAGTTGCTGATAACTTAAGAGTTGGTGCAGCTACAAATGCAGTAAGAATTGCTCAAAAATGGGTAGAGATGGAGGGTGAAAAATAAATGTTAGAAAAATTATTTGAAAGTGGGCTTTGGAATACACGTTTTATGGTTCTACTAGCTGTTTTCTTTGGTCTTATAGGGGCAGTTATACTTTTTATTGTAGCTTCCTTTGATGTATATGATACAGCTAAATTTACACTTTCTACATATTTAAATCATGCACACCCACATAACTTTCATGAAGATGTTGTTGGTGGAATTATCGGTGCAGTTGATTTATATCTTATTGGTGTAGTTATGATTCTTTTTTCTTTTGGTCTTTATGAACTATTTATATCAGATATAGATGCTGCAAAAGATGATGAAAAAGAGAATAAAATTCTTGCTATTCACTCTCTGGATCAACTTAAAGATAAAATATCAAAAGTTATTGTTATGGTACTTGTTGTTGGATTTTTTCAAAAAGTTGGGCATACTGAGTACAATGGTGCTTTAGAAATGCTTTATTTTGCACTTTCTATAACTGCTGTAGCTGTTGGTTTGTTTTTTCTTGGTAAAGTTGGACATCATAATCATTAATTAAGGACTAGAATGAAAAAAATATTTGTAGATGCATGTTTAGGTAAGGAGACACCATACACTCCTGTATGGATGATGAGGCAGGCTGGACGTTATTTACCGGAGTATATGGCAGTTCGTGCTGAAGCTGGTAATTTTTTAAACCTTTGTCACAATCCAAAAAAAGCTTGCGAGGTAACTCTACAACCTGTTGATATTGTTGGTGTTGATGCAGCTATATTATTTAGTGATATTTTAGTCATTCCAGATGAGATGGGAATGGATTTATCATTTATAAAAGGTGAAGGTCCTAAATTTTCTGATCCTATTACTTGCGAAGCAGACATAGACAGACTCATTGGTGGGGATGAAGCTGCTAGTAAGTTGACTTATGTATTTGATACAATCAAGCTTATCAAAGAAGAATTAGCGGAAGATAAAGCACTTATAGGTTTTACAGGTGCTCCATGGACACTTGCTACTTATATGATAGAAGGGCAAGGAACTAAAACTTACAACATTTGTAAAAAAATGATGTATTCAAACCCTGCACTTTTACATAAGATACTTGCTAAAGTAACAGAAGTTGTAAAATTATATATGGAAAAACAGATAGAAGCTGGTATAGATGTTGTACAAATTTTTGACTCTTGGGCAGCGGCAATTGAGCCAGAAAATTATGATGAATTTTCTTGGAAATATATGGTTGAGATTGCTGATTACTTAAAATCAAAATATCCTGAAATACCTATTATTATGTTTCCAAAAGGAATCCCTGCATTTTTAGATAAAGTTTATGGTAACTTTGATGTCTTTGGTGTTGATTGGTCTACTCCTATGAGTCTTGCAAAAGAGAAATTAGGTGACAAATATGTTCTTCAAGGCAACATGGAACCGTGCCGTCTTTACTCAAAAGAGATGACAACTGCATCTGTAGAAGAGATTCAAAAAGTTATGGGTGGGAAACGTCATATCTTTAATCTAGGTCATGGAATTCTTCCTGATGTTCCAGTTGAAAATGCAAAGCACTTTGTGAGTGAGTGTCAGAGAGTAAGTGGAAAAAAATAAGATAATCTTCGGACCTATAAACTCTCGCCGTTTTGGCATGAGTTTAGGCATCGACCTCTCTCCATCTTTAAAGCAATGTAACTTTGATTGTCTCTATTGTGAGCTTGCTCCAAGTGCTACAATAGACTCTCAAACTCAAACTATTTCTGTTAAAAATATTATAGATGAACTCACAAAACATCTACATGATAATATTGATGTCATTACACTTACAGCAAATGGAGAACCTACTCTTTACCCCAAGCTAGATGAACTTATCAATGAAATAAACAAAATTAAAGGTGATACGCAAACACTCATACTTACAAATAGTGCTACACTTGTAAATAATGATGTTTTCAACTCTCTACTTAAACTTGACCAAGTAAAACTTTCGTTAGATGCCATAAGTTCTGATATTTTTAAAAAAATAGATAGACCACATAAAGATATAGTAATTTCACAAGTTGTTCAAAAAGTCATTGAATTTAGTAAAATTTATAATGGAAAATTATTTATAGAGATACTTTTTGTTCATGAGCTCAATGATACAAAAGAGGAAATCAAAAAGCTCAATGATGTCCTTCTTAAGCTCAACTGTACCAGAATTGACTTAGGGACTATTGACAGACCACCTGCCTATCCTGTGATGGGAATTAGCTATAAAGAACTACATGATATTTCTTTAATGTTTGAGCAAAATTTACCTATTCATATCGCATCTAGAATTCATGCCGAACCAAATAATAAACATTACAGTGATGAAGATATAATAAATACACTAGACAAACGACCACTCACTTTTGATGATATTAATTTACTATTTGATGAAGAGAGTAAAAATCGATTAAATACTTTAATAATTGATGGTAAAATCGTTAAAAAAGTCGTATCAAACTTAGAATTTCTCATTCTACATGATAATTTAAAAAGAAAACGAAAAAAGAGCTGAAAAACACTTGACTTTTTAGAAGTCATGAAGTATAATTTCGGCTCAATTAAACATTCCGGATTAGCTCAGCGGTAGAGTAGGTGACTGTTAATCACTTGGT
>ERZ889078.2188-NODE-2188-length-14183-cov-5.051529_pt1 | contig 14183 bp, 9 predicted proteins | sample MGYA00521266_ERZ889078 | MGnify/ENA primary metagenome ERZ889078 (study PRJEB32303, sample SAMEA104408618) | aquatic metagenome | biome: Brackish water; feature: Pelagic; material: water | place: Baltic Sea | collected 2014-06-16T06:34:00 | depth 76,534 m ...
GCAGGGATTCGGGAGGATGGATCGGTTAGCTATCGCGAATTTGGGAGTACATCCGAGGGCGCTATCGACCGTGCACCAACATGGCTGACGAGACCAATTCGCGAAGCCCACGCGCGCGGTATGGAGATCATGATCAAGCCGCATCTCGCCTATTGGGGGAGCCCGTTCACTTGGCGTGGGGAGATCGAGTTCGTTGACGCAGCTAGGGATGCTCGATTTTGGAAGCAGTACAGGGCTTGGATCTTGGACCTGGCTGACGCCTGCTCCGAGGCGGATGCATTTAGCGTCGGTACCGAACTCGAGCTTCAGATGCATAGGGAAGGCGAGTGGCGAGAGCTAATCCAAGGTGTGCGTGCGCTCACAGACGCCCATTTGAGCTACTGCTCGAACTGGGACAGCTTTGAACGCGTGCCGTTTTGGGACGCTCTCGATGCGATTGGCGTACAGGCCTATTTCCCCGTCCAACCCCAAGGTCTAGTAGAGGGAGATTTGCCAGCGGCAAGAGAGATCCGGCAAGCCTGGGAGCCATGGCTTGCGCGGCTGAAGGCGACCTCCGAGCGCGTCGGGAAGGTCGTATTTTTCGGGGAGCTCGGCTATGACCGCGTTGTGACCACTGCGGCGCGGCCATGGGAAGGTGTCTCTCGGAGCCGGCCCGCATCCTCGGATGGTGACCTCGTCCAAGAGCGCTGCCTCAAGGTAGCTTTTGAAGTGTTGGAGATGAACAAGGAGTGGCTTCGCGGCGCCTTCTTGTGGAAGTGGTTTGTCGGTAGCACCCGCCATTCCAACTTCGAGCTCGATCGTGAAGAGCTGCGACAGCTGATTCAGACGAGCTGGGAAAATCGTGGTTAGCCATTCCGACCGCCTGTGGAAGCTGAGATTGCAGTCAACAACCGCGACTACTGGTTCAAGGCCGTCGAAATGCTCCAGTAGAACTGGGCATTGGTTGACGACGGAGGCAATGGCGTACTTGATCAGCTCTCATTCGCTGACCCCGACCTTGCTGCCCAAGGCCTACAGGCAAATGGCTTCGCGCGAATCTCAGGTGACCTAGCGCCCAGTTGTTTATGGCCCCTCCCCCCGTTCAGCCCTCGTGCCCATCCATACGGCCCGATCATCGGGAAGGTTCTGGACGTAAGGATACTGGGATTGAGAACCCGGTGCTGCAAGGGATCGGGCTACGCCTGACCGCTGTTTACACCAATAGTTACCCCGGCAAAGTGAGCTCCAAGAGCCCTGCTCGGCAGAATGGTTTAGGAAGTCTCACTCGGTTGCCCAAGGTTTTGGAGGGGGGGGCTGGAGGCGGTTTCGACGAACCCTAGAGGGATTATTCGCAGCTCGTCCGGAGACACAAAGGGGAATGGGCTTGAAGGGGGGCAGCACGTGGAACTTGCCGGTGCCAAACCTCTTCTCTCATCCTCGAATCGTCATGATCTCTGCACTTTGGGCACTTGCTATCGGTTGTTCCCTTCTTCTCACCGGGCAAGTCTACGACCGCTATTTTGCAAACGGAGAGGGTTGCTAGGACTTCAAGGTACGTCTTGGCTGTAGCGGTTGCAAAGCGCCGCAGCTCGGGAGACCTGGGTGCGATCGACCTTCCAAATGGGCCTCATGCCAGGTGGACCCACGCTAGGAAATCCACGCCTTACGGGAAGTCTGAGGGAGGTTGCGCGCATAGGCCATAAGAGCCCTTCGCATCTCCAGCATTGAGAATGTCGACCCCTGCTAGGCCCACCTGTTTGCCTAGCGTCAAGTGGCCTCGGAATCCGGCAGCCACGCAGAGTTGAGTTTGGTACATAGGGTGCGTGGACAATACAACTTCAACGCGGCCTCCGGGGGGTTCTCAAGGCGTAGGGACCTTAGCTAGGTGTCTTCTGGCGAGCTACTTGCTCCTGTTCACCATTTGCGGATACGCGCCAAGGGATCGGGCGGTTTGGTTCGCCGAGAACCTGCCGATCGTACTGATTGTTGTGCTGGTCGTGTGGTTGACACGGCACCAAGCCCTTCGGGGAACGCCGGTCACGGGAGTCGCACTACTCATGATGAGTGTTCTGCCGATCTTGCACACGATCGGCGGCCACTACACGTTTGAGCGAGTTCCGTTTGGCCTTGTGACCGAGTTCTTCGATTTCGAGCGCAACCACTACGACCGACTAGCTCACTTTAGCGTTGGTTTTTACGCCTTTGGTATTGCCGAGCTCATCCAATCCAGACGACTCGTGAACACGGCATGGATTCTCTATCTCTTCCCGCTCTTCGCAATCGTCACCGTCGCCGGCCTCTACGAAGTGTTCGAATGGCAGTATGCGATTTCGGCTGACGAGAGTGCTGGCATCGCAGTACTCGGCAGCCAAGGAGACATCTGGGATGCGCAGAAGGACATCCTTGCGGATGGCCTAGGCGCGCTCTTCGCGTTGGCGTGCTTCCGAGTTTTTGCCAGGTATCGCTAAAAGGCTTCGTCGAAGGCGACTTCGCCGGTGACCGAGACTTGGTAGGCCGACACTTTGCGCTCGAAGAAATTCGAGAGCTCTTGGACGTCCTGCATCTCCATGAACTCGAAGGGGTTCTTGGATCCGTAAATCGGCTGCATGCCTAAGTTTGACATGCGCTGGTCCGCGACGAACTCAAGATAAGAGCGCATGTCCCTTGCGGAGAGTCCGGAGACGCCACCGTCAAGAAGGTCTTGGGCGAACGAGAACTCGCAGTCGACGGCTTCGCGGAACATCACAACTACGCGCTTTTCGAGGTCCTCGTCAAAAAGCTCTGGCTGCTGGTCGCGCACGGTATTGATGACCTCAAAGGCGAATCCCATATGCGCGGATTCGTCGCGAAAGACCCAGTTTGTTCCAGCAGCTAGACCGTTAAGCAGGCCCCTGGACCGCATGAAGTAGACGTAGGCAAAAGCCCCGTAGAAGAAGAGCCCTTCGATGCACCCCGCGAAACAAATCAAGTTGAGCAAAAAGCTCTTGCGATCCGCCTCCGTATGGAGCTCATCGAGCTTGTTGATCGAGCCAATCCACTTGTAGCAGAAGTCGGCCTTGCTCGCGATAGACGGGATGTTGTCGACTGCAGCGAAGGCCGCAGCGCGCTCGGCGTCATCGGGGATATACGTGTCGAGCAGGGTGAGGTAGAACTGAACATGCAGCGCCTCTTCATAGAGCTGCCGAGACAAGTACATGCGCGCTTCGGGCGAGTTGATGTGCTTGTAGAGGTTCAGTACCAGGTTGTTGGAGACGATCGAGTCTCCCGTAGCAAAGAATGCGACGAGGCGCGCAATCATGTGCCCTTCGGCTGGAGTGAGTCGATTTTGCAGATCGACGATGTCCGTAGAGAAATCGATCTCCTCAACGGTCCACGTATTTTTGATTGCGTCCCTGTACATGTCGTAAAACAACGGGTACTTCATCGGGCGCAGGGTTAGGTCAAAACCTGGATCTAGCAGCATGACAGTTCTCTTCTCTACTTCTCTCTTGGGTCGATTGGGCCAGCCGCCCTTTTAGAGCGGCTGGCAGGTTGAGTCCTGCGAAGCTAGCCGCAAGCCTCGCAGCTCTCTGGGTTCTCCAGGGAGCAGGAGACATCGCTGGTGTCTGTAACCGTAGTCTGGCGAATCCGGGTCGCTGGCCGAGACCGTAGGTAGTAGGTCGTCTTGATGCCCTGCTTCCATGCGTAGGCATACATACTCGAGAGCTTCCCGATGGTGGGGGAGGCCATGAACAAGTTGAGCGACTGACTTTGGTCGAGATAGGGTCCGCGCGCGGCGGCCAAGTCGATCAATGCTTTTTGTGGCAGCTCCCAGGCCGTGCGATAGAGCGTGCGCATCTCCTCCGAGAGTTGCGTTACGTCTTGGACACTGCCCTCGTTCTTTTTGATGGTGTTGCGGACCTCAGCATTCCAAAGGCCAAGTCCTTTCAGATCGCTAACGAGGTAGTCGTTGATCTGCATGAAGTCTCCTGAAAGCGTTTCGCGCTTGAACAGGTTCGAGACCTGGGGTTCGATGCACTCATAGCAGCCAGCGATCGACGCGATCGTCGCCGTTGGCGCGATGGCCAGCAGCAAGGAGTTGCGAAGTCCGTGTTTCGCGATTTTCGCCTTCAGCTTATCCCAACGCTCGGTCTCGGGTGGCGTGACTCCCCACAGGTCAAACTGCAGGTCACCTTTTGAGGCGCGTGTCTCTTTCCAGGCTTCGTGAGCACCCTTCGCTTGGGCAATCTTGTTTGAAGTGACCAAAGCGTTGTAATAGATCTCCTCTTGAATCCTTGAGCTGAGCTCAAGTGCTTCTGCGGAGTCAAACGGCAAGCGCAACTTGAAGAAGACATCTTGCAAGCCCATTGCGCCCATGCCAACGGGGCGCCAGCGCGAGTTCGACACCTTCGCTCCCTCGATCGGGTAGTAGTTGACATCGATGACACGGTCGAGGTATTTGACGGCCGTGTGTACGATCTCCGCTAGGGCATGGAAGTCAAACGCGCCGTCGGTGACACACTTCCCAAGGTTGACGGAGCCCAAGTTGCAGACCGCTGTTTCTTCTTCTGAAGTGACCTCTAGGATCTCCGTGCAGAGATTGGACAGGTGGACAATGTTGCCAGGCTCTCCGGTCTGGTTGCAGCACCTGTTGGACGCATCCTTAAAGGTCATCCAGCCGTTTCCTGTCTGCGCCAAGTTGCGCATCATGCGAGCGTAGAGGTCGCGCGCCTGCACTTGGCGAAGGGCGAGGCCTTTGGCTTCCGCAGCTTCGTACACAGTGGCGAACTCCTCACCGAATGTGTCCACGAGCTCGGGGACGTCTTTGGGGTCAAACAAACTCCAGGGTTTGTCCTCTTGAACACGCTGCATGAAGAGGTCGGGAACCCAGTTTGCTTGGTTCAGGTTGTGGGTGCGGCGGGACTCTTCACCGGTGTTTTCGCGCAACTCCAGGAAGTCTTCAATGTCGCCGTGCCAGGTCTCCAAGTACACGCATGCAGCGCCCTTGCGACGACCGCCTTGATTGACGGCGGCGACGGATGAATCTAGGGTCTTCAGGAACGGGACAATGCCGTTGGAGTTGCCGTTTGTTCCGCGAATGAGCGAGCCGCGGGACCGGACGCGCGACCAAGACACGCCGATACCGCCTGCGTACTTGGAGAGCTGTGCGATGTCCTTGTAACGGTCGTAGATGGAGTCTAGAGAGTCACCAGGTGAATCTAACAGGTAACACGAGCTGAGCTGGGTGTGGCGGGTTCCCGAATTGAACAGGGTTGGGGAGCTCGGCAGGTAGCGTAGGCTCGAGATGAGGCGGTAGAAGTCACGCGCCTCACCCGCACGCTCAGAAAGGCCGCAGGCGACGCGCATGAAAAAGTACTGGGGTGTCTCGATCACCTTGCGCGTGACGGGATCCTTCAGCATGTAGCGATCGTAAACCGTGCGTGCGCCAAAGTAGTTGAACAGATGTGAGCGCTCGGGTTCGATGGTGTCGTTGAGCTTGCGGCTGTTGTCGAGCACGAGCTTCAGCGTCTCGTCATTCACAAGGCCAAGCTCGTGACCGCGCTTGATCGACTGGCTGAACGAGTAGATCTCCTGGTTCTGCACTTCCTTGTCGATGTACGTCGTGAGCAAGCGCCCCGCAAGCTTGGAGTATTCCGGCTCTTCGGAGATGAGAGATGCAGCCGTTTGAATCGAAAGCTGATCGAGCTCGGCGGTGGTGGCGCCATCGAAGAGGCCGCTAATCGTGCGCGTCGCAATCCGGATCGGATCGACTTGCAAAAGGCCCACACAAGTGCGCGTGATTGCCTTGACGATCTTGTTCAGGTCAACGGGTTCCAGCCCGCCGTTGCGCTTGCGGACCTGCATTCCAGGAGAGGGGACTTCAGGCGTAGAGACAGTCGTTGGGGATTGTTTGCTAACAGTCTGGGACATGTGCTTTAGGAGACTTGGAGCGTGGCTGCCTTGCGAAGGGGAGGAGAGGGCTGCGGGGGCAGAACGCTCCCAGTGGAAGGGGGCGTAATTAGTGCTCAGAAGGAACGAAAGAGGGGGGGACGGCCGACAAGTACCTGCCGCTGCGCTTTGCAGGTTGGCCGAGTCATGCCTGACGTTTGTACAGCATATGGTGGCCCCCCTTGTCCTTCAACACCAAATGTAGTGGTGTGCCGACATTGGGAAGCGACCTCTGGCGCAGCCCTTCAGGGGATTCTCGTAAGCCCTTCCCATCTCTTGGCTTAGGGCGACTTGGCATTTGGTGGAGTCCCCTAAGCTTCGCCTTTAACGCCGCATTCGTTTAAAAATTGCGGTCGCGACGAGCCCCACGGCAACTCCAAACCAGAGGGTGGCAAAACGAGTGAGGAGAACCGCACCAGCGGCCTGCGATCTCGCCGCCGCTCGAGCGGCCTCAACACCAAGGCTGGCAAATGCGGGCTGGTAGGCTTGGCGGGTTAGGGAGCCGAGAATTCCCTCGGTGACTCCAATGCCCCCGGGGAAAATGATGGCTACGGCGCCGGCGATTGCGCTTATCGAGTAGGCGAACACGCAAAAGGCGAGTGAGATCTCAGTACCAGCCGGAGCCAAGCTGCGTGCAATCAACAGAAAAGCCAAGCACTCGAAGCCCCAGGAGACTGCAGACAAGAGGGTTGGGAAGAGGATCTCTTTGGGCGCTAATAGAACAGCGGAGTTCTCAAAGGCCACCTCGAGCTTGGGGGCGATCTTGGTTCCCATGGGAAGCTTTCGCACAATCTTGATCGCGAAAGCCGCGGACTTGGGAGACCCGCAGGCAAACGCTGCAATCACACAAACAGCAAGCGTGGCCACAAAGATAGGTGCATAGTCCGGCCGACTGACGAGGCCCCCCGCAGCAACCAAAATAAGAAATCCGAACAAGTCCGTCAGGCGCTCAGCTACCACGATGGGGGCGCTGACATGAATCGGGGTGCCGTTTACCTTTTTGATGAGCCAGGATTTCAGCACCTCGCCCATTTTTCCGGGAGTGACACCCATGGAAAAGCCAGCCAGGTAGATCACAAACGAGGTGCGCCTCTCCAGTTGGATACCGAGCAGGTTCCGATAGCGCTCCCACTTGAGAAACCGCAGCAGATAGTTACAGAAGGCGAGGCCGCAGGCTGCGGGGAGCGTCCACCAGGAGAGGTTGTGAATCCCCTCCCAAATGGCTCCAGCATCCAGCCACAGCACGATGCCTATGTAGACCGCCACGCCGAAAAGGACGCCCGCAATCATGCGGCGTCCCATCTTGCTGGTCGCGTCAGCGCTCTCGTCCATTTTGGCGAGGCGTTCGATCTTAGTGTCTAGGGGGGGAGTCAAGGGGAGAGGTTCTTGGTGGCCTACTTTACGAAAACCTCATCGGCCTTTTTACCGAATGAGAAGACGATTCCCGTCAAAAAGACCATGCCGAGAACGAGGGCAATATAAGGACTCATTCCTAAAAACGCACAGGGCAAGTAGCCGACGGCTAGGCTCATGGACATCGTGATCAGCGCGTAGGGCGCTTGAGTCCTCACGTGGTCGACATGGTCGGCGGCGCAAGCAACAGAGGAGAGGACGGTGGTGTCGGAGATCGGCGAGCAGTGGTCGCCAAAAATCGAGCCCTCTAAAACTGCGCCGATCGACATGACCATGAGGAGGTAACCTCCAACTTCGGAGCTCTCTCCAATGGTAAAGGACAGACCAACGACGAGCGGCAACAGGATCCCCATGGTTCCCCAGGAAGTGCCGGTCGCAAAAGAGACCAGTCCCGCCAAAAGGAACAGGATCATGGGCAGCGCACCGGGGGCCATGGAGTCGCCCAGCAGCGCTGTGAGATAGGAGGCCGTGCCCAGGTCGCCGCAGACGGCGGCAACCATCCAAGCCAAGTACAGGATGACCACCGCGACCCCCATGGATCGCAAGGTCGTCCAGGCTGCTTTGAGGATCTCGCCTCGTAGGCCCGCGGTTAGCGAGACGAGGCAAGCGAGGATGAGGCCGACCACGGAACCTTGGAATAGGGCCAGCGAGCTCGAGGCATTCCCGAGCATGTCCTTGAGTCCCGTAATCGACCACAGGTTTTCAATGGTGCCGCTGAAGGCTCCCCCCGTGTCCAGAATCACGTAGCTTGTGACCGCCAAAAAGGCGCCAAGTGGCAATAGCGCTCGCCAAGCAGCGGGAGTGACTCCGGGAGCGGTTTCCAGCGCGGTGCCCTCTTCGGAGACCATGGGCTGTCCACCGGGTCGAATGAGCTGGCCGGTGGTTCGCGCCCTGACCTCAGCCTTTAGCATAGGGCCAAAGTCACGGCCCGAGAAGACGATGAGGCCCACGAAGAAGATCGTGAAAATGCAGTAGAAGCGGTAGGGGAGCGTCTCGATAAACACCGAGTAGCCATCGCTGGAGAGCAGCCCAGCGGCGGGGAGTTGGTTGGAGAAGGTCGAGACTTCGAAGGCGATCCAAGTCGAAACGATCATGAGCCCAGCAACAGGTGCCGCGGTGGAGTCGACGAGGTAGGACAGCTTCTCGCGACTGATGCGAAAGCGATCGGTCAACGGCCTCATCGTTGCGCCACAGATGATGGTGTTCGTGTAGTCGTCAAAGAATACAAGCAGCCCAAGCACCCAGGTGACGATCTGGGTTTGCCTTACGCTTGTTGCGTAACGCGCGATGTGATCCATCAACCCCTGGATGCCGCCCGAGCGGGACAAGACACCGATCATGGCGAGCATGGCGACAACGAAGCCGATGATGAGCTGGCGGTCTTCGCTGATGAGCTCCCCCCAAAAATAGGGGGCGACAAAATTCACAGGAGCCATGACTGTACTCATGAGTGCGCCACTACCCTCGTGCATGCCAACCAGGAAAGTGCCCATGAGTACCCCGATGCCAAGGGCGAGTACCGGCTTGCGCAAAAGAACAGCTAGCGCAATCGCGATGAGCGGCGGAACTAGCGAGGAGCGGGAGGGCGGAGTCCAATCCAGTCGCGAGCGCTGCGCGCCTGAGCCCGCGTCGTAGTGGAGGATGCGCTCGCCGCCTTGGGCGCCCCAATCTCCGCCGGTTGCGACCAGCTCGAACGAGGCTCCGCCTTCCGTGGCCGTGTGCTCGCCTTTGCCTTTGAGAATGAGAGAGGTTGCCGAGCTGTCCGATGCTCGCGCAAGGGATGCGATGCCGCCAAGGAGCAGGCCACGCTTCGACGCGCGCGCCTCTTCATCCATCCCCGCCCATTCGTCCATGACGTCTGCCAGGGTCTGGCGCAAGCCCGCGAGTAAGGACCGGCGGGCTGCATCGTTGACGGTTTTATCGAGGGGGACACCCTCGGGGCCGCGCACGACGACATTGCCGAGGCTAAAGGTGAGCTGGCTCTCCTCCGGCCCCTGTGAGGCTGAGGCGCTCGAAAGGATAAGCTCGGCGTGGGTCGGGCCGGCCTCGCTCTCCTCGGAGAGGAGGTCGCCAATCTGTAGGGCGCCGAGCTGTGCGGGGTCGGCGCCGGGCAAAAGGAAGAGCGCTCCGAAGAGGGCAAGAACGATAAGGGTGCTGATGATTCTCGACATGGGAGCACCAATCTGTGGTCTTGAGGCGATGGGTGCAAGATATCTGACCCTCATCCGTGTTATCCTGCGCACATGTTAGCCCCAGAGCACATACTCCAAATTTACTCCACAAGCCTTTGCGACCCCCTCTTATGGAGGTCGCTCGCGCTATTTGAGAGCCCCAGCACCGCCCCCGGCAGTGCCTGGTTGCTTCCGCTGCTAGCCCTAATCGGAATCGCGATTTTGTCTGGTATCGTTCGGATTGCGAGCTTGTTGGTCAAGCAAACGGCCGCTCTATCCAAATTGGAGCTGCTCTCCAATCTCGAGGACATCCAAGCTGCCTTGGTCAAGATACGCGACGATCGCGATGACTTGGATATGCGCCGCTTGGAACATGTGCTCGTCGATATTCGCGACGGTAACAAGCGGCTGGAAGAGAAGCTGACCCGCACCCTCGAGCACGCTGCAGCAGAGACGCAAAATAAGGCGGACACCCAAAGGCCACCCAATTTACAGCCGGGTCTCGGTGAGCGAATCGTCAACAGGTTGCTCGCCCTTGGCTACGGTCAGGTAGAGATCGTCTCCACAACGGACGAACTTGCCGAGCTTGCAAAAGAGGGTGGAACAGGCGATGTGGTTATCGAGGCTCGGCGCAACGGGGCCCATTTCAAAGGCCGCGTTTTGTTGAAGGACGGAATCATTGCCGATGTTGCGATCACCCCAGCCTACAACATGTTTCCCTAGCTTCGATTTTGCCTAGAGTGCGACTCCTGGCGAGCGACGAGGCCCTCAACGGGGCCCGCACCCCGAAACGAACTCGTCTCTACTTTTTGAAGACGTGTCCCCGACTCCCCAAGGGCGTCGGCCTCTCCCAAGTGTTTTAGCCATGACAACGACTACAACTGCACCCAAAGCGACCATTCGCCACCTCGCCGACTTCGTCGGACAAACGGTCATCCTGCAAGGCTGGCTCTACAACAAGAGCTCGAAGGGCAAGCTGCACTTCATTCAGCTTCGCGACGGTACGGGTTTCTGCCAATGCGTCGCCTTCAAGAATGACCTCGGCGAGGAGCTGTTTGATCAACTAGGAGCCCTAGGCCAAGAGTCCTCTCTCTCCATAACAGGCGAGGTCGCCGCGGACGATCGCGCTCCTGGGGGCTTTGAGATTAAGGTCAAGAGTGCTCATGTTTACCAGGCTGCGGAAGAGTATCCGATCACACCCAAAGAGCACGGTGTCGACTTTCTTCACAACCAGCGCCACCTGTGGCTGCGCTCGAAGCGCCAGTGGGCGCTTCTGCGTATTCGCGACCGTGTGATCTATAGCTTGCGGACGTTTTTCGCAAACGAAGAGTTCGTCAACATGGACTCACCGATCTTCACTCCAAACGCTTGTGAGGGGACCTCGAACCTGTTTGAAGTAGCCTATTTCGACACAAAGGCCTACCTCACCCAATCGGGGCAGCTCTACGGCGAGGCGGGGGCGATGGCGCATCGCAACATCTTCACGTTTGGCCCTACCTTTCGCGCCGAAAAGTCCAAGACTCGCCGCCACTTGACGGAGTTCTGGATGTTGGAGCCCGAGATGGCGTTTGCCGAGCTAGAGGACGTGATTCAACTTGCCGAAAAGATGATCGTGTACGTGGTCAAAGACGTGCTCGATACACGTGCCGAAGAGCTAAAGGTTCTCGAGCGCGACTTCTCCAAGCTCGAAGCGGTTACGGGCGGATTTCCTCGCCTCACCTACGACGAGGCGGCCAAGATTCTGGAGGAGCATCCCGATTCGGAGTTTGTCTACGGGGAGGACTTCGGTGCAAAGGACGAGACCATTCTCTCCATCATGAACGATCAGCCTCTGGTCGTGACGCACTATCCAGCTAGCTTCAAGTCCTTCTACATGAAGCGCGATGAGACCGGTACCAAAGCGCTGTGTGTTGACATCCTCGGTCCAGAGGGCGTCGGCGAGATCATCGGCGGCAGCCAGCGCGAGGATGACCTCGCTCTGATGCAAGAGCGCATCAAGGAGCACGAGCTGCCCATGGATGCCTTTGAGTGGTACAACGACTTACGTCGGTTTGGCTCGGTCCCGCACGGCGGATTTGGCTTAGGCCTGGAGCGTTTTGTCGGTTGGATCTCCGGTGTTGAGCACGTTCGCGAGACGATCCCGTTCCCGCGCATGATGACACGCCTAACACCCTGAGTCTCTTGGCCGTCGCTTGCTACGACGACCTACAAAGGAGCGCGCCTTCCCTGCCAATAGGGAAGGCGCGCTCTTTTTGAACCCGCTGCGTTTCTAGATGACGCCGGCGATTGGTATCCGCCGGATTCGACGAGTGCTCTGCTTCAGCTTGGGGCACTGGATTCGCAGAGTTCCCTCTTTGAAGTTGGCCTCTACCTCCTCTACTTGAACTGGATTCGTTAGAGAGAGTGTGTGCGTGAAGGACCTCGTCGTCCCTCTTTCTCGACGCACGGCGCGGATGCACAGGAGTTGCAATGGCGCGCCAGGACTCAACAGGGAGATTTCGATATCCGCAGGTTCAACTCCGGCGAGATCCACACAGATCTGGATCTGCTCGTCGTCTTCGAAAACTAGCGAGGCGGGCCGGCTGGAAGTCGGGGCCGAAGCCTCCTCCAAGCCAACCTCGAAGAAACAGCGAAGCTCGTTGGCGAGCGTATCCACGCGCGCCGCAAGCCCGGAGGGTTGGGACGAAGGATCCCATGCCAGATGGTAAAGTCGCCGCAGTTCGGCACGTCGGCCGTTGCGGGGCAGGAGACTCGTATTTGCCATGGGGGACCTCCGTTCTCAGTCGATCGCAAACTGATCGCGATCGCAAGTGCTTTTGAGACGAGGTGTTCTCTGTCACAAGGGGCAAATGCCAAAAAGTTCGGCAGGCTAAAAAACTCATCGCGCAGGTGAATTGGGGCTAGGGTAGCGCGGCTTCCAGAGCGAGGCAGGCCTGCTCGCGCGCAGCGATGGATGCGTCTCCGCGATAGGGGCATGGAATGCCTGCGAACTCGGCGAGAGTCTCGGCGGCGCGGGTCCTCGACCACGTGGTTAGCTCGGGGGTGTGCCAGCTGCCGTCGCGCTCGATTCCAAGGGGAGTTCCGAGGCGCGCGATGGCGAGTAGGGGCAGGGTCGCCTCTCGCTTTCCATGGGCTAAAGCTGCTCGGGCGCACTCGGTTTGGATTTCCAGGTCGGGGTGGGGGCTAGCTCCTGTCGCGAGGGAGAGCAGGGCCTCGTCAATTCCGGGGAGCGACGATGCGCCTAAGCGCGCCGCTGCCACGACAAGCGCTGCGTCGGCATGGCGAGACGGAATCTCGTCCCGGGCCTCAAGAGCGCCCAGCAGGAGCGCGTCAGCGGTGTCCGTGCGGGATGCAGCTAGGAGCAGGGCTGCTCGCATTTGGATTTCCGCGTCGGGGTCGTCCCTTAGGGCGGTGCCGAGCTCTTGGCGCGCCTCCGTGCTGAGCTCGCTACTTGGAAGGGACTGCTGGGTGAGGATGTGGGACTCAAATACGGCTCTTGGTTCCTTGCGCCAATCGCGAGCGGGCCACCAGGCGGTTGGGGTTGCAAAGGAGCTATCGTTGAGTGAGGGAGTTGGGGCCTCGGAACCTTGGTCTGAGCTTGCGGTACGGGGAGCACCGCAAGCCGTGGCTAATAGCACGACCACTAGGCCCACGCCGATGTGGAGGCGAGACGAGGGAGAGCAAGGATTCATGCTGAGCACCTAGGAGGTTGACAAGTCATTGGAATAGCGAGTGTAACCATTTGTGGATCTGGGCGTCTGTTGCCTGAAGCTGAGAAGCTCTTCCAACTTGGAAAAGGTTCTCAGCGCTTGCGAGCGCTCGCTCGTGGCGTCGACGTCTCTACCCCCAGTTCACCAAGAACCCCTATGTGTCACTCCACTTTCTCCACTCCTTTTCGATCTCTACTAACCTCGGCAGTCCTACTTAGCGCCGCCACGAGTGCAGTCGCAACACCTGGAATCCAGACGGACACCGGTCCTTGGGTTGTTTCAACAAGCAGTGCCGTGTCGACCGTTGTCCCACTGATCGAGCACAGCGACGTCTCATTGATTCGGGTGGAAGCGGGTGTTCCCCCCTATGTTCAAACTTCAATCGGGGGCTGGTTTGCCCTCACGGGATTTGACCTTGGAGATGTGGACGCCCTCGCATTTCGAGACCATCCCGGAGGCAAGGCGCATCGCGGTAGCCTTGCCTTCTCCCTGCTCTCGAACGATGGGGGATTCCGGGACGGAGACGTGCTTGGCATCTCAGCGGGCGCTGGGGCCGAGGTCCTTGTACCGGAAGTAGCCCTTCTTGTGCTCTTGGGGATTCCCGGTGGCAACATCGATATTGATGGTGTCGCGTTTGATGACCAGGGTCGGCTGCTCTTTTCCCTGCAAGGTGCCCAAACGGGGACGGTGCTGGGGGATGTCGAGAATGGGGATGTGTTGCGGGTGGAGTCGGGAGGTGGCCTGACGAGAATCGCCACCGAGGCGGACGTGGAATATGCGCTCTTTCTAGCGACCGGCCAGGCGGATCCCATTGGAGATGTCCACGGTGTGGAGTGGATCGGCGGAGAGCTCTATGTCGCGGTGCAAGCGCCAAGTGCTGTAGATGGGTCGATCCTGAGGATGGGAGCCAATCCGGGATTGGTTGCGCCGGAGCTCTCCTTTGGCTTGATTGGAGAAGAGCTGGATGCCATCGCATACCTAG
>ERZ889078.2191-NODE-2191-length-14172-cov-5.951406_pt1 | contig 14172 bp, 28 predicted proteins | sample MGYA00521266_ERZ889078 | MGnify/ENA primary metagenome ERZ889078 (study PRJEB32303, sample SAMEA104408618) | aquatic metagenome | biome: Brackish water; feature: Pelagic; material: water | place: Baltic Sea | collected 2014-06-16T06:34:00 | depth 76,534 m ...
CCCTCCCGCCGACGACGGCGAGGAGTAGATCGTGGAAACCACCATCGCCACCCTCACTGACGCCCAGCGGGATGCCATCCCTACCTACGTCGAGCGTTGGATCTCCATCGGCCTCTCCACCGAACCCGCCGACCGCGAACTGGCCGAGGTCAGCCTGCGCGCGATGTACGCCTTCGCTGATCTGGCCGAACCCGAGATCCTGTGGGTGAACAACCCACAGGAAATGGCGAAACTCCTGATCGAAAGCGACACAGGGAGCGCCATCGAGAGCGCCATCCAGAGCGCCGTCGAGAACGCCGTTCGGATCGCCATCCAGAGCACCGTCGAGAGTGCCGTCCGGATCGCCGTTCGGAGCGCCGTCGAGGACGCCGTCAGGATCGCCGTCGATAGCACCGTCGGGAACGCCGTCGAGGTCATCGTCGGGAACGTCGTCGGGAACGTCGTCGATAGCACCGTCGGGAGCGTCGTCGAGGTCATCGTCGGGAACGTCGTCGGGAGCGTCGTCGGGGGCGTCGTCGAGAGCGCCATTCGGAACGTCGTCGGGAGCGCCGTACAGAGAATCGTCTGGGACGCTTACGATGGTGGTCAGACCTGGGTGTCCTGGTGCGCCCAAGAGAGCTTCTTCCGCGAAATCTGCAACCTGGAGCTTCCGGGCGATCTGTCCGCTCGAAGAAAGGCGCTGTCCGACTACCGCTCGTCTGTCGGGCCAGGATTCTTGTTCGAGAAGGTAGCGATCTTGTACGACCGGCCAGCGAACTTCGAACCGCTGACGTGGAGAGAATGACATGGCACAGCGAATACTGAACTACGAGGACTGGCGCGAAGAAGGTGTCCGCCGCTTCGGCCTTGACGTGATGGACTGGCGCTTCGTCTGCCCGGTCTGTGGCCACGTCGCCAGTATTCAGGAGTGGACCGATGTCGGCATCAGGAGCGGTGCCGCCACCAAGTGCATCGGGCTCTGGATCGGCGCGCAGCGCGAAGCTGTCGGCGGCGAAGGGCCCGGCCCCTGCAACTACACGGGCGACGACATGCCCGCCCGAGACACCGTGCTGGTGACCATGCCGAACGGTTCCGGTCACTATCTGTTCGACTTCGAACCCAAGGCCGCCGTCAATGGCGGGGAGGAATAGACCATGCTGACCACCATCCTGTTCGCCGCATCCCTCGCGGTCGCCGCCCCTCCAGGCAGCTTCCGTGGTCACGACTTCGGTGACTCCTGCTCCCAGGACGCCGGGCTCGTCAAGGTCGGGACGGAGGGCGAAGGCATCCAGCAGCTCACGGTCTACAACGAGATCGAGCCCAAGCTGAACATCGGCCCGGTCCCCCTCACCAGCGTCTCCTACTCCTGCTGGTCGGACATGCTGATGATGATCATGGTCAGGTTCGACATCGACGACGGCGGCACCCTGTACGGCATCCTCACGGAGCACTGGGGCAAGCCCGTGCAGGACAACCAGTACATCCCCGACTACACCTGGATGGGGACCATCTTCGCGCAGCTCGAGTACGCGCACCGGAACGACAGCTCCTTGATCCTCATCCACGGCCCGTTGACGCAGCAGTGGAAGACGGAATCCAAGCGCGAGGCGGCGTCCCAGGCGTCCGACGACCTGTAGGGAGGGGACATGGGCAAGCCAGTCAGCGTCACCCGCGTCGAACGCTGGTTCATCGAGCGCAGGCCGTCGAGCCGCACCGGCAAGTGGCGCGGCTTCTTGTGGTTCGACAACCCCGGCAAGACCGGAGAGTACAAGCACACCAGCGCCATCGCGGCGGTGGACCTCGAGCGCCGCCTGGTGACGACCCACAGCGGCTCTGTCTACCTGCTGGGGACGCCACGCAGTGGTCAAGGCTTCCCCTTCCCCATCGACTTCGAGCTGGCGGGCACATGAGCAAGCCATCCCAGGACAAGGCCGCCCGCCGCGCCAGGCGCAAGGCCAAGCGGCCTCCACGCCGCTTCCGGTCGGCTGGCGGCGTGGTCATCCCCACGACCTGGGCCGAAGACTTCTCCAAGCAGCACAAGATCCACTGGGCTCCTGTCGGAGAGGCAACCTGTTCCTGCTGCCACGAGCCCATCAGCATGGGCCGCACAGGCCAGACCAAGCACGACCGCTGCGAGTTCGAAGACAAGACCACCCCCGAGTCCACTGGACCCGTCACCATCACCGACTCCGATGGGAGGAAACTGTGAGCAAGAGATCCGCCATGGCCTTGATCTTCGAGGCCCAACGTCGAGACGACGAGCGCAAGGCCCGCGAGGCCAAGGGCATCATCGACGACATCACCCGTGTCGCCGGTTCGAGCACACCCAAGACCGCCCGTGAGCAGGCCGACGAGCTGGCCCGAGAGCGCATCAAGGCCCGCGAACGCATGATGGGCGACCGGAGGCGACGGTGAGCGAACAAGAACCGAGCAAGCAGACGACCACGAAGCACGTCACCGTCAACAATAGCATCGCTGACAGCGAAGGCTGCACCGTGATCGGCTGCGCCGTCGCCATGCTCATGCTCGCCGCTGGGGTCGTCTTCCTGCTGGCCACCTATACCGGACCAACCTGCGAAGAACAGTGCGGGAACGCCACCGCCATCGCCATCCGCGTCCCAGGCTTCTACTGCCGTTGTGACGACTGACCCATGACCTACCGTGAACTGGTCAGCGATCTGGCCAAGGAGAATGAAACAATGAAGCGTCCGACAGTGATCGAGAACCGAGTGTTCCGAGCCCGATCCTTTGATGGGGTGTCCGTTCGCATGGTCCTGAAGCGGAATGGAGACACCATCTTCTGGGCCGACGATGGCGTCTGCTGGCCAGGAACGGACTGGGACCACCCTCCGATCTCGATGCGTTGCAGCGTCGAGTCGTTCGCTGGAGCCGTGTTCATCGACGAGTACATGGACGATCCGGAGCGGTGTCGAAAGACGCTTCACAACACAGCGGAAGGCTTCCTCGAGTTCTATCGTGCCCGATGCGAGAAGGACGGCGTGCCCGACTTCATGCCGGATGTCACCGTCAAAGACGTAGAGACATTCATGGTTTGCATGTCGGTATGACCTCCCGCGACCAACGCCGCCAGCTCCGCAAAGACCGCCAGGCCGAGCTGCGCGCCCAGCGCCAGGCCGAGGCCCCCGTGCGGAGAGCGGCGCGGGAGAGAGCCGAGGAGCAGGCCAGGCAGCGCAGGCGAGCCGAGGAAGACGCCGCCCTGGACAGGCTCATCGCAGAGCGCAAGCGGGAGAGGGAGGAACGCGACCGTCGCCACGCCAAGGCGAGAGCCTGGATGTTCGAGCGATACTGCCAGCGCGAGGCCGCCGCCGCCGCCCTGGGCCTGACCGTGCTCGAGTGGCAGGATCTGCAACGATCCAGGGCGCACCTGTTGTGGCTGCTCGAGCAGCGAGCGAAGCGCCTGTGGCAGATCGAGTACCCCATGGAGGCGGCAGTGCAGGCGCACCCGAAGCTGCGCGCCATGAGCCGTATGTTCAGGATGCTGGGAGGTCTGTGATGGCTGACAACGACTCCAAGCCGAGATTCCATCGTGAACCGCCATGTCTCCACATCGACAAGCTGTTGAATCTGACCTTCAACTTGTGTAATCAAACTGGCTACACTTTCTACAAGGCAGCGGAGTTCGCTCGCGATTATGAAATCGAGAATGGCATTGAAGAACACCACGCGAAGATCAGAATGTTCGCTACGCTCTACGCTGCTGCACCATGGCACGCACAAGGTGAACGCTCAGAGAAGCAAATCATCGAGATAAGCGCACCAGTGATAGACACCATAGTGTCCGTCCCACAGGAACCCCTGAAACATGAATGGGTCACGGATTTTGGCGGCCAATGGGTTCCATCATCGTACTTCGACGCGAGACATGAACACGATTGGGACGCCGCTTATGTTCAATGCGTTGTCGTCAGATTCGATCTGAACGCAACGGGCATCGAGTCAGAGGTGTCCGGTAAGTTGATCGGCGCATATTTGACCTTGTTCCGAAACGAAAAAAGAAGACTTGGTTGGGTGAACTGTATCTTTATTCGTGATCCGAATACATATGGTACGGACAGTGTAATCTCTGGGGTTGCAGAGATAGCAGGCGGGACAACCGAAGAAGAAACAAGGACAATCTCGCATGGCACCGTGGACCCGGAGCTGATGGTTACCGGCTTTCGTCTCGTCTCTGGCCTGCTCCGCATGATGCACGAACGGACGGTCGAGATCAAGGTGATCGATCCGCTCACCAAGATGAAGAAGAAGCGCCGCAAACGCTCCGAACGACGTGCGAAGCGTAGCGACAAATTGGTCAAGCGCAAGCTGCTCACGCTCGTCACCGACCCACCACCCGCCACGATGGTCGAGGTCAAGGTGCTCCCGCCTCCCAGGCCACAGAGCGAACAGACCGCTGGCCCCACCTGGCACCAGCGCCCCCACTGGCGCGACGAACACACCGCTGTCCGCTGGGTCAAGAAGCCAGCAGGACGCCCCGTGCTCGGCTTCGGAGCATCCTCCCGCCTGACCCCCCTCTACGCCGTCAGGGTGCCTGTCAAAGGCCACAAACGTGGCCAGGGCGAACACCGCGACGTGACCACCATCACCACCATCACCACCGAGGACACCAACCATGGCCCGCAAGAAGAAGCCCCTGTACCGACCGGACATCAAACCAGGCTTGATTGGAACCTACATTCCGACTGATCGGTTTCTCGATTCGAACATGGACACCAAGGCCACGGTGCTCGCCTGCTACATCGACGGAGTGGAGGTCCCCAGCTTCCCCTACGCCACCGAAGACACCCCAGTCGGCAAGGTCGTCAAGCGGGTCGAGGTGGACCTGGAGCTGTCGGACGGCACCCTGGTAGACAAGGTGCCCTACCCCCGCAACCGTCGCGACGACGACAGCAAGAGCTACTTCTGCAAGCCCGTGATCGACTCCATCAGGTTCTACTGACATGGCCCGCAACAAGATCAAGTACACCCCGACCCTCCCGCTCACTGACGAGCAGCGGCAGGATCGGGAGTGGATTCGCGCCCAGCTCACCGAGCCCGAGGTGCTGTGGTTCAATGCCACTTTGACCCGTTGGATTCGCGCTCGGATCGATGTGATCGACCAGACCCCCGACGACGCTCCCCAGGTCGAGAAGAACGAGTCTCAGCGGCTGTTCAGAGACTATGTCGCGGCCTGTGACCCCTGCATCACCCGCCACTTGCTGGTGACCCTGGCGGTTGAGCGGGCCAAGCCCGAGCTTCCGCCCTGGGAACGCCGCAAACTGGATAGCCATCCAGAGGACACCGATCATGCCTGACGATCTCGAAGCCATCATCCACCGCGCCGTAAAGCTCGTCTTCAACATCACCGGAGCCAGGATCGATGTCTGCACCACCGTCGTCCGCACCCTGGCCATGATGGACGAGGTGGAGGGAGAGGAGACGACCGAAGACGGCCTGGTGGCCAGGGCCGTCGGGCGCATCCACTCGGCGCACCCCATCGATCACGAGCACGCCTGGATGAAGGTCCGGATCATGCGGCTCGAGAAGCGCCTGGATGTCCCCGCGAGCTTCGAGCCCGCCAAGCCGGTGGACTCCATCACCCTGCTGACTCGGATCGAGTGGTGGCTGGACGCCAAGGCCGAGCAGTACGAGAGCGAAACCGGCTTCGCCAGGGCCCACGACATGGCGGTGGAGCTGGAGCGCGAGCTGAACGACTACATCGACGCCCGCATCGCTGCGGCACTGAAGGTGACCCCATGACATCGTTCGATATGGTCGGAGTCTTGATCATCGGCTTGGTAACGGGCTCCGTGGCTACGCTCGTCTCTCGACAGGCCGTGCCGCTGTTGCACAACTCCTACAAGCAGTGGAAGAAGAAGCGTGACGATCACGCCTGCGAGAAGCTGACCGTCACGCTGACGATCTACCAGGAGTGCCTGGACGTGGAGAAGCTGCTGGGAAGGTGGGTGAACCCGCTCGAGCCCACCGATCCCCGCAACAACAAGATGATGGTGGTGCCACCCGCCGATCTGAACGTCGACGATCTGCCCGCAGGCTACGTCTGGATGCAGGTGTTTCCGGTGGACATCGACCGCCTGAGCAAGACCCACCAGGAGCTGCTCGAGAAGCGAGAGCGCATGGTGAAGCGGAGGCGGTGGCTCCCATGATCCAGAAGATCGACAACCCCCACGACGCCCGCGAGTGGCTCGAAGAACGATCCAAGCGGTACGGTGTGGATCTACCAGACTTCGCTCGAGCGGTGGAGCTGACCTTGGCCGAGCTGGACAAGGCCCAGGCGCTGCTGGCCGAGCAGGACACCCGCCGCAAGCCCAGCCCCGGAGACGTGTCTCCCTGGCACCGCTGCACCGTCGAGAACTGCCAGCGCCGCCGCAAGCGGTCGCAGGAGACTCAGTCATGATCGTCACCATCGCCATCGTCTCAGCGGCAGGGATTGGAGCCATGATCGGGCTGCTGATCGGTTGGAAGTATTCTCTCGGTAGAGAAGACCGGATCAAGCTGGCCATGCTCGAGGACAAGTCCAGCAAGGACTACGACATGATCTCGGCCCTGCGCGACTACAGGGAACAGCTCATCGCAGATCGAGACAAGCTGTTCGTCAGCCTGCAAAAGCTCGAAGAAGCCATCACAGAAGGGAGCACCCCTCGCATCCCCAACCTGACGAGCCAGCTCGTCTTGCTGTGGGAAAAACGACGTTTTCGAAACACTATCGAGAAGAACCGAGCCCGCATCCGAGAGGTGATCGAGGCTCTCCCCTATGAGTACATCGAGATCGAGCTGACCATCGACGGGAGAATGTCCACCTACTACGGTCCAAGAATCAGGAAATTATGGGAAGGCGAGTCAGCTCGCAAGTACATTGGGAAATACAATGGACCGCCCGCCGAGGTGGCAGACGAGATTGTGACCTTCCTCGAGACAGACGAAACCTTCAATGGTACATCGCACTGCGATCCGATCTTGGTCGTAGACCTGAAGGTCACCGTCTGTACCGAGCAGATCCCGCCTCCGAAGATCATCACCGTGAAGGTCCCGACCCCCGTCGTCGAGATCGTGGAGCGCGAGGTCCCGGTGCCCGTCTACATCGTGGTGGAGCGGGACGGTCGAGCGACCGCCCAGCTAGAAGCTCCAGCCGCCGCACCAGCTCTCGCTCTGCCAGAAGACCTGGAAGATCGTATCCGCGCCATCGTCGAGATCGAAACCGAGACAGCCCTACAACGGAGAAGACCATGATCCCATTCCACTTCATCGAAACCGCCAAGGCTATTCACCTGGACGACGACACCATCAAGATCGTGCTGGCCATCGACGCCGACAAGAAGATCGTGGCGATCAAGGAGCTGAGGATTCGTACCGGCTGCGGGCTGTCCGAGGCCAAGTGGTTGGTGGAGAACCACCCCCAGCTCGCTCCCAGGTTCAACCCGCCTCCGAAGCCACACCCGATGCTCATCGTGATCGACAAGCTGGAAGACGCCTGTCAAGACGCCGCGAACGACGACACCTGTGTTGCCGGCGTCGAGCCCATCGAGTGTCAAGAGCTGTGCCGCTTGGCACGCATCGCCCTGAGTCTGGGACACGGAAGATGAGCCCCATGCCCACCCGCGTCCGCTTCTACCTGGGCACCGGCTCCGGTCGCGCAGAGCTGGCCAAGACCATCATGGACGACTTGGTGGCCCGAGGCTTCGTCAACGCCCACGACTGGACGCAGGATCTGCTGCCAAAGGACGCCACCATCGAGGAACGACGGCGAGCTGCGGACGGCTGCATGGAGGGAATGCGCCGCTGCGACGTGCTCATCTTGGCGCTGCCTATCGGGCGCGGTGGGGCCTTCGTCGAGCAGGGGGTCGCCCTGGGCAGCGGCAAGCCAGTGATCGTGGTGAGCCTCGACGCGAGCCTGGTCTACGAGTCCCCCATGGTGTTCCTGTTCACGTCGGGCGTAGAGCGGTTCACTGGCCCACGAGCCTGGCAGGACGCCTACGAGTGGCTCGAGACGTTCCGCTCGAGGATCAGCAGCGACCATGAGCAGGACAGCCGCACGACCTGGGGGTAGCTTGGACCTTCCCCAATATTTTGGGCTCCTCAAGCCAGCTTCGGCCATCAACGGTGACTATCGCCGTTGATGAGAGCGAGAGATTTCACCTCGACGAATTCAGGAGTTCCTGTCCTCTCGCCGAGGGTAACTGCCGTAGGGACGACAGGCATCTAACCGCTGAATCGGCCTATCGACATCTGGTTCCTGCTGCGGATGCGAGTATACTCGTGGGAGATCATCGAGGTACTGATGTCGGCAGTCAATCCAGCCCCAGAACCAGATGGACTCGGCGTGCCCGATGAGGCCCCCCAGGTTCCCTGGTGGTTGATTCTGATTGGCGGCGTAGGAGCCGCAGCCATCGCCATCGCGGCGATCAAGAAGTGGTCCGACGAATACAGATGTCACGTCTGCGGTATCGTCGTGCAGGAAGGAGATCCGAAGTGCCATCAATGTGGAGCTGAATTCGAGTGGGGAGACGATGGCTGATTTCAGCCGCGGAAGGCAAAGCCCAAGCGTACTCAAGTTGATCATCTTGAGTCATCTGTTCCCCGAATCGCAAAAGCGATACTAGAAGCGGTATGTCTTCCCAAAATGGTCAGACAGAGTAGTCGCCGGCCCGCTAAACTCTGGCTCGCCAATCCCGCCTATGAGCCGAGCCTTCTTCGAGTGGAGCGCCTCCATGGCAGTGTGGCCTCGTCCGCTTCCACCATGATCTTTGTTAAGAATTCTTTGCTCAACAGGGAAGCCATCTCTGCGCCGAGGATAGTGGTTGTCCGACATGTCGTCTCCTGGGTGTATCACCATGAAGGATACTCGGGGCTTTCCGTAGTCGCTATCGCTTCGAGAATTCCCAAATCTTCGGCAAGCGTACCACGGAACTGGCAGAAAGTACGAAAAAACTGCTTACAATGGGGAGTCTATAGGCTCCCGCACCACACGCGGGCACGGTGATTACGGTAATTGGTGCTGTATTTACGCCATGCCATGGTAAACGTTCGTCAGAACCAAAAAAGCCCCTCGTTTTTTGGGGAAGGTCCAGGGGTAGCCACTTGCATACGGGACGTACCTTGTTAGCTTATGGCATCGAGGTACTCCGATGAAGCTCCGCGTAGCCGAAAGAATCCTGGGTCGCATCGTGCCTGGGCACCGCTACTCGCGGGCCACCTTCTTGGCGGCCTGGACGAGAGTGCAGCGCAAGAGGAACCTCGAGAAGCGGTCCCGCTGCTTCGTGTGCGGCCACCGTCTGCCTCGCCAGGGGCGCAAGCGGCTGCACTGCGCCAACCGTAGCTGCTTCTTGGCCAGCCTATGGACTGCTCCTGCTCCTCACGACGAGCTGTTCCGAGTGGGCTTGCCACAGATCGTCCTCGAGGGAGGGTGTGTAGCGGTGATGTTCTGCATCATCACCGAGCCGCTCACCCTGTTCGAGGTGGAGGTCTACGGGACCGGCAACCCAGTCACGCTCGCGATCACCGTCGAGAGGCATGGTGAACTCACCAGCATCGACTACAGACCGCACGCTCCAGTGGATCTCGCGCCCGGCGACCGCGTCCAGGTCACGGTGACCGGAGCGCCAGGAGACAGGGTGACGGCCTGCCTGGTGACCAGGAAGCCGAGGAAGCTGCATCGAGGTGCTCCATGAGCGATCCCTACCACCCGCACTACCCAGACGCCGATCCTCGCGTTGTGCAGAAAACCAAGAAGATGCCGAAGCGCGAGACACGATCCGTCCGCCAGCGACGGTCGCTGATGAACCGAGACGGATCACGTTGCCACTGGTGCCAGCGCAAGCTCACCATGGACAGCGCCACCCTCGATCACGTCGTTCCACGTCGGGACGACGGCGACAGCACCCTCGAGAACTATGTGCTGGCCTGCGAGCCCTGCAACCGGCTCCGTGGCGCGCTGCGCGAGCTGCTGGGGGCCGAGGTGTTCGCCATGGTCCGCAACCCGCTGGCGGTGCAGGCCACCATCCGCCGCATCGTGATCAAGACCGCCAAGACCGAAGAACACGAAGAACCAGGACAGATCAAGCTGTTCGAGGGAGACGAGACGTGACCAAGACACAACGAATCGACGACTGGGTCTGGAGACGCAAGAACGATCTCGACTCCCGCGAGTTCTCCAACAGCCTCCGCACGGTGGGCTTCGACAAGCCCCTGGGCCAGCTCAGCTATCCAAAAACATGGCGTGGGTTCTATGCGTTGCTGGTGGCCAACTTCAGCGCCAAGCTGCGATTCCTGAACGTCGCGTTCGTGGACGGGGGCGAAGCGATGCGCCTGTACGTCTGGCACGATCTGGCGCTGAACGATCTGCTGACCCGCCATCACGGCCTGCTGACGCTCGAGCATGTTCCCCTGGACCCCGTCTGCTTCATCGACTGGATCAGGGGTAACGTGGTCCCTGGCGGCACCCCCATGTACGACCTGATCGCGGACGCCTACGGCGACAAGCTCAACCCGCTGCGGAGCGACGTACTGCCCGACGTAGACAAGGGCGATCTGTTCGACGCCTACTTCGCACGCTGGGGCGAGCCCGATCCCGTTCTGTTCTACTACCGGCAGGACGTGGCCACGAAGGACATGACCGGCTCTGTCCAGGGCACCCCTGGTGTGCCGCCTGCTGGGCTCCCTCCGGTGCAGTCGGATCGCGAAGCATGGTTCGAAGACTGGGCGGCTGGTCGAGCAAAGGAATCCGCTCCGAAGCCTGGGGAGGAGTAGACCATGCAGCTCAGCTACGGACAGCGTTCGATCCTCGAGAGTCTCCCCGTCGAGTTCAGGAAGGCGCTGATGGAAGGAGGTGGCGAAGGTCGCTGGATTCCTCCTGACGGCAACAGCATCCATTGGACATCGCTGACCCTCTGGAGCAACCCCCTCGACTTCTACGGGAGCAACACCCATGAGATCCTGTCGAAGGGGTGGACCTACGCTCCGTGCTCGGAGATCACCTGGATGAAGGCCGCGTGCAAGATCGTCCCTGGATGGCAGTGGATGATCGGTCACGCATCTTCCGTGATCTTCTTGCCGAACGACCCGAGCCAGCCAAGCTCGAACGAAGACAATCCTATCGACTGCGTGCTTCGCTTCCTCACCCTCAGAGCCGATCTTCTCGGGCACGAGACAACACCGTCCTGATCAGGAGCAATCCCCATGAGCGACCCCAACTGCCCTGTCGGCCTCGAGTGCGGCAACCACCCTCCGACCAGAGAGGGCTGCACCTGTGCCGAGTACGATCTGCGCGAGACGCACGACCCCAACGCGGACAACAGGCTCCCGCCTCCACCTGTTCCAGAAGGAGACATCCTTCGAGACGGGTGCTGCATCCCACCCCTGAGCCACGGCTCGGGTGACCTCGACGACTCGAGCGACCCCGACGTGAAGGTCCGCGAGGACGACGGCTCGACGTACCGCACCCGCTGCTCGCCCAGGGGCTACTGCTTCGTCATGCTCCAGGCGTCCGTGCTCGGCCCGGCCCCCAGGGGCATCATGCGGATCGAGTACCGGGACATGATGACCAGGAAGCCCACCCTTCGCTTGGTGGTGGTCAAGCAGCGCGCCAGCGACGGCGGCATCGTGCTCGACTTCTGCCCCTGGTGCCGTGCCCCGCTTCACTTCGAGTGGAAGGACGGCGTGGCCATCGTGGCGAACGCTCCGCAGGACTGACCCATGGGCTACCACGATCTCTATCAGCTCCCGCCCAAGAAGCAGCGGGACAAGATCCCCAAGAAGTGGACTGTGGGCCAAATCGTACACCAATCATGGCCAAACGACCCGGTGCCCGTGGCCTTGTGCCCGGCCACTGCCGTCTACTGGCTGATCTGCCCTGTCACCGGGATGCTCGAGGCCGCGACCTTCGAGGCGCTCGAGCGTAAGTGGCGCACCATCTTCGAGGCCGCCAGGCTCGAGGGGGCGAAGTGGGAGCCGATCATCATCGTCAAGCGGGTGGACCTCGACAAACACAGTGACGAGGACGACCCCCACCGGGACGTGTACGTCGGCTTCGAGCAGCTCGCCCGCGTCTACCGGGCCACCGTGACCATCGAGCAGACCAAGCACAAACCCAACGACCACCTGGAGAGAGCCAGGCCGACCGTCGCCACGATCTGGAGAGCCTGGGACAGCGACGAGGGGATGACCACGCCCATCGAGTGGGGCAAATACGCCACGCACCACAAGCATCGAGGCTGCGTTCCCATGTACGGTGCCACCATGTTGCCCTACAGCGAGCACGCCTGGGGGGCGCTCTCCCGCGCCAGGGACACCCTGCGCGCCATGCACGATCAGCTCGATGAACTGCTGAACCAGAAGCCCGACGCCATCCTCGCCCAGCTCGAGGCACTCCCGGCTGGCCGGATGCTCACCGTCGAAGAACGGTGAGCCCATGGTCACCAACACCCCAAAGGACTGATCTCATGGAAGACGCTCTCCAGAAAGCCATCCTCGACGGACTCCCGACCGAGCAGGCAAAGGCGATGATCGCCTTCATCGACAACGCCACCCCGCTCGAGCAGCACCTCCTCGAGCTGACGGCGATCCTGGGCTCGCTGTCCGGTTGTGTCCAAGCCTTCGCACAGATCGAACAAAGCTCGAAGCTGATGAGCGAGAGCGCGAACCAGCTCGAGCGGGTGAGCAGCTCGATCTCGGAGCGCGCCCAGCTCCACATCCGCCAGGCGGTCGTCTTCCTGGCTGAGCACGCCCCGGCCTCGAGACTGGAGCGGGTGCCTGGTGGCTTCGTCGTCAGGGCCGGCACCAGCCTGTTCGAAGGTGAGACGCCCTGGCAGGCGGTCGCCGTCTCCATGCTCCCCTTGATCGTCGATCAGGCCATCACCAACCAGGACTGAATCGTCATGCTGTACCTGATGCAACGCTTGCAGGCTCCACGCCAACACACCAAAACGGAAGGCCCGAAGATCCATCACGTCTTCGGTGGAGCGGCGCTCGGGTTGTCTGGTGACGCCTGGAAGGTGCTCGATGCCATCTGCACTCTCGACTACATGGGCGCTGCCGAGTACGAGTTCGGAACCATCCCCAGGTTCTTGCATTCGTTCGCGCTGCGTCGTGAAGACATCCGACCCTTCGTCTTCGTCCTGAAAGTCGGAGAGTACAATGGACACTGGGAACGCCGCCATATACTGGTCGAGAGGCCGCTCCCCAAGATGCAGAATCATGTAATCTTCGGGCTGCACATCGGAAACGATCAGCACGAGGCGGCGCTCGAGGAGGCGTTCCGTCTGGTCGCCCAGCGAAGCTCGGCTGTCTATGTGAAGGAAGGCGCGAGGATGGAAAGCGCCCTCGATCCGATCAAAGACCACGAAAACACAAGCCGACCATTAGGCTGGTTCTGCCTCGAAGACGACGCCATGATGTTCGTGGATCAGACCTTGTTCGAGAGCTTCTCCGAGCTGTTCAGCGTGGACCTGGCTGGGTTCGACATTCCCGTGATGGACAAGATGACGGACTGGGCGCTGATGAAGAAGTCCGAGATCGTCGCTGCCGCTGTCGCCATGGGCGTCGTGAAAACCAAGAGCGAGGCAAACAGGATCAAGAAGGCAGACCTCGTGGCTGCGTTGGAGGACTGACCCCATGATCGCCACCACCCGCCAAACCAGAGAACCAACGAACAGCGTCGAACAGGCCGAGAGTGGCGGAAAGACTGTCTCTATCGGTGATGTCTACAGGTGGACCGGCTGCTTCGTCAACCACAGGAAGCTCGAGGTTGTGACCATCGAGCGACGTGGCCGAGGCCACCGAGTCCTGCTCTGCGAGATCGACGGGGACTACTCCCACTGGGTCGGGCTCTACGTCCTCACCCACCACAGGGTCTATCGGAAGATCGACCGAAAGGACTGAACCATGCCCCGCATCCGCATCGCCGGCCCCGGCATCCCCCCGCCCGCCAGCCGCGTCTCTCCCAAGGTGAAGGGCAGCAAGGTGCTCGTCCTGGCGGCGATCCTGCACGAAGGCGTGCCCACCACCGTGCTCGATATGTACGACACCAGCGACAAGGTGCGGATCGGTCACGACGACGAACCGGGCGTCTACCGACCTTGCATCTACACCGTCGTCTCGGAAGATCGAGGCGAACGGCTCCGCATGGAGTGCGGCTGTCGAGCTGGCCTCATCTGCAAGCAGCACGGCCCGGCCTGGTCC